>Ga0194121_10000464_pt1 | contig 71628 bp, 70 predicted proteins | sample TA2MahCa50mmetaG_FD_148609 | JGI IMG/M metagenome (GOLD analysis project Ga0194121, IMG submission 148609) | Freshwater microbial communities from Lake Tanganyika, Tanzania - TA2015020 Mahale Deep Cast 50m | ecosystem: Environmental > Aquatic > Freshwater > Lake | place: Tanzania: Lake... | reverse complement strand
ACACCGTCCGTCCGCACTCGAGCCTCGGCAATCTCACGCCGGCAGAGTTTGCCGCGCGAGGTCGATCAACAGAGCAACCAGGGGCCGTTCTCTAGAGACCGTTGGTCCGAGAAATGCCAGCAGGTCAACCGGGTGCCCGTTCACCTGGCTGATGCTCACAGACGTTGGAGTCGACTCGCTGATGTTTATCGAGATCCCGGTGTGGGCGACGACCTCCTCCACCATCGTGGCAAGGTCGCCGCGAACCCATGGACTCCCAGCGCGCGACGCCAACGGAACTGCGAGAACGAGTAGTGCGAGGAACTAGGCTCGCTTCAGAAGCATCTTCACGCTGCCCAACGGATCGGCGCTCAGCTGCCGGCAAGGGCCGCCGCCGTGGTGGCCCGAAGCGCCGAGCGTCGCCGCCAGACTCTACCGCGGTTGATCGAAGCGCGGCCCTTGACGGTCAGCTGCAGCGCCTTGTTGGACGGCGGGCCACCTGACGCTGTTCTATTTCTCTTCGTCGAGGTCACGAAGAAGCTCCGCGATTTGTTCCTTCGTGAGCTTCCGCAATAAGCCCTTGACCGCGTGGACGCCCTGATCTTTGGCCTTCTCATCTGCCGTGTAACCGAAGGTTGAGAGTTCCGTCAGCGCGAACCCTGGGACCTGATTTATGTGGAGGCGATTACCCTTCTGCGTGAGGGTGAACTGGTAGTCGCCAGTGGTCTTGCGCGCTCGGTAGAGCCTGTTCCGATTGCGAATGACGGGATCAACTGGGCCGACGAAGACCTGCAGCGCTTCACGTTTGCGGTTGGCGATGACGAGCATCCCAGTGGTCGGGTTCTTCGCCTCGGCGTCGACCATCTCTTCGGGGATGCCGTGCCACTCGCCGTAGCCGCCGAGGACCCAGTAGCTGCGCCCATCGCCGTCGCGGAGCCACTTGCGACGCCGGCCGACCGGTGACAGCCGCACACCGAGTCGATCTTCGACCGCTCGAATCACGGCTTCGCGGTCAGCCTCGTCGAACTTGGGTGCCTTCTTCATCCCGCCGTCCAACGGATCGGCAATAAGCTGCCGGCCGCCGCAAACCTACCATGTGTGCTCGGCCAGCCGCGCGACAACTCCGGACCGGCCGGCCGACGGTCTGTGCTGTTGCGAGCCTCTGAGCGGCGGCCGGTCAGCTTCATTGCATGGTTGGGCGGCGTGCGAGGGCATCTACGAACTAGTCGAAGGGACGGCCCTCGAGGTTGTAGAGCATGCCACCAGGCGGTGCCGTTGGGTCTGATACACCCGAAGCGAGCGTCGTCCGCACAGTGATGCCACCAACAAACGCGTCAGCTCTGAAGACGCGAGCCTCGTCCGCTTCGAGGTACTCCACCGCGAGTTGGTTGGGGCTGCGCCACCGGAGGTTCGCACCGTAGGCGGTCTCGGAGCGAACCGCTCCGTACAACGCCGCGACTTCGGTTGCGAGCCGCCAATGGAAGCCGTGCCTAGCGAGAAGCACGCGATAGCCAAACGACGTGGTCGCGCCGCCATTCGTCTCGATGAGGATGGCGTCGACTCTGCCGTCGGGGGAAATGACTCGCGCGACCTCGTCTTCAGATACGAGGAAGCACGAGGACGCGAAGGCCAGCAGCAGGCCAATGACTCTGAGGTTCTTCACGCCGCCCAACAGGTAATGGACCGACCAGCCTTCGCGCCGTCGGCCCTCGTTCCGGCCCATCTTCTCCCCGCAAACACTGCGAAGCAAGCGCGGCCTTCGCCCGCGAGGCTCTTCCTCGCATCGTTTCGCGCTCGCTCGCAGCCTTTCCTCGCAGCGTTCCCTCTCGCAGCGTTTCGCTGCAAAGGCTGCGACGGCGTGGCCTCTCGCATTGGCGCATCCTGAGCATCAGCGCATCACGCGGAGGAGAATCACGCATGGGCAAGCTCTCCGGACAGTTCGCACTCGTCACCGGCGCGGGACAAGGCGTCGGTCAGGGCATCGCGCTCGCGCTCGCGGCGGAAGGCGCGGCGGTCGCCGTCGCGGGGCGCACGCTCGCGAAGTGCGAGGAGACCGCGAAGCAAATCGCCGCGCGCGGCGGGCGCGCGGTCGCGCTGCGCTGCGACGTGTGCGACGCTGGCGACGTGCAGCGCACGGTCGACGCCACGGTGCGCGAGCTCGGGGGGCTCTCGATTCTCGTGAACAACGCGCAGGAGGTGCCCCTCGGCCGCTTGCTCGACGTGACGGACGAGGCGTTCCTCGCGGGCTTCGCGTCGGGCCCGCTCGCGACGCACCGTTTCATGCGCGCGGCGCATCCGCATCTCGCGAAGCGCGGCGGCGTGATCATCAACCTCGGAACGGCGGCTTCTCTGCGCCACGACCCGATCGGATACGGTTGTTATGGCGCGGTGAAGGAAGCCACGCGCACGCTCACGCGCGCGGCGGCCGTCGAGTGGGGCGCGGACGGGATTCGCGCGATCAACATCCTTCCCCTCGCCGAGTCGCCGGGCTTCGCGGGCTGGAAGGCGGCGCGGCCCGAGGAGTACGCCGAGTACTGCAAGGGCATCCCGGTCGGTTACGTGGGCGACTGCGAGAAGGACATCGGCCGCGTGGTCGCGTTCTTGTGCAGCGAAGAAGGCCGCTATGTGAACGGCACCAGCATCACGGTCGACGGCGGCCGGGACTTCTTGCGATGAGCCGCATCGCGTTCGTGACGCGCATCGTTGCGAAGCCCGGGAAGCGCGAGGAGCTGAGGGCGCTGAACGAGTCGGTGTGCGCGCAGTCGCGCAAGGAGCCGGGCACGCTCGTCTACGTGATGAGCCAAGCGAGCGAGACCGCCGACGAGTTCTGGTACTTCGACGTGTACGCCGACAAAGCCGCGTTCGACACACACTGCGCGAGCGACGCCTACAAGCACATGCTCGCGAAGCTCGGTCCGCTCGTGGCCGAGGTGAAGGCGACACCCCTGAGTCCGTTCGCGGCGGTGAACTTCGAGTAAGGGCGCCGCGCGCCTAGGCGAGCCGCTTCCCCATCTTCTGATGCTCGATCCCGGCTTCGTCGAAGCGCGGGCCGATGCTCGCCCAGCCGAGCTTCTCGTAGAACGCGACCACCGCGGCCTGCGCGTGCAGCACGAGATTGCGCGCGCCGATCTCGCGCGCGTGCGCCTCTACGGCGCGCATCAGCTCGGCGCCGAGACCGCTGCCGCGCAGCTCGCGCAGCACCGCCACGCGCTCGACTTTTTGCTGTGCGCCGTAGGGGCGCAGGCACGCGCAGCCGATCGCGCGGCCCGCGGCGTCGCGCGCGAGGAAGTGCGTGCGGTCCGCGTCTTTGCCGTCGATCTCGTCGGCTTCGGAGACACCCTGCTCTTCGATGAACACGCGGCGCCGAATCGCGACGGCTTCCGCCGGCGCGCGGCCGTGGTGACACGAGATGGTGCCGCCGTGCATGCACGCGATGCTCGCGCGCGCGGCGCGGCTTCGCGACTCTGGCGCGCGTGAACTTCTTCGCCCACGCCGTGCTCGCGAGCGAACGCAGCGAAAGCGCCGCGTTCGTGCTCGGCGCGATGCTCCCCGATCTGTGCGGCTTCGCGCGCGTGCGGCTCGCGGGCGCACCGCGAGATGCGCTCGGCGACGGCGTGCGCTTCCACCATGCGAGCGACGCCGCGTTTCACGCGCACCGCGTGTTCGCGGCGCGCTGCACGCAGCTCTCGCAGGCGCTCGAAGCGCGCGGCCTCCGCCGCGGCCCCGCACGCGGCGCGGCGCACGTCGCGAGCGAGCTGCTGCTCGACGGCTGGCTCGCGCGCGAAGCGGGTGTGCCTTCGGCCTATCGCGATGCGCTCGCGAGCGCAGCCCGGTTGTTACGGGAGGGCGAAGTCGCGGAAGGCGCGAGCGACTCGCTGCGCGACGTGTGCGCGCGCATTCACGCTTCGCCGCTGCCCGAGGCCTACGCCGACGCGAGCTTCGTGTGCGAGCGCACGGTGCGCGCACTCGCGCCGCGGCCGTTCCTCGCGCTCGAAGCAGCTGAGCTCCCCGCGCTGGAAGCGGCGATCGCTGCTGCGGGCGAGGAGTGCGCGGTTTGGGCGCCGAGCGTGCTCGACGGCGTGCGCGGCTCGCTGCGGAGCTCGGCGCGATGAAGCGCGCGCTCGCGCTGATCGCACTCGCGCTGTGTGCGTGCACCCTGTCGCCCGATGCGCCGAGCTTCCGCGAGCGCTCGGATCGCGCGCTCGTCGAGTACTTCGCGCTCGCACCCGAAGTCGCCGCCTACCTCGGCGACCACTCGTACGACGGGAAGCTCGCGTACCCCGACGCCGAGTACGTGCGCCGCGCAGTCGCGTGGTCACGCGAGCTCGAAGCGGATCTCGCCGGCTTCGACGCGAGCGCCCTTTCGCGTCGGGAGCGCGTCGAGCGCGCCTCGTGGCGGCTCGTCGCGGGCGCGCTCCGCTTCAGCCTCGAGACCCAGCGCGCTCCGCAGCGAAGCCCGCTGCTCTACGAGAGCGCGTTCGATCTGGCTAGCTACCTCTCGAAGAGCTACGCGCCGCTCGAGCAGCGCGCGCGAGCGCTCGCGGCGCATGCGGACGCGGGCGTGCGCCTGCTCGCTCTCGCGGAGCAGCAGCTCGATCCGGTTTTGCCGCGCGCCGTTCTCGAAGTGGAACTCGGAAACGCGCGCGGCGCGATCGACTTCTTGCGCGACGACGTGCCGGAGGCGCTCGCGCCGCTCGCGAGTAATGACGCGCACGAAGCGGCACTCGCTGCAACGAGCCGGCTCGCGCGGGCGACCAAGCGCTACGTCGAGTTCCTCGAAGCGCGTCTGCCCGCATCCGACGCGAGCTACGCGATCGGCGAGGAAGCGCTGCTCCGCAAGCTGCGCGAGACCGATGGCATCGAGCTCGGCCTCACCGAGATCGAAGCGATTTGCGATGCGGAGGTCGCGCGAGACACGGCGGCGCTCGCGGAGACGGCGCGAGCGATCGATCCGACGCGCAGCGCCGCGGACGTGTTCTTGGATGCGCACAGTGAAAGCCCGCCGGCGCGCGAAGTGCACACACTCGCGCGCGCGCACCTCGAAGGGCTGCGCAGTTCCATGGTTGCGCGGGATGTCGCCTCGATTCCGTCCGAGGACCGCGTGCTCGTGGCGGAGTCGCCGTCGTACATGCGCAGCGCGTTCGCGTGGTTCGTCGCGAGTGGGCCGCTGGAGCCGAAGCCCGTTGAGAGCTTCTTCTACGTGACGTCGACGGGCGCGGATTGGCCCGCGGAGCGCCAGCGCGACTTCCTGCCTCCGCGCGTCGCGCTGCTCGCGCTCAGCGCGCACGAGGGATACCCCGGACACTTCCTGCACGAGCTCTGGATTCGTCGCATTCCGTCGCGCACCGAACGCGCACTCGCGGAGATCGCGAGCACGATCACGTCCGAAGGCTGGGCGACGTACGCGGAAGAGATCGCCTGGGAAGCCAGCGCGCGCGATCCGCGCGAGCACCTCGGCCAGCTCGGCTACTCGCTGATTCGTGCGGGGCGCTGCAAGGCGGCGATCGGACTGCACCTGCGCGGGTGGAGCGTGGCGCAAGCCGCGCGCGCGATTCGCGAGATCTCGCACACGTCGCAGGTGATCGCCGACGAGGAAGCGCTGCGCGGCACGTACGACCCGGAGTATCTCGGCTACACGCTCGCCAAGGCGCAGATTCGCGCGCTGCGCGAAGAGCTGCGCGCGAAGGCGGAACGGGCCGGGCGCGCGTTCTCCGTGCGAGAGTTCCACGACGCGTTCATGAGCTACGGCGGCGCGCCGCTCCCGGCGATTCGCGAGGCGATGCGCGACGCGGCGAGTGATTAGGAGGCACCGTGAAGATCGATGCAGGTCTACTCAGCCCCGATCTCGCCGCGACCGGCGCCGCCGCTGCACGGCTCGAAGCGCAGGGCTTCGGCGCGGCGTGGAGCTTCGAGAGCGCGCACGACGCGTTCATCCCGCTCGTGCTCGCCGCGCAGGCGACGCAGCGCATCGAGCTCGGCACCGCCGTCGCGATCGCCTTCGCGCGCAACCCGATGACCGTTGCGCAGGTCGCCCACGACGTGCAGACGATCTCGCGCGGGCGCTTCATCCTCGGCCTCGGCACGCAGATCCAGCCGCACATCGAGAAGCGCTTCTCGATGCCGTGGAGCGAGCCCGCCAAGCGGCTGCGCGAGTTCGTGCTCGCGGTCCGCGCGATCTGGCGCGCGTGGGAGACCGGCGAGCGGCTCTCCTTCCGCGGTGAGTTCTACACGCACACGCTGATGACGCCGTTCTTCAACCCCGGCCCTAACAAGCACGGCGCGCCGCCGATCTATCTCGCGGGCGTCGGCCCGAAGATGGTCGAGGTGGTGGGCGAAGTCGCCGACGGGTTCCTCGTGCATCCGCTCCACACGCCCGCGTTCCTCGAAGCCGTCACGTTGCCAGCGCTGGGCCGCGGACTCGCGACGAGCGGACGCTCGCGCAAGGACATCGCGATCTCGTGTCAGACGATCGTCGCGATGGGCGGCACGCCTGCGCAGATCGAGACGGCGCGGCAGAAGGCGCGCGGGCAGATCTCGTTCTACGGCTCGACGCCCGCCTACCGAGGCGTGCTCGAGCACCACGGCTACGGCGCGCTCCACCCCGAGCTGAACCGCCTCTCGAAGACCGGCGGCTGGGGCGAGATGATGAAGCGGATCGACGACTCGCTGTTCGACCTGATCGCCGTGTCGGGCACGCCCGCCGAGGTGGGCGCGAAGCTACGCGCGCGCAACGCGAGCTTCGCCGCGCGCACGACGCTGATGCTGTACGACGAAACGGGGGATGCGGAGGCTGTGCGCGATGTGATTCAGGCGGCGAGCTGACTCGCGGTGCGTTTCCACGGCACGAGCCCGCTCACTCCGGCGATCGTGCGCGATCGGCTCAGCGCAATGCCGGCGGCGCGACTCACCAGCTGGGCCTCGGTTCACGTCCTCGCTGCGTCGATCGGGACGCTCTACTGCCACGTCGACGGCAACCACTTCTCGGTGAGCGAGACCGGCGGCACCACAGGCTTCGGCCTGATCGGTGTCGGCGAGATTCACGAGCATGGCGCCGGGTCAGCGCTGCAGCTGCGCTTCACGCTCGGCGCGCTGCCGCTCGTGTGCCTGCCCGCCGCGTTCCTCGTCTCGATCGCTCTCGTCGGCACTGCGTTCCTCGTGGGTGGCGAGGTCGCTCGCGCCGCTTCCGCCGTGGTAGCGCTCGCTCTCGGAGTCCTCTGGCTCGGGACTTGGCTGCGAATTCGATGGACGCTCGGTGAGCTCACGCGCACCATCGGCGAAGTTGACTTCTCGCGCGCCCCGGGTGGATGACGCCAGCTCGAGTGGAGACGCCATGACGCGCTTGTCCGTCAGTTTCTCAGCAGTCCTTGCTCTGACGCTCTCCACGGCCTGCGCGCCCGAAGACCAGATCTGCCGGCGCATGTCGGACCTCTGCGGGACCGACGCCGCCGAGTGCCGCGCGTCCGTCGCCGAGCTGCGGAGCAGCGGCGGCGAGGAAGCCGTGAAGGAGCTGCAGCAGTGCTACGCGGAGGCAGACACCTGCGCGAAGGCGAGAGGCTGCGAGGCCGCGCTCTCGGCGAAGAGCGCGCTCTCGGCGGTCGGCGACTTCCTCGAGTCGTTCAGCGATGGGCTCGAGGGCGAGAAGGACGAGAAGGACGAGAAGTAACGGGCGGTTGTTACTGCCCGAGCGCGAGCCGTCCCCGCGCCTCCGCTGCGCGCGCCAAGTACTCCATGCGCTCCTGCAGCAGCGAGCGCGGATCGATCGCGCGCGCGACGTAGACGTCGACCACGAGCTGCTGCGCGACGGGATCGTTCGGGTCCGCGTGCCACGCCCAGTCCGCGAGGTGCGAGGCGAGCGCGAGGTTGCCTTCCGCGACCAGCGCGCGCGCCTTCTCCGCCACGCGCGCGCTGCCGCCCGCGAGCTCGACGAGCGTGCGCGCTTCCTCGGCGAGCGGCGCGGGGCTCCAGTGCGAGAGCACGTCGTCCCACCAGCCCGTGTATTTCTTCAGCACCATGCGCGAGACGTCGGCGACGCTCGTGTAGTTGACCCGCAGCGTGGGCCGGCTCGCGAGATGAGGCGGCAACGCGACGCGCAGCGGAATCTCGTCCTTGCGCAGGCCCGCGTTCAGGTGCGCGAGGGTCTGATCGATCACGGACTGAAAGGCCTCGGCGAGGGCGAGCAGCTCGCCGCGAATCTGCTGCGGGTCGCGCAGGGCTTCACCGTGCGCGGGCAACAACAACGCGGGCTCGCGCGCGGCCATGTCGCGCAGACCCTGCGCCCAGGCGTCGATGTCGCGCAGCATGCGTTTCGGGTTGCCCGCGTTCGGGAAGAAGCCCTGGTAGTAGTCGGCGCTCGCGAGCGCGCGGCGGCTCGGCACCCACACCCAGAGCTGGTCGTCCGTCTCGCCCTTGCAGTGCGTGAGCACGAAGTCTTCGCCGCCGATCTTCAGCGTGAGCGATCCGCGGAACGTGCGCGTGGGCCACACGAAGTCGTCGCGCGTCGCGGGGCCGTCCTCGAAGCGCTGATTGTTGTACTTCGCGATCGAGCCGCGCAGCTTCAGTAACAACTCGAAGCCGCCCAGCAGCTCCTCGGCCGCGACGATCTCGGGCTTCTCGCCCGCTTCGAGCAGCGCCCACGTGCCGAACGCGTGATCCGCGTGGCTGTGCGTGTAGATCACGGTGTGGATGCGCTGCTTGCTCACGCTGCGAATCGCGTCGAGCAGTCCCGGGCCGCCGGGTGAGTGTCCTGCGTCGACGAGCACGAGGCCGTCGCTCGTCTCGAACAGCACGGCGTTCACGAACGGCATGCGAATCAGCCACGTGCGCGGCGCGACTTCCTCGACGCTCGTCTTCGCGCGCGAGTCCGCGATCGCCGCGGCATCGCGCGAGTGCATGCGATTCGCGACGAGCGCGGAGCTCGCGCCGCCGAAGCCTGCGTCGCGCTGCAGCGCAGCCGCGAGCTCGGGGTGCTCGCGCATGAGGAGCGCGCGCGGGTCTTGCTGGGCAGTCGCCGCGAGCACACTCGCAAAGCACATCGCGAACGAGAGCGAGACGATGCGAATCACAGGCCCTCCTCGAAGCAGATGATCAGGACGGCGCGCGCCGCCGAAACGCCTGCCACGCCTGCACCGCGCTCCACAGCGCACACAGCGCGACGCCGCCCGCCTCGCGCGCGAGCTCGTCGCTCGAATCGAGCATCTGCCAGTGCGTGAACGCCTCCTCGCGCGCGGCGAAGAGGCTCGGCGCCATGCGCAGCGCGAGAAACACGTACATCGCGAGCGCCGCCGCGATCGGGATGCGCGGCAGCTCGCCATGCGCGGCGCGCGCGGCGAGGAGCGCGGCGACGGCGTACAGCGCGATCCAGTAGAGCGCGTCGGGATCGTTCCACTGCGCCGCGGCGCAGGCGACGAAGACCGCCGCCATGGCGCCCGCAGCGATGCGGAACGCGCGGCTCACGCGGCGGCGCGGCGGTTGTTGGGGTGCGTCACGCCTTCGGCTTGCCGAAGACGCCCGCGCTGCGCAGCGTCGCGAGCTCGCCCGCGCTCTTGCCCAGCACACGCGCCAGCACTTCGTCCGTGTGCTGTCCGGCGCTCGGCGCCTTCGCCGGAACAGGCAACGCCTCGCCGGGGAACTTCACCGGGTACGGGAGCATCTCGGCGCCGCACTGCTCCACCGTGTAGAGCGGGAAGCGATCCTTGAACTGCGGATCGTCGACGATGGTCTTCGGCGTGTTGAACGGCGCGATCGGGAAGTCCTTCTCCTCGCCGAGCGCGATCCACTCCTTCGCGGTCTTCGTCTTGAAGATGTCGCGCAGGATCGCCTGCAGCTCGCGATTGCCGCGCGCGTGGTCCGCGTACTTCGAGCCCGGCCAGCGCTCGAAGAGATCCGGTCGGCCCACGCACAGGCAGAAGTTCTTCCAGAACGCCTGCTCCGAGGCCATGAACAGCACGTGCGCGTCGGAGCTCTCGTAGATCTGGTATCGCACGCCTTCCTTCATGCCGGCCGTGCCCGGCGCGCGGCGGAAGTAGTTGTCGGACTTGTTGCCCGTAACAACATCCTCGGGCCGGTTGTACGCGAGCCAGCTCTCGATGCGATACCAGTCCATGTATGCGGTCGCGTCGCTCTGGCCGACTTCCAGCTCGCAGCCTTCGCCGGTGGCGCGCGCGCGGATCACTGCCGCGAGGATGCCGAGCGCGCCGAACATCGGGCCCGCGTGCATGCCGATCGAGGCGTGCTCGGGGATGAAGCAGAAGCCGTCGGCGTCGTACTCGGGCTTGATCGCGCCGCCCCAGGTGTCGTACGCGATGCCGTGCGAGGCCAGGTCGCGATACGGCCCGGTCGCGCCGTAGCCGGAGATGTTGCAGAAGACGATCTTCGGGTTGATCGCGCGCAGATCCTGATAACCGAGGCCGCGCGCCGCGAGCGAGCCGGGCCGCATCGCCTCGATCACGACGTCGGACTTCGCGACGAGGTCTTTGTAGATCTGCGCGCCTTCCGCAGTCTTCAGGTCGAGCACGATGCTCTTCTTGCCGCGGTGCACGTGCAGGTGCAGCAACGAGACGCCCTCGACGATGGGCCACGTCATGTCGCGGATGTAGTCGCCGGCGGGCGACTCGACCTTGATCACGTCGGCGCCGAGATCCGACAGATGCGTGCCGATCGCGCCGGGACCGAGCAGCGAGGATTCGATCACGCGCAGACCTGTGAGGGGGCCACCTTGATGCATCGAAGACTCCGAGTGGTTGGAAGGGTTCAGGCGAGAATCGCGCGCGCGATCGACTCATCGAGGTGCGACGGGTCGCACCACGACAGCTGCAGCTGCTTAGCGCGGCGGAAGAAGAGCTGGATGTCGTACTCGATCGTGAAGCCGACGCCGCCCCACACCTGCTGACACATCGCCGTCGTGTCGCGGAACGTGTCGCAGGCGAACAGCTTCGCCATCGGCGCGAGGCGCGCGATGTCGCCGCCTGCGTCGCGCACGCTCGCGGCCTCGTAGGTGAGGTACTTGCTGCCGTCGAGTGCGGTACGCGCGTCGGCGAGGTAGTGCGAGATCGCTTGGAACGCGCCGATCGGCTTGTCGAATTGCTTGCGGTCCTTCGCGTACTGCACGGTGATCTCGAGCGCTCGCTCGCACGCGCCGTTCGCGAACGCGGCGAGCACGACGAGCGCGTCGCGCAGCACTCGCTCCCACGCGACCCAGCCGGCGTTCACCGCGCCGACGCGCGCGTCGTCGCTCACGCGCACTGCGCTGAAGCTCACTTCGTACTCGGTGCCCGAAGCGAGGCCGCGCACCTGCTTCGCCGTGACGCCCGGCGCGTTCGGGTCGACGAGCAGCCACGTCACGTCGCTCTCGGCATCGCCCGTGCGCGCGAGCACGAGCAGGCGCGTCGCGTGCGACGCGAACGCGACGTTGCGCTTCACGCCACTCAGCTCCCAGCTCGCGCCGTCTCTGCGCGCGCGAAGCTGCACGCCGTTCGGGCCGAAGCCGCGCTGGGGCTCGAGCCACGCCGGCGTGAGCACCGCTGCGCCGCTCGCGATGTGCGGCAGCCACGCCTCGCGCTGCGCCTCGCTGCCCGCGGCGAGCAGCGCGCTCGCGCACACGGCGCTCGAAACGAACGCAGGCGACGGCGCGAGCGCGCGGCCGAGCTCCTCGAACGCGACAGCCTCGTCGAGCAGCCCCTGCCCCGCGCCGCCATGAACCTCGGGCACGAGAATCCCGAGCACGCCCGACTCGCCGAGCTGCTTCCACAGCGCATCCGGCCAGCCGCGCGCGTCGTCTTCGAGCGCGCGCACCACCGAGACGGGCGAGTGCTCGGCGCACACGCCGCGCACGAGATCGCGCAGCGCTTGCTGCTCGTCTGTAAAGTCGAGGTTCACAGCCCGCGCCCGCTTGTTAAGGGCGCCAGGCTTCCCCGCGCCGCGCCCACGGGTTGTCGCCCGGGGCGGTGGGCACGGCGATGCGCGCGGTGCACTCGGTCGTGGTCTTGTCGCCGACGGTGAGCCACACCGAGAGATCGACGAAGCCGCAGCCCGTCGCGTCCTTCTCGACTTTGTCCACCTTGCCGTGGAACACCATCGTGTCGCCCGGGAACACGGAGTCCCGCATGCGGAACTTGATGCGCGCCAGGCGGCCGTGCGGCCCGGTCCAATCCGTGATGTAGCGCTCGAAGTAGGCGGCGTTGTGCGGGGTGTTGATGAAGATGTGCCGCGTGCCGTTGCGATTCACCGCGAAGTCTTTGTCGTGGTGCATCGGCCGCCAGTCGCGGCTCGCGAGCGCGCCGAGCACGACGGTCGTCGGCGAGACTTCGATCTTCAGCTCCGGCAGCGCTTCGCCGGCCTTGATGCTGTCGAGGGTGCGGACTGCGTGCATCACTTCTTCCTTCGGTAGCCGTAACCGGTGTACGTCTCGATCGCGACGAGCTCGCCCTTCTGGTTCTCGTAGTGCACCTCGAGCCCCCAGAAGTGCCCCATGCCGAGCTTCGTCTCCTTGAGCGGCGAGATCGACGTGATCACTTGGTGGGTCTTCAAGCGGTCGCCCACGCGCACGGGCTCGTAGAACGTGATCGCGTTGTCGGTCATCACCGCTTCCGGAACGCCGAGACGCTCCTTCAAGTCGAAGTGGCACTGCAGCGGCACGGCGCCTTCGTCCTTGCCCGGCGACCAGTGATGCGGGCGAAACCAGACCGAGATCATCGTCGGCGGCGCGATGAAGCCGCCCGCGATTTCGTTCGCGGCCTTCTCGTCCCAGAACAGCGGGTTGCCGTTCATCACCGAGGAGCAGGTGGTGAAGATGTAACCGCGCTCGACGTCGAACTCGCCCCACAGCTCGTAGCGCTTCTGACCGATCCAAGCTTGGACGTCGGCCGGGATCTCGGACATGACTTCTCCAGTTGTTAGGCTCTGACGAGAGGTTCGTGAGCAGCGAGCGTCGAGTGTCCCGCGCACGTCGAGGCCACTGTTCGATCTCCGCTCGCCTCCGGCTCGCTGCGCTTCGCTTGCGTCAGGCGATGATTCCGAACGCCTTGAGATCTTCGATGCGGTTCGCGGACATCCCCGCTTCCTTGAGCAGCGTGACGGTGTCCGAGCGCGACGCGTCGCGCGCTTCGAACGGCTCGCCGTCGCGCTCCATGCCCGCGAGCACGGGCGCGACTTGCTGGAACGCGCCGCGGTTCGCATGCAGCGCCTCGCTGAAGGCGCCGCGCGCCGCGAGGTGCTTGTCCTTCACCAGCTCCTCGATCGAGTAGACCGCGGTCACGCACGTGTCGTTCGGCGCGAGCTCCTTCACCCAGTCGTCGCGATCGCGCGACTTGAAGGCGTTCGCGAACGCCGCGCGGATCTGCGGCTGCGCGACGTCGTCGTACTGCTTGTTGATGAACTGCGCGCAGCCGAGGGCCTTGCACAAGTTCGTGTAGAAGTGGCCCTCGATCGCGCCGACGGCGAGCCACTTGCCGTCGCGGCACACGTAGGTGTCGTAGAACGCGTAGCGGCCGGTGAGCACGTCGTGGCCGGGGCCGGGCTTCTCGCCGGTGGCGAGGAACTCGTCGATGTAGAGCGAGGTGAGCGTGAGCACGCCGTCGGTGGTCGAGACGTCGAGGAACTCGCTCTTCTTCGTCGTGTGCCGGCGCTGGAGCGCGGCGAGCACCGCGATCGCGGCGTGCATGCCGCCCGCCGCGCTGTCGGCGACGGTGGCGCCGGGCAGCGGCGGCTTGCCGCCCGAGCCGCGGCCGCTCGTGTGCAAGAAGCCGCCCATCGCCAAGTAATTGATGTCGTGGCCTGCCCACTGCGCGGCGGGACCGGATTGTCCGTAGCCGCTGGTCGCCACGTAGATGATGCCCGGGTTGATGCGCTTCACCGATTCGAAGTCGATCCCCAATCGCTTCGCGACGCCGGGCCGGTAGCTCTCGACGATCACGTCGGCGAGCTTCGCGAGCTTCATGAACGCGTCGCGGCCCTCGGGCTCTTTCAGATCGAGGCGCGTCTGCAGGAAGCCGCGGCGCGCGCTGTAGGCGTAGAACGCGGGCTCCACCTGTACGCCCGCGCGGCGCGGCGGCGCGCCGACCTTAATCACTCGCGCGCCGTAGTCGGCGAGGATGCGCGTGCAGCGCGTGCCTGGGCCGACGGTCGAGAGGTCGAGCACCGTGATGCCGCCGAGCGCCGGCGGCAGATCGCTCTTCGGGCGCCTCGGCCGCTTCGCCGCGACGACCGGGGCCTTCACCGGCATGCGGCGGCCGGGGACGATGCGCTTGCGCGGTTTCATGCAGGCTCTCCCATGCGCCTGCCGCCGGTTCCAAGCGCGCAGGTGCGCGCGACGGTTGGTCGAGCGGGGCGAAGCACCGCGAGACCGCTCGCTCGGCGAGCTACCGGGGGCGAAGGCGCGGCTATGGTATTCGAGACGCCGCGTCTTGTAAATCAAACCCCGCAGGGGCGGCGACCGATGGTCAGGCCGAAGTGCGCGGAATGCTGTAGGAATTGGCGCTCTTCGAAGGAACCCCCATGCTCATCCGCCGCTGCTCCGTGCGCGCGCTCGCGATCGCAATCCTCGCCTCAGCGCTGCTCGGCGCCTGCGCCAGCACGCCGGTGGGCGGCGACTGGCAGGTCGTCGAGGGCGCGAACTTCGCGATCTACACGGACGGCGACCTCGAAGAGGCGCAGCAGCTCTACCGCGAGCTCGAAGAGTTCCGCGCGGCGATGACTTGGTTCACGAGCCTGCAGAAGGCGAAGCTCGGAAAAGTTCGCCTGATGGTCTTCAAGAGCGGCACCGACGCGCTCCCGTATCTGATCGACAAAGAAACTGGCGCTTGGGCGAACGTGACGGCGAGCGGCAGCCTCGGCGTCGCGAAGCTCGGCGGGCAGAACAAGCCGATCGATCGGCAGACGCTGAAGCGCGATCTCGTGAAGCTGTGGCTCGACGACGCGCGCGTGCGCTCGCCGAACTGGTATCGCGAGGGGCTCGCGGAGCTCGTGTCTGCGTTCCAGATCGAGGGCAACACGATTCAGATCGGCGGCCTGCCACCGATCGAGCTCTCGCAGTACGCGGCGCTGATCGCGGACGAGAAGGAAGGCCGCCAGCCCGGCGCGCTGCTGAGCGAAGAGCCCGGCCGCTACGTGAAGGAAGACCGCGCGCGCGTGTGGCTCGCGGTGCATTACCTGATGGTCGCGAACCGCGAGCGGCAGGATGAGCTCGCGGCGTACTTCCGCGCCTGGTCGAAGGGCACCCCGAGCGCTGACGCGTTCGTCGCGGCGTTCGGGCAGGCGCCCGCCGACTTCTACCGCCTCGAAGTCGGCCGCTACGGCACGCGCGCGCTCGCGGCACGCCAGTACAGCCTCGAGGGCAAGTTCCCCGATCCGCGTGTACGCGAGGCGAACAACGAGGAGATCGAGAAGCTCGTCGCGGAAGTGGACCGCGCGGTGCAGCGGCTGCGCTAGGAGACGCTCGTCGACAGCCAACCCCGCGCCCGTGGAAGCAAGATCGCGGAATCGGCGTCTGACGCTGAATCCGCGATTCTTTCGCAACTTCGCCCGTAAGTCGCGCGGGCGCGCCTTCAGGTCATCGCGACGAGCGCCTGAATCGATCTTCCGATTCGCCCCGCGCGATCGAACTGCACCACCTCGGCGATACCGACGCCCGCTTGGTTGCTGATCAGCGCGGGTCGGTAGCCGAGCCACTCGCCCTCGGGCGCGCGCTCACGGTAGATCGTGATGTCGGCGTTGATGAAGCGCGTGCCGGTGTCGCGCGGCGTCTGGCCCGCGTGGCGCAGGAAGAGGTGGCCGCCGATCGCGAAGGTGAGGTCGCTCAGCATGCCGAAGCGCACCTGCGGCGAGGTGATCTCGCCAGCGACGAGCGTGAGCGGCGTCGTGATCCATGCCGCGAGCCCGAGCTCATCGCGGCCGATGCGCGCCTCGATCGAGAAGTGAAAGCCGGGCGGTACGTCGCGCGCGAACGCGCTCGGCATGAACTCGATCGCTTGCGCGCGCTCGGGCGGCAGCGGCGTGAGCGCGGGCTCCGAGGAGCTGCCGGCGAGCTCGGCGCGCGGCACGAGCAGCAGTGCCGAGGCGCGCGCGATCTCTTCATCTCCCCGTAACAACATGCCCTCGACGAGGCCGAGCTTGCGCCCGCGCCGCACCCAGCGCGTCGCGAGGCGCAGCGGCACGCGCGGCACGGGCTTGCACAGGTCGATCGTCAGGCGCGCGAGCTGGAGCCCGCTCTCGCGTTCCGCGAGCTCCGCCATGCGCGCGAACAAGCCCGCCGGCGGCGCGCCGTGCTGCGTGTCCGGCGACCACGGCCCGCCCGCCCACTTCGTCGGCACGAAGAGCTCGCCCGCGCGCTCGTAGATGCAGTCGGCTGTCGCGCTGACTTCGCTCGCGCTCAAACGCGCACCGGCACCGTCGCGAAGCCGCGAACGTGCGCTTGATAAGTGCGCGTGAGGCTCGCCTCGTCGACCGCGTACTCGGGCCAGCGCGCGCGGAGTTCTTCGAGCGCGATGCGCGCCTCGAGGCGCGCGAGCGACTTCCCGATGCACACGTGCTGCCCGTGGCCGAAGTAGATCTCGCGACCGCGCTGGCGGCGCACGTCGAGGCGATCGGGGTCGGGGTACTCGCGCGGATCTCGGCCCGCGCTGCCCGTCACGAGCGCGACGCGAGCGCCCGCCGGAATCGTGACGCCGTGCCAGGTCGTGTCCGTCTGCGCGACGCGGCCCTGGTACTGCGACGGCGCGTCGTAGCGCAGCACCTCCTCGATCGCGTCGGGAATGAGCGCCGGCTCGCGCCAGATCAGCGCGCGCTGATCCGGGTTGCGGAACAGGTACACGGTGAGGTTCCCGATCAGCTTCGTGGTCGTCTCGGCGCCCGCTCCCCCTAACAAGTTGCAGAACGCGCCGATCTCGTCGTCCGTCAGCGCGCGCGTCTCGCCGTCGACGTCGTCGTAGGTCGCCTCGGCCATCAGCGAGAGGAAGTCGTCCTGCGGATGCTTCCTGCGCTCGGCGAGCAGCTCGCGAATCATCGACTGCGAGCGCATGATCGCGTCGATGCCGGCCTGCGGCGGCATGTTCGTGCTCGGGTCGCGCTCGAGGCTGCGCTCGATGTTCGCTCGGAACTCGGCGCGGTACTCGACGGGGAAGCCGAGCAGCAGGCTGATCACGTCCATCGGGAACTTCACCGAGAACTCGGCCTGCATGTCGAACGCGCGGCGGCCTTCGAGCTTGCCGAGGTGCTCGCGCGCGATCGCGCGAATCTTCGGCTCGAGCGCGGCGATGCGGCGCGGCGTGAACCCGCGGCTGACGATGTTGCGCACGCGCGTGTGGCGCGGCGGGTCCATCCCGATGATCGAGAAGAACTCGCCCGGCATGCTGCGATTCTCGAGCGTGGGCCCGAGCCGCGAGCTGAACGTCTTCCAATCGAGCGTCGCGTTCCACACGTCTTCGAAGCGGAACAGCGCGTAGAAGTCCATGCGCGGGTTGTATGCGCACGGCGCGTGCTCGCGGAACCACGCGTAGGCGGGATAAGGATCCTGCTGCATCTCGTGCGTGTAGGGGTCGTAGATGCGCTCGGAGCTGGGCATCTGCGCACGATAGGCGCGGCGAGCGGGCGGTCGCCTCAGAGCGGTCATTCCGGCCGGGCCAAAATGATCGGGCGGTCATTTTGGCCCGGCCGGAATGAGCGGCGATCCGCATGCAGCGCCATCTCCGCGCGCGTAGATTGCGCGCCTTTCGCGGGAGGCGGCATGGGCAAGCTCGAAGGACGCGTGGCGGTGATCACGGGCGCGGGGCGCGGCATCGGCGCGGCGGTGGCGGAGACGATGGCGGCGGAAGGCGCGTGCGTCGTCGTGAACGACCTCGGTGTCGCGCTCGACGGCGGCAACGCGAGCGGCGGGCCAGCGCAGGAAGTCGTCGACAAGATCCTGAAGGCCGGCGGCAAGGCCGTCGCGAACACCGCGAACGTGACGAGCTTCAGCGAGACGAAGGAGCTCGTCGCGACGGCGATCCGCGAATTCGGGCGCCTCGACATTCTCGTGAACGTCGCGGGCATCATCCGCGACGGCCTCGTCTGGAAGCTCACCGAGGATCAATGGGACTCGGTGATCGCGGTGCATCTCAAGGGCACCTTCAACACGATCCGCCACGCGAGCGAGTGGTGGCGCGACAACCGCGGCGGCCAGTACCGCATCATCAACTTCGTGTCGGGCTCGGGCCTCTACGGCTCGCCCGTTCAGCCGAACTACGCCGCCGCGAAGATGGGCATCGTCGGCCTCACGTTCTCGTGCGCGAACTCATTAGGGCAATACGGCGTCACGGCGAACTGCATCGCGCCGGTCGCGTTCACGCGCATGACCGAGAGCCTTCAGGGCAAGAGCACGCTGATGAACTACAGCCCCGACAACCCGCGCATCAGCGTCGCGAACGTGGTGCCGCCCGTCGTCTACCTCGCGAGCGAGCGCAGCGCGTGGCTGAACGGGCGCGTCGTGCAGTGCGGCAACGGCCGCATCGGCCTGTTCGCGAACCCGGTGATCACGCGCGAGGTCGTAACGGACGGCGTGTGGGAGATGGACACGGCCTTCGCCGAGATGGAGAGCGCGTTTCAGGAAGCGATCCTGTACCCGAATCCGTTTGCGCGGCCGAAGGGGTGAGCGCGCTTACGCGGCGAGCAGGCCGCGCAGGTTCGCGCTCATGATGCGCTCCTGATCGCGCGCACTGAACTCCGCGATCTCGGGCAAGAAGTCCAGCGGCCGCGCGAGGCCCTCGGGATGCGGGAAGTCGCTGCCGAACAGCACGCGCTCGATGCCGATCGCGTCGGCGAGCCTGCGGATCGGCTCTTCGTAGAACGGCGCGATGTAGACGTGCGCGCGCAGCGTCTCGTGCGGATGGCGCGAGAACTCGCGCGGCATCTGGCCGTAGGCGTGCGCGAGCGCATCCATCAGGCCGAACACCCACTTCGAGCCGTTCTCGATGCTGGCGACGCGCACGCGCGGGTGACGGTCGAAGACGCCGTGGCAGATCAGCGCCGCGAGCGAATCGTGGATCGCGCGCGAGCTGAGCCCCATCACCTGGCGGAACGGGTCGGGCTTGAACGGGAGAAACTCGCTGCCGCCCTGCCACATTCGCGAGAAGCGGTCGTAGCCCGAGTCGCTCGCGTGCATCGAGACGAAGATCCCGGCCTCTGCGACGCGCGCCCAGAACGGATCGAACTCGGCAAAGCCGAACGAGCGGCTGCCGCGATAGCCCGGCACCGGCGCCGGACGCAGGCCGATGCTGCGCGCGCCGCGCGCGAGCGCCCACTCCAGCTCGCGCACCGCCATCTCGACATCCATCAGCGTCACGAACGGCACGGCGAAGATGCGCCCCTCGCGCGCGAAGCCCCACGTCTCGAACATCCACTCGTTCAGCGAGTGCAGCACCGCGTTCATCAGCGCGTGGTCGAAGCTCATGCGCTCTTCGACCGCGCTCGCGAGCGTGGGGAAGATCAGCGTCGCGTGGACGCCCTGCTCGTCCATCAGCTTCAGGCGATCGGCGCCGTTGCGGAACGCAGGCGGACACGCGATCGGCTTGCCTGACAACTCGCGCAGCGTGAGGCCCTCGCTGTTCTGCGCGCGATACCACTTCTCGTGCGCGCCGGGCGCGGCGAGCACGTCGAAGGTCGGGTTCGGGATGTAGTCGCTGATTTGGCCGCCGATCGCGAGCTTCTTGCGCCCGTTCACCGTGACGTACTGGAACTGGCTCGCGTACTTCTTGGGCAGATGCGCGAGGATCGCTTCCTCGGGTTCGTAGAGATGATTGTCGGCGTCGTAGACCGGATAGCCGAGCGTCTCCATCGAGATCTCCCTAATCACTCTCGCCGAAGAACAGGCGAGCGGCGTTGCGGTAGAGGTACTTGTCGAGCACGCCTTCGCGCAGCGGCAGCGCAGGCAGCTCGTCGAAGTGGCGCGCGAGCGGGACGCTCGGATGATTCGAGGCCCACAGAATCTTGTCCTGGCCGCGCGTGTTCATGAAGTGAATCAGCTCCGGCGGCAGCCGCTTCGGCGCCCACGCCGAGGTCTGCAAGTGCAGCCCGCGGTACTTCATCATCAGCCGGATCGCGACGTCCCACCACGGATCGGCGCCGTGACACATCACGAGCTTCAGCTCGGGAAAGTGGAAGCAGACGCGATCGAGATGCATCGGGTGCTGGCACTCGCCCGGCACCGGCGGCACGGGCAGGCCCGTGTAGACGCCGCACACGAGGCCGAGCTCGATGCACTTCGCGTAGATCGGGTAGTAGAGCGGAGCATCGGGCGCGAGATCGTGCTGGAACGGGACCACGCGTGCCTCGACGAGCTCGCGCGGGTACGCGCGCTTCACCGCTTCGAGCGCGCGAATGCCGCGCATCGCGTTGTTAGGGTCGAGGCTCGCAGCGAGGAAGAATCGGCCGGGGTGCTTCTCCAGGAACGCGAGCACGTGCGGATTCGGCGCGAGCGGATCGACGCCGAGCACCGCGCGCGCGATCCCGTGCGCGTCCATCTGCGCGGCGACTTCGTCCGTGGTCAGGTCTCGAAACAGCGCGTCGCCCTGCTTGAACGTCTCGCGCTCCGCAGCCTTCAGCCACTCGGGCATGCCGAGCCGGCTCATGTCGACGTTGATCGCGAGATCGATCGCTCGAAGCTTCGCCACGCGCGCCTCCGCGGGTGCGGAGCCGCATCATACGCCGCCGCTCGAGGCGCTAAGCAGGCTCCGGGTCGACGACGGCCGTGTAGACGAGGCTCGCCGTCGAGAGTAGGCCGACGAGGCCGGTCAGCGTCGTGACCGACACGAGCCAGCCCATCAGCTGAATCGGTGGTGCGCCGGCGATGAAGTGCGCGGTGAGCGGCGTCATTGCCAGCAGCACGAACGGCGCGACGCGCCAGCCGCGTCGCACCGCGAAGACGATGAGGAAGATGTGCACCATCAGCAGCGCGGTCATGGGGGCTCCAACACCTGTGTGTGGTGTTGAGTACCGCGTGCGCTCGCCGACGTGACGAACTGCGCATGCGATGCGCACCGAACGCGACGGAATTGCCGGGCACTCGCACCGCGCGGGCGCACGCGTGCAGACGCGCCTCGCGCAGGGAAGGCCGAGCAGCCGCCCTCGATTCCCGCGGCGCGCTCAAAAGTTCTTAGGCAGCCCCAGCCCTCGCCGCGCGATGATGTTCTTCTGGATCTCGCTCGCGCCGCCGCCGATCGTGTCGACGACCGTGTAGCGGTAGCTGCGCTCGAAGCGACCACCGAGCGGCGCGCTCGCTTCGCCGGGTCGTTGCGCGCCTTCCTCACCCATTAGGTCGAGCGCGGCGTTCGCGAGGCGCTGCCCGGTCTCGTTCATGAAGAGCTTGTACTGCGACGACTCGACCGTCGGAATTCGGTTCGACAGCGCGGCGCTGATCACGCGCCGCTGCAGCACGCGCGCCACCTCCACCTCGGTCGCGATGCGCGCAAGCCGGTGCCGCGCGTTCGCGTCGCTCGCGACGGGCGCGCCGTCGCGCTCGGCGCCGCGCACCCAGCCGACGAGCGCTTCGAGCTTCTTCTCGAGCGGGCCCACGGGCATCATCGCGAAGCGCTCGAGGTCGAGCGCCTCGCTGATGTAGGTGAATCCCTCGCCGACTTTGCCGACGACGTAGTCGTCGGGCACGAACACGTCGTCGAAGAACACTTCGTTCGTGCGCTCGTCGCCGATCGTCTCGATCGGACGGATCGTGAAGCCGGGGTGGTTCATCGGAATCAGGAACAGCGTGATGCCGTCGTGCTTCTTGGTGGCGTCGGTGCGCGCGCCCACCCAGTACCAGTCGGCGAAGTGCGCCGACGTGGTCCACGTCTTCTGCCCGTTCAGCTTCCAGCCCCCGCTCACTCTCTCGGCCTTGAGCTGCATGTTCGCGGCGTCGCTTCCCGCGTTCGGCTCGCTGTAGCCGATCGCGAACTCGATCTCGCCGCGCATGATCTGCGGCAAGAACTCGCGCTTCATCTTCTCGCTCGCGCGCCGAATCAGCGTCTTGCCGACGATGCCGACGCCCTTGCCCGGCTGCGGTGCGCCCCAGCGTGCGAGCGCTTCGGTCAGCACGAAGTCGTAGATGCCTGATGACTCGCGCCCGCCGTACTCCTTCGGCCACGACATGCCGAGCCAGCCGCGCTCCGCGAGCTTGCGCATGAACGCGCGCTTCGGGGGCGTGTCGACGGTCTGCGAGAGCTGCTCCGGGTTCGCATCCATCACGTCGGCGGAGTAGTTCTCGCGCAGGAACTGCTCGACCTCAGCCTCGAAAGCTCTCTCCTCTGGCGTCAACTCGAAGTCCACGGGCCTATCCCTTCCTTCCCATCCTCTCGCGCAGCTCTGCGCTCAGCCGCTCTTCGTTGCGCATCGCTTCCTGCATCGCGTGCTCGTGGCCGAAGTTGATGCCCGCCTTGGCCGCTTCGACCGCGGGCGCCGGATTCGCTGCGATCGATTTCGCGAGCTCGCGCACTTCGCTCATCAGCTTGTCCGCAGGCACGACGCGGTTCACGAGCCCGCACGCGAGCGCTTCGTCGGCCAGGATCGTGCGCGCGCTCATCAGCAGCTCCAGCGCCTTCGCGCGGCCGACGATGCGCGGGAGTAGGTGCGTGCTGCCGAGGCCCGCGAGGATGCCGAGCTTCGCGAACGCGAAGCCGATCTTCGCGCCCTCGGCCGCGATGCGGATGTCGCACGGCAGGATCATCGTGACACCGACGCCGATCGCGGCGCCGTTCACCGCCGCGATGAGTGGCTTCGGATACGAGGCCATCTCGAGCGGCAGCTTCTTGAGAAAGTCCTCTTCGCCGAGCCGCGGGCCCTTCGAGGCGTTCGCGCCCGCCTGATGCGCCTTCAAGTGCTCGAGGTCGACGCCTGCGCAGAAGCCGCGGCCCGCTCCCGTAATCACCACCGCGCGCACCGCGGCATCGTCGCGCCACGCGCGGATCGCGGAGGTCACCTCGTCGCCCATCTCGGTGGTGTAGGCGTTCAGCTTCTCGGGGCGATTCAGCGTGATCGTGCCGACGCCGTCGGCGACCTCGGTGAGGATGAAACTCGGCATCAGCCCTCACCCGTGTACGGCGCCCACTTCGGCTTCCTCTTCTCGAGGAACGCCTTCGTGCCCTCGACCATGTCGGGGTGCGCGCTGTGTGCGTCGAGGATGTCGTGCGCGGCGTCGAGGCCCTCTTCGATGCCGTGCTCGAGGCTCGTCCAGATCGCGCGCTTGGTGCGCGCCAGCGCGGTGGGCGAGTAGCGCGCGATCGTGTCCGCGAGCTCGCGCGCGCGAGTCATCAGGTTCGCCGCGGGCACCACCTCGCCCACGAGGCCGATCTCCCGCGCTCGCGCGGCGCTCATGCGCTCCGCGCTCCCGAGCAGCGCCATGCGCATCACCGCGTCGAGCGGAATCTTGCGCGCGAGGCTCGCGGGCTCGAGCGCGGAGACGAGACCGACCTCGCAGTGCGTGTCGAAGAACGTCGCGCCCTCCGCCGCGATCACGAGGTCGCTGTCCGCGACGAAGTGCAGCCCGCCGCCGACGCACATGCCGTTCACGGCGGTGATCACGGGCTTCCAGCAGCGGTTCTGCAGCGCGGTGATCTGCGAGTACGGCGCGTCGAGGCGCCTCCCCGTCGCGTAGTGCTGCGAGTCGCCGCTCGCAGTCGAGGTGATGTCCCAGCCGGTGCAGAAGGCCTTCTCGCCCGCGCCCGTAACGACTGCGCACACCACCTCGGGATCGCGCGAGATCTCGCCCCAGTAGCGCCGCAGCTGTTGCGTCATCTCGTAGTCGAAGGCGTTGCGCGCCTTCGGGTTGTCGAGCGTGAGCGTGGCGACGCCGCCGGACTTTTCGAAATGCACCGTTCCGGGCATCACCTACTCCTTGGCGATGATCGCGATCCCGCACGCGGTCGGGTGACCGCCGATGTTGTGGCTGAGCGCGACGCGCGCGTCCTTCACCTGGCGCTTGCCCGCTTTGCCGCGCAGCTGCTGCACGTTCTCGTAGATCATGCGCACGCCTGTCGCGCCGGTCGGGTGACCGAAGGCCTTGAGGCCGCCATCGGTGTTCACGGGCAGCTCGCCTGACAACTCGAACGTGCCGCTCGCGATGTGCTCCTTGGCGGAGCCCTTCTCGATGAAGCCGAGATCCTCGTACGTGAGCAGCTCGGTGAGCGTGAAGCAGTCGTGCACCTGGGCGACGTCGATCTCGTCGAACGGCCTGGTGATGCCGGCCTGCGCGTAGACCTCCGCGGCGGCCCAGCCCGTCGGCTTCCACGACAGAAAGTCGTTGCCCGGATCTTTCTGAGGATTCGGGCCCGACATGATGCTCACGCCCTTCACGAGAATGCGATCCGGCCCGTAGCTCTTCGCAAGGTCCGCGCGCGTCACGATCGCGGCGGCGGCGCCATCCGTTTGCGCCGCGCAGTCGTACAGCCCGAAGGGCCACGAGATCATGCGCCCGTTCAGCGCTTCCTCGACCGTGATCTCGCGCTTCAGAAAGCTGTTGGGCGCGAGGCAGCCGTTCTTGTGGTTCTTCACCGCGATCTTCGCGAGCTCCTCGCGGCCCGCGCCGTACTTCGCGAAGTAGGTCGACGCGCACAGCGAGAACCAGCCCGCGGGCGTCTGCGGCAGATCGCGCACGCGATCCATCATCACGCTCGGGCCGGAGACGCCGCGGTCCTTGGGCTTGTCGTATCCGACCACGAGCACCGTGTCGTACACGCCCGCCGCGATAGTCATCACCGCCATGCGGAACGCGTCGGTGCCCGTCGCGCAGTAATTGCTGACCATCGTCACGGGCTTGCCGAACAGCTTCAGCGCGTCGCTGCACTCGAGCGGGCCCTTGTTCGAGTAAATCGAGCCGGTGAACACCGCGTCGATCTGGCGCTGCGGGTTCTCGATGCCGGCGTCGGCGTAGGCCTCGTACGCCGCGTCGACGATCATGTCGCTCGGCGCCTTGTCCCAGTTCTCGCCAAACTGGCAGCAGCCGACGCCGACGACGGCGGCTTTGTCGCGAAGCGCGTCGATGCGCATCTCAGTTTCCCTCCGGAAGGGGCACGCCCTTCCAGTAGTAATTAGGTCTGCCGCCGCCTTGGTGGACGCGGCGGAACTCGAACTCGACGGGCAGGCCGAGACGCACCTGCTCCGGCTTGACGTTCACGAGCTGGAGGTGCACGCGCGCACCGTCGATCTCCGTCACGGTCACGACCGTCGGCGGATCCGGCGTGGGGAAGAAGAAGTCGAACGTGTACGTCAGCACCGTGCCGATGCGATCCGAGAGGCGCACCAGCTCGAAGTCGTCCTTCGCGAAGCAGCGCTCGCAGATGCGCTGGATCGGGAACTGCACGCCGCCGCAGCGGTTGCACTTCTGGCCCTTGAACGCGACGTCTTCCTCTCGTTCCCGGAAGTGGATCGTGGCGCTGAGGCCTTGATCGCGGCCCGCGGCGTACTCCTTGGTGTCGAGGCCACGCGCCGCGCGATAGCGGTCGTAGCTCGCGACGGCGCGGCGGCGCGCGAGGTGCCAGGCGACGCCGCGGCGCGGCTCGAGCTTGCCGATGTGATCCGTCACCGCGAACGCCAGCGCTTCGCCGCCGTCGCCGTACGCGGCGAGCAGCACGCGCTCGCCCTGCTTCGCGCTCTCGAGCGCCGCGCATAACAACAGCGGCGCAAACGCGACGCCGGCATTGCCGAGCTTTCCGAACAGCGGGTCGACGAGCTTCGCCGCGTCGAGCTTCAGCGCGCGCGCGGCGCCCTGATGACTGCGCGCATCGGGGCCGAACAGCGCGACCTTCGAGAAGTCGCCGGCCCTTGCGCCGAGCTTCGCGCACAGGCCGCGCACCACTTCCGTGACGCCGGGCGTGTAGCCCTCCTGCACGACGAAGCGCTCTTCCCACGAGTGCACGAAGGGGTCGCCCTCGCTGCGCCACGTGTCGACGATCTCGTCCGAGATTGCGTACGCGCCCTCGAACGTGGCGATCGCATCCGCGCCGCCGATCAGGAACGCGGCCGCACCGTCGCCAAAATTCTGTTCGAGCCCCGAGCCCGGCGCACCGAGCCGCGCATCGCTCGCGATCACGAGCACGCGGCGCGCGCTGCCGGCGGCGACCGCGTCGAAGGCAGCGTGCAGCGCGTCGGTGCCCGCGCGCAGGGAGCCCGAGACATCGGTGGTGCGCACGTCGCGGCGCAGGTCGAGCGCCTTCGCGACGAGCGCCGCAGCCTGTTTCTCCTTGAACGCGTAGGTGGTCGACGCGAAGAGCAGCGCATCCACGCTCGCGCGATCGAAGCCGCGCAGGCAGTTCACGCCCGCGGTGACGCCCATCGTGACGGCGTCCTCGTCGTTCCACGCGACGGAGCGTTCGGGGCCCCCATCCTTCGGAGCGCGGCCCGCCATCACCGAAAAACCGAGGCGCGTCGGTGGGATGTAGGCGCCGAACGAGACGATGCCGGGCATGCGCAGCCTCCGGGGCCGCTGGGCGCGCCGAGTCGGGTCGCCCGCGGGGTGAATTTCGAGCCGGGGCGTATCGTAACCAGGCGAGATCGGCGCGGTCAAAGGCGGATTCGCGCGCGCTCCACGTTGACGCACCCGCGGAACGTCCCCGCGCCGCGCGCAATCTTCTCGAGCATGACCAACACCTCCGGCTCTTCGCCCCGCGTCGCCATCGTCACCGGCGCTTCCTCCGGCATCGGCGCCGCAGCAGCGCGGGCGCTCGCGCGCGCCGGCTTTCGTGTGGCGCTCGCCGCGCGCAGGCTCGAGCGGCTCGAGGCGCTCGCGAAGGAGATCGCCGCGGAGGGCGGCAACGCACTGCCGGTCGCGGCCGATCTTTCGCGCGAGGCCGACTGCACCGAGCTCGTGGCGCGCACACTGCGCGAGTGGGGCCGCGTCGACGTGCTCGTGAACAACGCGGGCGCGAGCCCCGGTGCGCCGGTCGAGCTGCTCCCGCGCGCCGATATGACGCGTACGTTCGAGGTGAACCTGATCGCCGCGATTCACCTCACGGGCCTCGTCACACCCGCGATGCGCGCGCAGGGCGGCGGCCGCGTGATCAACATCGGCTCGCTCGCGGGCAACGTGCCGGCGCCGATCGCGGTCACGTACGCGGCGACGAAGGCGGGCATGGAGATGGCGACGCGCAGCTTGCGCCTCGAGCTCGCGCCGTTCGGGATCGCGCTCTCGCACGTGGTGTGCGGCTTCGTCGACACCGAGACGTTCGCGAACACGAAGGCGTCGGTGGAGCACCTGCGCCAAAGCGACGACCACCCTTACCGCAAGCTGCTGCTCGACCTCGAGGTGTTCGCCGAGAAGCAGGTCGCGGGCGCGCTGCCGCCAGACGCAGTCGCCGATGTCGTGGTGCGCGCCGCGACCGCGCGCCGTCCGCGCGAGACCTACTTCGTGCCCGCGGCGTCACGCCTCCAGCGTGCGCTGCTGAATGCGCTGCCCGAGCGTGCGCTCCAGGCGCTGCTGCGGCGCATGTACGGAATCGAGGCGAAGTAGCCCAGCGCCAACGAGGCCTGCGGCGCCGCGCTCGCGCCGCCGTGCTCGCGCGATGACGTCGGCCGCAGCGCTACGCCTCTTCGCGCTGCACCTCGAAGCGCGCGCAGTAGTCGGCAAACGCGGCGTCGACTTCGCCCGCGTGCAGACCGAATCCTTCGAGCGTGTAGCGGTGCGCGCCGTGCTCTTCGCGCGGGTGCGCAGCGACGTACTCGCTCATGCGCTGCTCGAACGCGGGCGTGTACGTGAACCCGAAGCGCTCGTAGATGCGCCGCACGCACGCGATCGGATCGCGCGCGATCTCGCGGAAGTGCAGGTCCGCGAACTGGCCCTCGCGCGCCGCGTTCCGCGCCCGCGCCTCCATGCCAGCGCGCAGCGTGCGCGACCAAGCGCGCAGCTGCTGCCGGCCGAGCGCGCGCGGATCCTGCGCGTCGCTCGCGACGCCGCGCAGCGTCCACTCCAGCGACGACACCGAGGGCACGACGCGCCGCGGATCGCGGTGCGTCTGCACGATGCGCGCGTCGGGGTAGGCGGCGAGCAGCGCGTCGATCGCGCCGAGGTGGCCGGGCGACTTCAGCACCCAACGCTCCTTCGCGTAGCGCGACTGGAGGTGCTGCAGGAAGCGCTTGTGCCAGGCATAACAACCCGTCATGTCGGCTTCGAGCAGCCAGTCCTGATAACTCGCCACGTCGAAGGTCATCTCGAAGCGGATCGACATGAACTCCGACGCCGTGATGACGATGCACTCCTGCGGCAGCGACGCGCCCACGGGATGGATCGCCTGGATGCCCGGAGCGAGCTGCTCCAGCTGCCTGAAGCGCCATGCGCTCTGGTCGATGCGAGGATCACTCTCGTAGCTCGCGCCCTCGGGTGGGGGACACGGATCGTCCACCTCCCACGAGAGCGGCGAGCGATGCGCGGGATCGAGCGCGAGGAGGCTGTAGAGCAGAGTCGTGCCGGTGCGCGGGAGCCCGAGCACGAACAGCGGGCGGACGATCTCTTGCTTCTCGACTTCCGGGTTGCACGTGCGCCAGTGAACGAGGCGCAGCCGCGTCACCAACAGCTCGACGAGCTGGCGCCTGGCGAAGTACCGGCCGAACGCGTTCAGCTTGGCGTCGCGCTCGAGCGACGCGATCAGCGTACGAAGCCCGGGGAGAAAGCTGGCGGGCCCGAAGTCGTCGAGCTTCGCCTGCGCGCGCGCGGCCGACAGCACCACGTCTTCGTCGAACGCGAAGCCGCGCACGCCGAGGCGTGCCGCGAAGCGGCCGGCGGCATTGAACGCGCGGATCGGCGGCGGACGAAACGGCGGCGGCGGCGCGTGCGACATGCGCGCGCAGTTTGCCTACCCGCGCGCGCGTCACAAGCCGAGTCGGCCCGCTCCGAAGAGGCTGCTCGCCTCGCTCGCTACCGACGGCTGCGGCCGCGGGTGCTCGAACCGCGAAGCGAAGAACCGCGCGAAATGCCGGAGGTCTTGTCCCCCGACGACTTCACCGTGGCCGGCGCCTTGCTCGAAGAGCTCGACGACAGTGCCCCCTGAATCCACTGGCGCTGACTCGTGTACTCGAGCTCGGGGCTCACCGCCGTGCTCGTCGTCGCGCTTCCACTCTGAAGAGCGCCGTAGCCAGACTCCCCCGTGATGCGCGGGCGCTCCTCGCTGCGAAACTCCTGGTGTCGACTCCGCATGTGCGAGTCGTCCCATTCCGGACCCTTGTCACCTTCGGCCCATGCCGAGCTCGCGAAGAGTAGGCTCGCCCCTAACAAGGATGATGTGAGGTGTCGCATGTTGAGGCCTCCTGCTTTGCCATATCGGTGGCACCCAGCGCGAGCGAGGTGACGCAGGTACGGGTGTTCAGGTGACCTTTGCCACGGATGCCAGCGGCCACGGCGGCGGCGGATAGGCCTCGTACTGCGGCAAGTCGTCGGCAATCTCGAACCAAGCTGCGCGGAACGGCGCGAAGATGTGGCGCGCCTCGCGCAGGCCTGGGTCGTCCTCGAACGCGCCACACGGAATCACCACGCGGCCGAGCGTGCGATTCACGCCCGGCTGCGGGCTGCCGCAATCGGCGCAGAAGAACTGCGTAAAGCGCTCCGCCTCCGGAACCTTGTAGGAGCGCAGACGCTCCTCGCCGCGCAGCCAGCGGAAGTTCTCGAGCGAGACGAACGCGTTCGACGCATGCGCGGCGCCGCGCGCCTTGCAGCGCGAGCAGTGACAGCACGTGTTGCACCTGTGAGGGGTGTGTCGATCTCGAACCCGACGGCGCCGCACAGGCACGCGCCGCGCGAGACTCCCGGCGCGGGCTCGCTGTGGCGACGCGTGGGAAACTCCGGATCGCTCGACCCCGAACCAGCGTGCTGCGGAAGCGCGTCGCGGATCTCGTGCCACGGCGCCTTCGACGCGACGAAGATGTGCTTGCTCGGCTTCGCGCCGAGAGCTCCGTCGAGCGAAGCCGCGGGCATCTGCACTTCGTCCTGCCAGCGCACGGGCAACTTCGAGCCGCAGCGCGGGCAGAAGGTGCGCTCGAGCGCCGAGGACGACGCGAACCCACGCACACTCGCCTCGCCGCGCGTGAAGCGAAACGCGCTCGCCGGCACGCCGACGAACGTGCTGAACGCCGTGCCGTGCGCCTTGCGGCACAGCGAGCAGTGGCAGTGCGTCATCCACGCCGGCTGCTGAGCGACCTCCCACGCGATGTCGCCGCACAAGCAGCTGCCGGTGATCATCCTCGCCTCCAGTCGTCAGGAGACTGCGCTCTCCGCCACGATCGCGCTGTGATCGTCCACCGTGCCGAACGCGTGCTCGAGCACGAGCGCGCGCTTCAGGAAGTAGTGCGGCGGCATCTCCCACGTGAAGCCCATGCCGCCGTAGATCTGGATGCACATGCGCGCGTTCTTGAGCGCGGCCTCGCCGGCCACGACGCGCGCGGCCGAGGCGGCGCGCTGCGGGTCGCCGATCGCGGCGTCGTCGCACGTTGCGCCGGCGGCGTACACCGCGGCGCGGGCCAGCTCGACGCGCACGTGCATGTCGGCGGCGAAGTGCTTGATCGCCTGAAAGCCGGCGATCGGGCGATCGAACTGCTCGCGCTTCTTCGCATACTCGACCGCGAGCTCGAGCGAGGTCTCCGCGATGCCGAGCTGAAACGCGGCCGTGAGCAGCGCGCCGTCGCGGCGCCAGCGCGCAGCGGCCGCGGCGTCGCCGCACGCTGCGCCCGCTGGCAGCTGCGCGACGTGGCGCATCGGCGTCAGCGGATCGAGCGGCGTCTCGAAGTCGCGGCCTGCGAGCGCGCTGCTGGCCGCGCGCGAGAGCCCGCTCCTCCGTAACAACACGAACGCGTCGAGCGCGCCCGCATGCTCGACGAGCTGCGGGCGATTCGTCGGATGCGTGTCGTCGAGACCACCCACGATCGCGTCGCCGCTCGCGGCGCCGTCGATCGCGCCCGCGGCGAGATGAGTCCACACGAGCGGCCCCGGCACGAGGCGCCGCCCGAGCTCGGCGAACACGAGCACGGCCTCCGCCATGCCGAGGCCCACGCCGCCTTGCGCTTCCGGCAGGCGCAGCGAGAACACGCCCATCTCCGCGAGCTGCTTCCAGCGCTCGCGCGTCACCGGCTCCTTCTCGAGCGCCGCGAGCTTGTCGACGGGGAACTCCTGGTCGCAGAAATCCCGAATGCCTTGCTGGAGCGCGAGCTGGTCTTCGTTGAGCGAGAAGTTCATGAATGCACCTGGTTACCTGGGCTCGCGCGGCATGCCGAGGATGCGCTCCGACACGATGTTGCGCTGAATCTGGCTCGAGCCCGCGGCGATCGTGAGCGAGAGCGAGTTCAGGAACGTGTCGTTCACTTCGACGACGGGCAGCGCGGCGTAGTCGTCGCGCACGAGGCCCGCGCGCGAGAGCAGACGGTGGCCGAACTCGTATGCGCGCTGATTCAGCTCGGTGTAGGCGAGCTTCAACGCCGAGCCGCCGAGGCCCGGCACGCCAGTCTTCTGTACCTCGCCGATCTGCCACTTCATCAGCGCCCAGAGCGCGTCGGCCTCCGCGGCGAGATGCCCGAGCTCGCGGCGCAGCGCGCGGTCCTCCCATGCGGCCGCGCCGTCGCTCGTGAGGCGCTTCGCGAGCTGCGCCATGTCGCGCAGGTACTGAGTGAGCTCGATGATGTCCGCGGCCCACGCCGTGCCGCGCTCGAAGCGCAGCGTCACGTTCGTGATGCGCCAGCCATCGTTCTCGGCACCGACGATGTTCTCCGCCGGAATGCGCACGCTCTCGAGGAACATCTCGCTGAAGTCGCTCTCACCTCGCAGCGTCGGCAGGGGCCGAATCTCGATGCCGGGCAGGTTCATCGGGAGGATCATCCAGCTGATGCCCTTGTGCTTGGGCGCCGCCGGATTCGTGCGCACTAACAACTCGCAGAAGTCGGCGCGCTGAGCGAACGAGGTCCAGATCTTGTGGCCCGTGACGACGTAGTGGTCGCCGTCGCGCACGGCCGCCGTCTTCAGCGCCGCGAGGTCGGAGCCCGCGGTCGGCTCCGAGAAGCCCTGACACCACACTTCCTCGCCGCGCAGGATGCGCGGCAGGTGGCGCTTCTTCTGCAGCTCCGTGCCTTCGGCGATCAGCGTCGGCCCACCGTGGCGCAGGCCGACGAAGCCCATCCCGACGTACGGCGCCTTCGCGCGCGCCGTCTCTTCGTAGTAGACGAGCTCCTCGGTCAGCGTCGCGCCGCGTCCGCCGTACTCCTTGGGCCAGTTCACGCCCGCGTAGCCCGCCTCGAAGAGCTTTCGCTGCCAGCCCATGTCCCAGGTGCGGCGCGCGTCCCAGTCGTGGCGCGGCGGCGGCGGCCCGTGCTTCGGGACCGCGTCCGCGAGCCAACCGCGCAGCTCAGCGCGGAACTTCTCGTCGGCCTCGGAGTAACGCAGGTCCATCGCAGCCCTTTCGCGCGGGAAGAAGCGGAGCTTTGCGCAGTGAGGGCGCGAGGAACAAGGCACGGACGCGAATGCCAAAGGCGCTTGCGCTGCTCGCGTTTCGGCGAATTCCGGCGGAAAGGCGGCGCGAGTCGCGACCGCGTCGTAGTAGGATCGCCCCGCTCTACCCAGGAGGGGCCATGGGTGCCGCCATGCGTTCGCTGTTGAGTGCCGCCGCTGCTGTGCTGGCGCTGGGGGCGACGAGTGCGTCGGCGACGACCGTGACGCTGCTCGTTGCCGGCTCGATCACGGTCTCCGATGACTCGAACTCGGTGACAAACGGCTCGATCACAGTTGGCGTGCCGTACACGGCAACGATCGTCTACGACCTCACCGCGGCATTCGACCGAGAGCCCGACCCGACCTATGGCGACTGGGTTGTTCCCGCAGCCTCGTCGAGCGTGATGGTGTCGGTGGGCAACTACATCTTCGATGCGGCCAATCCTCTCGTGTTGGGCATCGAGAACGGATTCACCCTCCCAAATCTCGACACGGCGGGATGGCTCGTGCTCGGCCTATCGGGTGTTGGGAGCCTCGATCCCGGCGTCAGTTGGGGAACGGGCTACACGGCCGGGTCTCTCTTCGACTACACCGGCAAGGCCGCGATATCCGACCTGCTCGCCGACGCGAATTGGAACCGCGCTGACTACGGACCTGACGACCAGGCCTTTGAGCTCGTCATCGAGGTCTTCGACCCGCGAACTGCCGGTCGAGACCACCTCTCCCTTCGTGGCACGATCGACATGATCACCGTGATCGTCCCCGAGCCCGCGACTCTGATCCTGCTTGCAGTGGGCGTACTGCCCGTCCTGCGCAGGGGGAGTCGCTAGCCGCGGCTCTCCTTCAAGAAGCCCGCCTCTCGTACCGAAGAGTGCGCGTGGGGGGCCGCTCATGCGGATTTGTACGCGCACGCTTTGGCTTGCGGCCGGGTTTGCGCTCGCGTGCAAGGCACAGGCTTACCTCCCGAGCGAGCTCGCAGGGCGCTGGATCTCGGACGATCCCCGCTACGCAGGTCATTCCCTGTCGATCTCCCCGAGCCTCCTGACGTTCGAAGGTGTGAGCGACGAGAGCTTCCGTGTGCGGGACGTCGACACTCTCGCGAACTCAGATGGCTCCACGACCTACAGCGTGACCTACGGCGCCGACGGCGAGGGCGACATGGAGTTGCGCCTCCGGCTGGAGAGCGGCGCAGCCGCAAGGCTTCAGCTCGGCGATCGCCCCGAGCGCTGGACGCGCGCTCCGCGCGACTGGGGCATGCGATGAGCAAGACCTTGTTCGCGAACCCTTCCCTGCGCGCGCACTTGTTCTGGGTGCCGACGTGTTTCACGGGCGGACTGCTGCTGACGCTCGCCGTCGCGCTCTTCGTGCCGCTGTTTCAGCGCTTCGACGCGAGCATCCAGTCGCTCGAGGCGATGGGCGCGCTGACGCAGCACATTCTCGATCTCCACGCAGCGTTCTGGCCCGTCGTGTTCGTCGCACTCTGCTCGACCGCGATCTGCTGCTGGGCTCTTTACGCGCGGATGCGGGGGCCGCTGTTCCGGTTCGTCGCCGCGTTCCGGGCAATTCGCGAGGGGCGCGTTCCAGAGGCGGTCACGATTCGCGCCACCGACTACGTCCAGGAAGAGACCGCCGAGCTGAACGAGATGCTGGATGCGCTGCGCGAACGAGAGGTTCGCCTCGGCGAGCTCGAAGAGTGCGTAGCGGCGCTCTCGGAGTGGGCGAGCGATCGCGGCGAGTCGGGCGCACTCGCCCTTGCCGGCGAGGTCGAAGCGGCGTGCAAGGCGCTGCGGCTTCGACCCGGGACCCAGTGAGGCGCCAGGCCATCCGGCGTACGGCGGGCTTCACGCTCGTCGAGCTGTCGATCGCGATCGCGATCGTCGGCGTGATGGCCGCGCTCGGGATCACGAACTACCGCGGCTACATCGAGCGCGTGCGCGTGGCGAAGGCGATCGTCGATCTGAAGGGAATCGGCGTTCACCTCGACGTCAAGAAGATCAACGACGAGGCGCTGCCAGCGTCCCTCGCTGCTGCGGGGCTCTCGAAGAACGATCCTTGGGGACGACCCTACGTGTATCTGAGGTTGAGCGCTCCACCGCCAATCGCCGCTCGTCGAGATCAGTTCAATGTTCCGATCAACGCCGACTTCGACCTGTACAGCATTGGCAAGGACGGCCTCACGCATCGCCAAGTGAGCCATCCCAACGCGCACGACGACGTCGTGCGCGGCGCGAACGGCGGCTATTACGGCCTCGGCCGGAATTATTAGGCCGTGCGGCTACCGGGCTTCATCCGCGGGCGCTTCCTCGACAGCCGAATCGCGCGCCGCGTCTTCCTCGTCGTGATGACGAGCGCGCTGCTGCCGATCACGCTCTTCGCAGCGCTGACCTGGGTCTCGACTTCGCGGCGGCGGGAAGACGCCGCGCACGCACGCCTCTCACGCGAGGCGAAGCAGCTCGGGATGGGAGTCCTGGAGCGGCTGATGCTGGTCGACGCCGCGATCGCCGCGCCGAGCGCGCGCGCCAGCGATCCCTTCTTCGCGGACAAGCTGCGCAGCCTCGCCTCGGTCGAGGCCTCCACCCTGAGCGAGGCCGAGCGCTCGCACCTCGACGGCGGCGCGCCGCTCCTGCGCACGCGCGGCGCACGCATCGAGCTATTGCGCCGCAGCGACGACGGCGCGCATCGCCTCGCCGAAATCGTGCCGGAGTACGTGCTCGCGCCCGAGACGTGGCGCGCAAACGTCGCGGTGACGATCGCGAGCGCGAGTGGCGAGCTGTATGCGCAGCGCATCGACTCCGACGAGGAGCAGATCGCGGAGAGCTGGGAGATCTTTCTGAACGCGCAGTACGGCAGCGACGCGTGGCGCGTAACGCTCGCCGAGCCGCGGCCCGCCGTTCTCGCTCCGCTTGCGCTGTTCCGCATCACGTTCGGGCTGGTCGCGCTCGCGTCGCTGCTGTTGGTCGGGCTGCTCGGCTCGATTCTGGTGCGCCGCAGCCTCGATCCGATCGCGAAGCTGCACGCCACGACGCAGCGGCTCGCACAGCGCGACTACTCGGTGCGCGCGAACCTCGTGGGCAACGACGAGCTCGCCGCACTCGGCGCGAGCTTCGACGCCATGGCGGCGCGCATCGAGCGCCACGTGGGCGTGATGCAGCGCCTGAACGGCGTCGGCATCGCGCTCTCGACCGAGCGCGAGATCGACCACTTGTTACGGTCGATCGTCGAGGGCGAGCGCTACGTCACGAACGCGCAGGTCGGCGCGCTCTACTTGCTCGATGACGCGGATCGCTTGGAGCGCCGCATCCTCAGCGGCGCAGCGTCCGCGAACGAGATCACGCTGCACGAGCGCGCCGAGCGTTGCCTCGTGGCGAACGCCGAGCAGCACGAGCGCGCGCTCGAGACGCTCTCGATGCCGATGCGCAATCACGAGGGCGTCGTGATCGGCGTGCTCCAGCTCGCCGGCGCTGCGTTCCCCGAGGCCGACCGCACGATCGCCGAGTCGCTCGCTTCGCAGACCGCGATCGCACTCACCAAGGAACGCCTTGCCAGCGAGTTCCGCGCGCTGTTCGAGGGCTTGATCCAGCTGATCGTGCGCGCGATCGACGAGAAGTCGCCGTACACGGGCCAGCACTGCCGCCGCGTGCCGATTCTCACCGACCTGATCGCCGACGCCGCCTGCACCACGAACGAGGGTCCGCTCGCGGACTTCACGCTGAGCGAGGCCGAGCGCTACGAGCTGCGCATCGCCGCGCTGCTGCACGACTGCGGCAAGGTCACGACGCCGGTGCACGTGCAGGACAAGGCGACCAAGCTCGAGGGCATCGCCGACCGCATCGAGCTCGTCGACGCGCGCTTCGAGATCGTGAAGCGCGACTTGTTGTTGCGGGCGGGCGCCGCACCGAGCCCCGCGCCGCTCGCGGTGGGCGACGTAGCCGCCCAGCTGGCTGCGCTGGAAGAGGACCGCGCCTTCCTGCGCCGCGCGAACATCGGGGGGGGAGTACATGGATCCCGCGGCGCAGCGGCGCGTGCGCGAGATCGCCGAGCGCTACGCGTTCCGCGACACGGCGGGCGCCGAGCGCGCGCTGCTCGGCGACGAGGAGATCGAGAACCTCACGATCTCGCGCGGCACGCTGAACGCGCGCGAACGCGAGATCATCAACCACCACGTCGTCGCCTCGATCGAGATGCTCGAGCAGTTGCCCTACCCGCGTTCGCTGCGCGGCGTGCCCGCGATCGCCGGGGCGCACCACGAGCGCATGGACGGCACGGGCTATCCGCAGGGCCTCATGAAGAACCAGATCTCGATGCAGGGCCGCATCCTCGGGCTCGCCGACGTGTTCGAGGCGCTCACCGCGAAGGACCGCCCCTACAAGCCCGGCATGCCGCTGCGTCAGGTGCTGTCGATCCTCGAGAAGATGGCGGGCGAGGGGCACATCGACGCGGAGCTGTTCCAGACGTTCGTGCGCGAGAAGGTGCACCTGCGTTACGCGGCGGAGTACCTCGATCCGGAGCAGCTCGACGACGAGATGATCGAGGAAGCGGCAAGGCTAGGGTTCGTCGCGCGCGCCTAGATCTCACGCGCGCGAGCCAACGCGCTGCGAATGTCCGGCAGCGCATTGTGCTCGCCGAGGCGATCGAGAAAGCCGCTGCGTTCGATCGCGACGAGGGGCTGGGCATGCACGCCCGAGAGCAGAAGCGTGGTGCCGTCGCGTCGAGTCTGCGCGAGCAGATCTTCGAGCGCTCGGATCACCGACGCGTCGATCACCACGACGTCTCGTATGCGCAAGATCATCACGCGAGGGCGCCGCTCCATCTGGCGCACCGCGTCCTTGAACTTCGCGACGGCGCCGAAGAAGAGTGTCCCGTACAGCTCGAACATCTCGACGCCGTCGGGAACGTCGAGCTGCGCGCTCGCCTCCGGGTCGTCGGAGCGCGGCTCCTCGCTCGCCATGCGACGCACGTAACCGGCCTCGCTGATCTCGGCCATGCGGCGCATGAACAGGAAGGCCGCGAGCACCATGCCGACTTGGATCGCGACGGTGAGGTCGATTGCGATCGTGAGCACGAAGGTCGACGCCATCACGAGCACGTCGCTGCGCGGCGCCTTGAGCAGACTGCGCACGACGTGCAGCTCGCTCATGTTCCACGCGACGACGAGCAGAATTCCGCCGAGCGTCGCGAGCGGAATCAACCCGGCCCAATTTCCGGCGAGGTAGAGGATCGCGAGCAACGTGAGGGAGTGGACGATGCCGGCGATCGGCGTGCGCCCGCCGTTCTTCACGTTGGTGGCGGTGCGCGCGATCGCGCCGGTCGCCGGAATGCCGCCGAATAGCGGCGACGCGAGGTTCGCGACGCCCTGCGCGACGAGCTCCATGTTCGAGCGATGTCGAGTGCCGGCCATGCCGTCGGCGACGACCGCGGAGAGCAGCGATTCGATCGCGCCGAGCAGCGCGATCGAGACGGCGTCGGGAAACACGGCGCGCACCTGCTCGAGCGTGAAGCTCGGGATGTGCGGTGTGGGCAGGCTCGAAGGAACCGCGCCGAAGCGGTCGGCGATCGTCTCGACGGGCAGACCCAACAGCTGCACCGCCGCAGTCCCGAGCACGATCGCCACGAGTGAGCCCGGCACGCGCGGGAGAATGCGCGGCCACAGCGCGACGAGCAGCGTCGTGCCGCCGCCGATCGCGAGCGCCCACAGGCTCACTTCGCCCGCGTGCTGCCAGTAGGCCGCGATCTGATCGAGGAAGCCTGCCGGAAGCGTCGCGATCTCGAGGCCGAGCACGTCGCGCAGCTGCGAGGTCGCGATGATCAGCGCGATGCCGGCGGTGAAGCCGACCGTCACCGGGAACGGCACGAACTGGATCACGGTGCCGAGCCGCGCGAAGCCCATCAGTAACAACATCGCGCCGGCGAGCAGCGTCGCGAGCGTGAGGCCGTCCACGCCGTGGCGCTGCACCACGCCGTACACGATCACCACGAAGGCGCCGGTCGGCCCGCCGATCTGCACGCGGCTGCCGCCGAGCGCGGAGATGAGGAAGCCCGCCACGATCGCGGTCGCGAGGCCTTGCGCGGTGGACACACCGGACGCGATCGCGAACGCGATCGCGAGCGGCAGCGCGACGATGCCGACGATCACCCCCGCAGTGGCGTCTCTCGCGACGTCGCGCGCAGTGAGCCCTTCGCGCAGCACGGTGACCAGCTTCGGCTCGAGTCTCCCGCTGAGGTCGCTTCCGCTTGGCGCTGTCGGAGCGTTCGCCATCGATGCGAACTGTTAACGCGCCGCGCCTGCTCCGTCCCGAGGAATCCGGCCTCCCCGCGCAGCTGTCCGAGGCCGCCACAGCTCGCGCGTGCTTTCGGATCGCTCGATGTGCGCGAGCGCGACTCGATCGCGCTCTACGCGCGGGCGGCGTGTGCTCACAGGAGCCGCGCGAAAGCCTCTAGAGCAGGCATCACCTCGCTGCGCGGCGCGCTCGGGAGGCGAAGCACGCATTCCGTCACGCCCACCTCGCGGTAGTAGGCGAGCTTCGCCGCATCCGGGAGAACGCCCATCGGTACGACGTGGAGCGAGCTCGGGTCGCGACCGCGCTGCTCGAAGAGGCGGCGTAGCTCAGGCAGGGCCTGCTTGATGCCGGCGCCGCCGATCGGCATCCAGCCATCTCCGAACTCGGCGATGTGCGCGAACAGCTGCGGCCCCGGCGCGCCGCCGATCAGCACGCGCGGGCGCGGTTGCTGCACCGGCTTCGGCCATTGATAACTCGGCGTGAAGCGCACGAACTCCCCCTGATAACCCGCGACCTCGTTCGACCAGAGCGCCTGCATCGCGAGCATCGCCTCGCGCGTGTGCGCGCGGCGCCGGCGCGGGTCGACGCCGTGGTTCTCCATCTCGTCCTCGTTCCAGCCGTAGCCGATGCCGAATACGAAGCGGCCGCGCGCGATGCGATCGAGCGTCGCGATCTGCTTCGCGTACGAGATCGGGTCGTGCTGCGCAGGCAGCGCGATGCCCGTGCCTAACAAGATGCGCTGCGTGACGGCGGCGGCGGCGGCGAGCGCCACGATCGGATCGGGGCTGCGGTAGTACTGCGCCTCGAGCTCCGCCGTACCCGTGGGCGGCTGCGTGCGACGGCTCGCCGGGATGTGCGTGTGCTCGGGGATGTAGAGCGAGTGAAAGCCGCGCGCCTCGGCCTCGCGCGCGAGCTCCGCCACGTCCATGGCGAGATCGGTCGCGTGCATCGTGATGCCCAGCTTCATCGCAGCTCCCCGTGCGCATCGCGAGGGATGCACATGCGTCTCCGTTGCACGTGCATCGGGGACGTACGTGCATAGCGCGGGAGAGTTGCACGTACGTCCCTGGTGCACGTCCCCAGGCGCGCCGCGCGAGCGAAGTCCATTCGTCAGCGCTAACGCCCGCGCTTCGCATGGCGACGCCCCTCGACACGACCTACGAGCTCGACCACCGCTACACGCGTGCGTCGGGCCGTGTGTTCCTCACGGGCGTGCAGGCGCTCGTGCGGCTCCCGCTGCTGCAGGCCGAGCGCGACCGCGCGGCGGGGCTGAACACCGCGGGCTTCATCTCGGGCTACCGCGGCTCGCCGCTCGGCACCTACGACCTCGCGCTCTGGGAGGCGCGCACCCACCTCGAGCGCGCGGGGGTGCTCTTCCAGCCCGGCGTGAACGAGGACCTCGCCGCGACGGCAGTCTGGGGCACGCAGCAGGCGATGGTGCAGCCGGGCCCGAAGAAGGATGGGGTGTTCGCGATCTGGTACGGCAAGGGGCCGGGCGTCGACCGCTCGCTCGATCCCATCAAGCACGGCAACTACATGGGCACGGCGAAGCACGGCGGCGTGCTCGCGCTGTGCGGCGACGACCCCGGCGCGAAGTCGAGCTCGATCGCGCATCAGAGCGAGCAGGCGATGATTCACGCCGGCATCCCCGTGCTGAATCCGTCGAGCGTGCAGGAGTACCTCGACTTCGGCCTGCTCGGCTTCGCGATGTCGCGCTTCTCGGGCTGCTGGGTCGCGCTGAAGTGCCTCACCGACACGGTCGACAGCGGCGCCTCGGTCGAGGTCGGCCCGGAGCGCGTACGAGTCGTTACGCCCGAGTTCGCGTTCCCCGCGCGCGATCACCACGTCACGATGAACAATGTCCCGCTCGAGATCGAGCGCGCGCTGTATCAGGTGAAGCTGCCCGCGGCGCAGGCGTTCGCGCGTGCGAACGGGCTCGATCGCATCGCGCTCGATTCGCCGAAGCGTCGCTTCGGAATCATCACGGCCGGGAAGCCCTATCTCGACGTGCGGCAAGCGCTCGAAGAGCTCGGGCTCGACGAAGCGAAGTGCGCCGAGATCGGCCTGTGCATCTACAAGGTGGGGATGACCTGGCCGCTCGAGCCCGAGGGCGCGCGCGAGTTCTGCCGCGGCCTCGAAGACGTCCTCGTGGTGGAGGAGAAGCGCGCGATCGTGGAGGAGCAGCTCGCGCGCGTGCTCTTCAACGAGGCGCAGCGGCCGCGCTTGTTAGGGAAGAGTGACGAGCACGGCGCGCCGCTCGTGCCGAACGAGGGCGAGCTCACGCCGAGCGCGATCGCGGGCGTGATTCGCAGCTGGCTCGCGCGCCGCGCGCCCGAGCACGCGGCGCTGCTGCGCGCCGCGGAAGCTGCAATGCCCGCGGCGCCGGCGAGCGCGCTGATGCGCCTCCCGAGCTTCTGCTCGGGCTGCCCGCACAACACCTCCACCGTGGTGCCCGAAGGCTCGATCGCGCTCGGCGGCATCGGCTGCCACGGCATGGCGGTGTGGCTTCCCGAGCGCCGCACGTTCGGCGCCACGCACATGGGCGGCGAAGGCGCGAACTGGATCGGCACCGCGCCGTTCACGTCGCTGCCGCACGTCTTCCAGAACCTCGGCGACGGCACCTACTTCCACAGCGGCCTGCTCGCGATCCGCGCTTGCGTCGCAGCGGGTGTGAACATCACGTACAAGGTGCTCGTGAACGGCGCCGTCGCGATGACGGGCGGCCAGCCGATCGAGGGCGAGCCGCTCGAAGGCGAAGTGACGTGCCCGGAGATCGCACGCCAGCTCGTTGCCGAGGGCGTGAAGCGCGTCGTGGTCGTCACGGACGACATCACGAAGTTCGACGAAGGCGTGTTCCCCACCGGCGTCGCCGTGCACGACCGCAGCGAGCTGCTCACGGTGCAGAAGCAGCTGCGCGAGACGCCGGGGGTCACCGCGATCGTCTACGACCAAACCTGTGCGGCGGAGGCTCGGCGACTCCGCAAGCAGGACAAGTTTCACGACCCCGATCGCCGCATCGTGATCAACGAGCTGGTGTGCGAGGGCTGCGGCGACTGCTCGGTGCAGAGCAACTGCATCTCGATCGAGCCGCTCGAAACCGAGCTCGGCCGCAAGCGCAAGATCAACCAGTCGAGCTGCAACAAAGACTTCTCGTGCGTGAAGGGCTACTGCCCGAGCTTCGTGTCGGTGACGGGCGGGAAGCTGCGCAAGGCGGAGACGAAGGGCGCTGGCATCGACCAGGCTGCGCTGTTCGCGGCGCTGCCCGAGCCCGCGCTGCCCGCGCTCGACCGCCCGTACAACGTGCTGCTCACGGGCATCGGCGGCACCGGCGTCGTGACCGTGGGCGCAATCGTCGCGATGGCGGGGCATCTCGAAGGCCGCGGCGCGAGCGAGCTCGACGTGACGGGCCTCGCGCAGAAGAACGGCGCCGTCGCGAGCCACGTGCGGATCGCGAAGACGCCCGCGGAGATTCACGCGACGCGCATCGGAAGCGCCGGCGCGGATCTCGCGATCGGCTGCGACGCGGTGGTGATGACGAGCTTCGAGAACCTCCCGAAGCTCGCGCCGCGCACGTTCGCGCTCGTGAACTCGCACGTGCAGCCCACCGTCGCCTTCGCGACGAATGCGAACCTCGACCTCTCGGCCGACGCGATGGTCGGCGCCGTGCGCAGCGTGTGCGGCGACGCGAACACCGAGGTCGTGAACGCGAGCGAGCTCGCCGTCGCGCTGCTCGGCGACGCGCTCGCCACGAACATGTTGTTGCTGGGTCTCGCGTGGCAACGCGGCAAGCTGCCGCTCGGCTTCGCCTCGCTCGATCGCGCGATGGTGCTGAACGGACGCGGACTCGAGATGAACCGCCGCGCGTTCGCGTGGGGGCGCCTGCTCGCCGTGAACCCCGATGCGGTGCGTTCCGCCGCGAGGCCGCTGCTGCGCGAGCCCGCGTCGCCTGCGAGCGAGTCTCTCGACGCGCTCGTCGCCAAGCGCGCGGAGTTCCTCACCGCGTACCAGAACGCGGCGTACGCCGAGCGCTACCGGCGCTTCGTCGCGCGCGTCGCCGAGCGCGAGCAAGAGATCGTGCGCGGCCACGACGCGCTCGCGAAGGCGGCGGCGCGGTACTACTTCAAGCTGCTCGCCTACAAGGACGAGTACGAAGTCGCGCGGCTCTACAGCGACGGCTCCTTCGTGGCGCAGGTCGCGCGCGAGTTCGAGGGCGACTACGCGCTAGCGCTTCACCTCTCGCCGCAGTTCCTGCCCGCGTTCCTGGCGCCGCGCGATCCCGAGACGGGGCGCGTGAAGAAGTGGTCGATCCCGATGCGCGTGATGGCGCCCGCGTTCAAGGCGATGGCGGCGCTGAAGTTCTTGCGCGGCAGCGCGTTCGACCCGTTCGGCTGGACTGCGCACCGCCGCGACGAGCGCGCCGAGATCGCGCGCTACGAGCGCACGCTCGGCGAGGTGACGGACGCGCTGACGCGCGAGAACCTCCCGATCGCGGTCGAGGTCGCGTCGCTGCCCGAGATGGTGCGCGGCTTCGACAGCGTGAAGGAACGTCACCTCGAAGCGGCGCGCGAGAAGGAAGCAGAGCTGCTCGCGGCGTTCCGCCGGGCCTAGCTGTTAGGGAGGATTTGCGATGTCCCGCCTGATCTTGAAGAACGCCAACGTGCTCGATGGCGACACCAAGGCGCAGCCCGGCCTGAACGTCGTCGTCGAAGGCGATCGCATCGCGAGCGTCGGAAGCGCGCCGGTCGCGACCAAGCCAGACGATCGCGTCGTCGATCTGGCGGGGAAGACCGTGATGCCGGGCATCGTCTCCGGCCACTTCCACGCCTCGTACAACAACATCACGATTCAGCCCGAGCCGCTCGGCGTCGAGCGCCCTGAGAACTACCTCGCGCTCGTGGCGGCGAAGAACCTGAAGCTCGCACTCGATTGCGGCGTCACGAGCGTGATCTCGAGCGGCGCGAACGCGGGCACGATCGACGCGGACGTTTGCCTCGCGATCAACGAGGGCCTGATCCCGGGCCCGCGCCTGCTGCCGGCGAGCCGCGGTCTCGACGCGATCGGCGGCTACACGGACCAAGAGAAGTGGTGGTGGAATCTCGGCAACAAGGGCGCGCAGCTGCTGTGCTCCGGCCCCGACGAGTTCGAGCGCGCGGTGCGCACCGAGATCAAGCGCGGCGCGCGCATGATCAAGCTCTTCCTCTCGGGCGGTCACGCCGTCGCCGAGCACGAGGGCGAGTCGAGCCTCTCGAAGGAGGAACTGCTCACCTGCATCCGCACCGCGCATTCGCGCCACGCGAAGGTGCGCGCTCACATCGCCTGGAAGAACGTGATGCTCGAAGCGATCGCCGCCGGCATCGACGTGATCGACCACGGCGATCAGATGGACGACGAATGTTCGGACGCGATGCTCGAGCGCGGCGTGTTCTGGGTGCCGAGCGCGTTCTTCACCGCGCAGATGCTCTCGCCGACGGCGGCGCTCTCGATGGCGACCGAGGAGCAGATGGCGGGGCTGCGCAGCGAGTTCGACAACGTGCTGAGGCGCGTGCAGCGCGCGCGTGAGAACGGGATGAAGGTCGTGCTCGGGGACGACTACGGGATCATCGTGCTGCCGCACGGGCGCTACATGGAGGAGCTGGAGTTCTACGTGAAGCAGGTCGGCATTCCGGCGCTAGACGTGATTCGCTGGAGCACGAAGAACGGCGGGGAGTTGTTTGGCGGGGCCGTGAAGACGGGCATGATTCGCGCGGGGTACTACGCGGATCTGCTCGTGGTGGATGGCGACCCATCGGTGGACATCGCGCTGCTGCAGAGTCGCGAGAAGGTGCGGGCGGTTGTTAAGGGTGGAGTGGTGATGCGGGGCGAGATCTAGCTCGCTTCGGGGTCGCACGGCGTCGAAGACTCGCCGTGCTTGTGGTGGCGCGTGACCCGGTCGTTCGGGGCAGCGCAGCCGGCGCGGGCCTCCGCGGGGGCTCGCCTCCGCTCGGCCGCGCGGGCGCGTCAGTTGGTTGCTGTGCGCCGGTCGTGCTGCTTCGCGATGCATCCGAGCGTGAGCGCGCCTCGCGCCTGGGCACTCGCTCCGCGACCCCCGCTGCGGCCCGCGCCGGCTGCTCTTGCTGTGCGGCTTCACGTAGAACGGGGTGGACGCGTGCGCGGGTCGGCGCGCCGTTGAGGCCCGCCGACCCGCGCAGCTCAGCGGAGGTGTCGTCGTGCGTGCTCGTCACATCGTGTTGATGGGGTTTGCGGTGCTCGTGGCTTGTGCCTCGTCGCTGCCGGTGGAGCGGCGGGACTATGTGCTCGCGCATCCGCATGGGTGGGTGGAGTTGAAGATCGACGATCGGGGCGTGCCCCTGATCCCGGACGTGAGTTACGACCACGCCGACAAAGCCTCGGTGAAGGGATGGGTCAAGCCGGCGGCTTGCTGGCTGGCGGTGTCGATCGCGGGGGAGGCGTACGTCAGCGGGGTTCAGGTGATTCCGCAGGGAGAGCGGCCACCGTTTCGGGCCGATTCGGGGATTCGTTTTCCTGTGCCGGTGGGGACGACGGTGCTGAAGCTCGCATGGGGCGGCTGCCGCGTGGAAGGCGAGAAGATCGTTCAGGTCGAGCACGAGATCTTCATCCCAGTCGAGCTTGATCGCGTCACCGAGGTCTTGTTCGACGGTGCCGCGCTGTCGACTTCGGCGCCTCGCGAAGACAGGATCGTCACGCTCGACGACGTGTACGAGGCGGTGACGGGGAAGCGGAAGGGCGAGTAGCCCGCGGGGCGTCCGGCGAGTACGAGCGGCGGAGCGAGTTGCCCGTGCTTCGGGGCCAGACTAAACTCCGTTCAGCGCTCTGAACGGTGTTCAATGCCCTCCCCCCAACAGCGAATGCGGCCCCCGCCTTCTCGGCGGGATGTGCGCACGGAACGCGCGCGCGAAGTGGTGCGCGAGCAGATCACGCGCGCGGCGCTGCAGCTGTTTCTCGACGAGGGATTCGAGCGCGTCTCGATGCGGCGCATCGCGGAGGCGGTGGGGTACACGCCCGGCGCGCTGTACGCGTATTTCCGCGACAAGGACGAGATCCTGTTCGCGCTGCACGCGCTCGGCTTTGCGCAACTGCGCACGGCGGTGCGCTCGCTCGACGGCGTGGCGGTGCCGCCCGGTGAGCGACTCTTCAAGCTCGGCGAGCGCTACCTGCGCTTCGCGTTCGAGAACCCGCAGCTCTATCAGCTGATGTTCATCACGAACCGCATTGGCCAGCGCATTCGCGAGGACAAGCGCTGGGAAGTCGGGCTCGACAACTACGAGCACCTGCGCAGCGTCGTGCGCGCCTGCATGGCCGCCGGCGTGCTGCCGCGCGCCGACATCGAGGCCGCCACGTTCGCGGTATGGAGCGAGGTGCACGGCATCGCGAGCGCGGTGATTCGCGGGCGCACGCACAGCGTAATTCCGGCCCGCGATCTGCCGCGCGTTGTGCGCGACGCGTATCGATTCGCCTTCGGCGGGCTGCTCGCGAAGCCCGCAAAGTCTGCGCGCCCGAGGCCCGCCGCTACCGAGCGGCGGCAGAGGCGCAAGACATGACGTCGTCCCTGACAGCCCGTGCGCTCGCAATCGCGCTCTCCTGCGCCGCAATCACTGCGTGTCGCGATGTGTCGGCGCCGCCTCCCGCAGTCGCGGAGGAAGCGCAGCCGGTACGCGTCGCGCCCGTTCGTCGCGGCGCAGCGGCGGCGCCCGTTCGGGCGACGGGCTCGCTCGCGGGGAAGGAAGAAGCGCGGCTCGCGTTCAAGATTCCGGGCTTCGTCGAGCGCATGCACGTCGACGCAGGCGCGAGCGTCGCGCGCGGGCAGCTGCTCGCGACGCTGAAGCCCGACGAGGCGAGCTCCAGGGTGACGCAGGCGCGCATGGCGCACGAGAAGGCGCAGCGCGACCTCGCGCGCGCCGAGCAGCTGCACCGCGAGGGCGTGGCCGCGCTGTCGCTCGTGCAGGATGCGCGCTCGCAGGAGGAGGCGGCGCGCGCGGGGCTGCGCATGGCGAGCTTCGATGCGCAGCACGCCGAGATTCGCGCGCCGGCGGATGGCGTCGTGCTCGCGCGCTTCGCGGAAGAGAGCGAGATGGTGGCCGCGGGCGCGCCGATGTTCGCGTTCAAGTCCGCGGCGCCGGGCTGGATCGTGCGCGTGGGAGTCGCGGACCGCGACGTGGTGCGGCTGCGACTAGGCGACGCCGCGAAGATCGAAACGAACGCTCACCCCGCGCAGCCGCTCGCGGGTCGCGTGACGCAGATCGCGGCGGCAGCTTCGCCCGCCACCGGCACGTTCGACATCGAGGTCGCGCTCGATCCGAGCGAGTTGTTGCTTCTTTCGGGTATCGCGGCGCGCGTCGAGATCGTGCCGAGCGGCGGCGAGAGCCTCTCGTTCGTGCCGCTCACCGCGCTCGCCGCGGGCGACGGCGACACGGGCACGGTGTTCGCGCTCGACTCGGAGCGCACGCGCGCGCGGCGCCTCGACGTGCGCTTCGCGTTCCTCAGCGGCGACGAGGCGGCGCTCAGCGCGGGCGTGGAAGGCGTGAGCGAGGTCGTGACCGATGGCGTGACGTGGTTGCGCGACGGCTCGCTCGTTCGGGTGATGGCAAGCGACGTCGCGGCCGCGCAATGAAAATCGCGAAGTTCGCGGTCGAACGGCCGCAGCTCACGCTCGTGGTGTTCGCGATGCTCGTCGCGATCGGCGTCTCCGCGCTGCGCACGATTCCGCGCTCGGAAGATCCGAGCTTCCCGATGCCGATCTACTTCGTGACGGCGGTCCATCCGGGCGCGACCCCGCGCGATCTCGAAGAGCTCGTGGTCGATCCGATCGAGGACCGCGTGCGCGAGCTCGACGATCTGCGGGACGTCGAGAGCATGATGCAGGACGGCTTCGCGGTGACTGTGATCGAGTTCACCTGGGACGCCGACCCGGAGCGCAAGTACGAAGAGGTCGTGCGCGAGGTGAACGCCGTGCGCGGCGAGCTGCCCGCGGACCTCGCGCGGCTCGAAGTCGAGCGGATGCGCACCACCGAGGTCGCGATCCTGCAGATCGCGCTGCTCTCGGAGACCGCCCCTTGGCGCGTGCTCGAGCGCGAAGCTGAGCGGCTCGAGGATCGCCTCGAAGTGCTCCCCGGCGTGAAGGAAGTGGAGACCTGGGCGTATCCCGACTCGCAGGTTCGCGTGCGGCTCGATCCCGCGAAGCTCGAGCAGCTCGGCGTTCCACTCACGCGCGTGTTAGGCGCGCTCGAAGCGGGCGCGGCGAACATTCCCGGCGGCGCCGTCGAGCAGGGCGGCCGTCGCTTCAACGTCGAGACGGGCACGCACTTCGAGTCGCTCGACGAGGTGCGCGACACGGTGGTCGCCGCCGACGGCGCGCGGCTGGTGAAGCTCGACGACGTGGCGAGCGTGGACTGGGGCTACGAAGAGCTCACGCACGTCGCCCGCGTCGACGGCCGGCGGGCGGTGTTCGTGACGGTCGAGCTGCGCGAGAACGAGCACATCTTCAACGTGCGCGATCGCGCGATCGCTGCGCTCGAAGAATTTCGCGGGACTGTGCCTGCGGAGGTCGCCGCCGAGGTCATCTTCGATCAGTCGCTGAACGTCGCGCATCGACTCGACGGTCTGTACCGCGACTTCGGACTCGCGATCGCGCTCGTGCTTCTCACGCTGCTGCCGCTCGGGCTGCGCGCAGCGCTGATCGTGATGCTCTCGATTCCTCTCTCTCTCGCGATCGGCGTCGCGCTGCTCGAAGCCGTGGGGCTCTCGCTGAACCAACTCTCGATCGTCGGCTTCGTGATCGCGCTCGGCTTGCTCGTCGACGACTCGATCGTCGTCACCGAGAACGTGACGCGCTTCCTGCGCTCCGGTGCGACGCGGCGCGAGGCGGCGGTCCGCGCGACGCAGCAGATCGGCGTCGCGGTGATCGGCTGCACCGCGACTCTGATGCTCGCGTTCCTCCCGCTGCTCACGCTGCCCGGCGGCGCGGGCCTCTACATCCGCGGCATGCCGCTCGCGGTGATCTTCACGGTGGGCGCATCGCTGTTCGTCTCGCTCACGATCATCCCATTCCTCGCGAGCCTGTGGTTGCCGCAAACCGGAGCGCATGGGAATCGCGCGCTCCAGCTCTTCGAGCGCGGCATCGAGGCGAGCTACCGCCCGCTGCTCCACTTCTCCCTGACACGTCCCGTCGTGACGCTGCTCGCATCGGTCGCCTTCGTCGCCGCCGCCTTCGCGCTGGTGCCCACCATGGGCATCTCGTTCTTCCCCAAAGCCGGCATCCCGCAGTTCCGCATCCGCATCGAGAGCGCAGAGGGAGCGACGCTCGCCGCAACCGAGCAGGCTGCGCGTTTCACCGAGCGCGTGCTCGCAGGGCACCCCGAAGTCGAGCGAGTGATTACGAACGTCGGCCACGGCAACCCGCAGATCTTCTACAACGTGCGGCCGATCGGAGAGAACACGCGCATCGCCGAGCTGTTCGTGCACCTCGACGAGTGGGAACCCTTCGCGTCTCCGCAGCTGCTCGACGAGATTCGCGCGGAGCTCGCGGATTACCCCAACGCGAAGATTCGCGTGTTCGAGTTCCAGAATGGGCCGCCGCTCGACAACCCGATCGAGATTCGAGTCTTCGCGGAAGAGCTGGAGCAGCTGCCGCACCTCGCGAGCGAGGTGGAGGCGCTGCTGCTCGCGACGCCGGGCACGCGCTACGTGGACAATCCCCTCGCGCAGCCGAAGCTCGATCTCGCGGTGCGCGTCGACGACGAGCAGGCGGGGCGCCTCGGCGTCCCCGAGCTCGAGCTCAAGCGCGCGGTGCGGCTCGCGAACGCGGGGCTCGAAGCCGGCGTGCTGCGTGACGCCGCCGGTGAAGAGCACGTCGTGCGCGTGACGCTCGATCAAGCCGGGCGGCCCGACCTCAGCGCGCTCGATCGTCTCTCCGTAACGAGTGTGAGCGGTGCGCAGGTGCCACTGCGCCAGCTCGCGAGCGTCGAGCTCGAGAGCTCGCTCGCGCGCATCGACCACCGCGACGGCATTCGCAGCGCGAGCGTCACGGCCGACGTGCGCGGCGGCTTCAACACGAACAAGGTCACGAGCGCGGCGGTCGCTCGGCTCGAAGCGAAGAAGTGGCCCGCTGGCACGGGCTTCTCAGTGGCGGGCGAGATGGAGGAAGCCGCCGAGAGCTTCGGCGGCCTCGGCACCGCGATGCTCGTCGCGGCGTTCGGTGTGCTCGCGGTGCTCGTGCTCGAGTTCCGCACCTTCAAGAGCACGCTGATCGTTGCGAGCGTGATCCCGCTCGGCGTTGCGGGCGGGCTCTTCGCGCTGTTCCTCGTCGGGGAGACGATCTCGTTCACGGCGATGATCGGCTTCATCGCGCTGGTCGGCATCGAGGTGAAGAACTCGATCCTGCTGGTCGATTTCACCAATCAGCTGCGCGCGCAGGGCGTGGCGCTCGACGAAGCGATCGAGCGCGCGGGGCGTATCCGCTTCCTGCCCATCTTGCTCACGACTCTCACCGCGCTCGGCGGCCTGCTGCCGCTCGCACTCGAAGGCGCCCCGCTCTACTCGCCGCTCGCGATCGTGATCATGGGCGGCCTCGTCAGCTCCACCCTACTCGCGCGACTCGTTACACCCGTCCTCTACAAGCTGCTGAGGCCCGAGGTGCGGCCCGAGGATGCAGGCGAGCCGGTGAACGAGATGCGTGCCGAGGCGGCGCCCGCAGAGCCGCTCGCGACGTGAGGCGCGACTACGCGGAACAGGCTGCGCGGCGCGCGGCAAGGAACGGCGGCGCCCTCACGCCCGAGGATGCGCTGCTGCAAGCGCTGCTCGCGCGCGGCGCGAGAGCGATCGAGGAAGCCGCGCGCATTCGCGCGGGCGCGGCGCTGATCGACCACGACTACTTGGCGTACTGGGTGGACGAGCTGGGGCTTCAAGCGCTGTGGCGAGCGGTCCATGGGGTAGGCCGAATCGGCCCGGCCTGATCGGCCCCACCGCCGAGGGTGAGTCATTTCGGCCGGGCCGAAATGACTCAGCGCATCGCGCTTGTCACACGCGCTTGCGCACCTTCCACACTTCCTCGCACGGCCACTTCCTCGCCCATTCGAGCGTCACGAAGTCCCAGCTCGAGGTGGCGTGCGCCGGCGGCTTCACTTCGAGCAGCGCCTCGATCTCGAAGCCCGCGCTGCGCAGCACGCGAATCCACTCCGCGTGCGTGAGATGGAACTCGACGCTCGCGTCGTGCGGCCACTCGAGGCGATGCAAGCCGAACGCGGGACGCAGCAGCGCGTTGGTTGCGGCTTCGCCCTCGCGCTCGGGCGTCGTGAGCGACATCAGCATCGAGTTCACGATAAACACGAGCCGCCCGCCCGACCGTAACAAGCGCGCCGCCTCGGGCAACCACGCGTGCGGGTCGCACCAGAGGCACGCGCCGTACTCGCTGATCGCGAAGTCGAAGCTCGCGTCCGGCAGCGGCACCGTTTCGGCGTTGCCGTGAAGCAGCGGGAAGTCGAGACCGTGCTCGCGCTGAAGCGCGCGCGCCGTCTCGAGCTGCTTCGCGCTGTTGTCGACGCCGACGACGCGCGCGCCGCGCCGCGCCATCCACGCCGAGACGTAGGCGGTGCCGCAGCCGAGCTCGATCGCATCGAGGCCGCGCATGTCCGCGGGCAGCAGCTGCAGCTCGCGCTCCGCGACGCCCCAGATGCCCCAGCTCGGCTCGCTGCGCGCCCACGCGCCCGCGACGCGGCCGCCATACGCGGGCGCCCAAGCGTCCCAGTGCTCGCGGTTGCGGCGCGCGTGATCGGGGAGATCGTCGGTCATCGAGGCCTCGCGGGGGGCCGGACGTTTCGGCCGGGCCAAAATGACCGGGCGATCAGATTGCCCCGGCCGGAATGTCTCACGCCCACGCCTTCAGCACGTCGTGCGTGCTCACGAGCGTCGCCACGTTGCGCAGCGTGTGCTCGAACACCTGCTCGGCGTACGCGCGCGGCGTGCCGGCAACCGCGTCGACCGGGAGTACGACCTGATAGCCCGCGTTCACCGCGTCGAACGTGAGATTTTGGATCGCGATGTTCACCGACACGCCCACGCCGACGATCGTGGCGACGCCCTCGTTGCGCAGCACCGAGTCGAGCTCGGTGCCCTGAAACGGCGAGAGGCCGTGGATGCGCGGCAGCACGAGATCGCTCTCGGCGACGGCGACCTCGCGCACGATCTCTTGCTGCGGCGAGCCCGGGGTCATCTTGTTCGCGCTCTTCGCCATGTACGAGAAGAGGCGCGCGTTCTTGTTGCCGCCGAGGCCGTCCGCGCGGTGAACCGCGGTGCAGTGGATCACGCGCACGCCCGCCGCGCGCGCGGCCGTAACAAGTCGCGCGATGTTCGGCACGATGCGCTGCCCCTCCTTCGCGAGCTCGGGCAACGCCGAGAGATCGCCGAGCACGCCGCGCTGAATCTCGGACGTGACGAGCGCGGTGCGCGCGGGCGTCACGAGCGCAGCAAGGTCGAGGGGCATCGGGGCTCCTTCAGCTCACCATCAGCGCGCCGCCGTTCGGGTGCAGCACTTGCCCCGTCGTGTAGCGGCTGGCGTCGCTCGCGAGATAGAGCACGGCTTCGGCGATGTCGCGCGGCTCGCCGGGGATGCCGAGGGGACTGCGCTCCTTCATCTCGGCGAGCATCGCGGCACGTTGTGCCTCGCTCTGCGTGCCGTCGGCGTTGCGGTAGCGGCGGCCCGCCATCTGCGTGTCGACCATGCCGGGCGCGATCGCGTTCACGCGAATGCTCGGCGCGAGCTCCTTCGCGAGCACGCGCGTGAGCGCGACGACGCCGGCCTTGGTCGCGCCGTAGATGCCGTAGTGCGGGTAGGCGTGATAGGCGGCGCTCGAGGCGATGTTCACGATCGCGCCGCCGCCCGACTTCGACATCGCGCGCGCGGCGGAGCGGCAGCCGTTGAGCACGCCCTTCAGGTTCACGCCTAACAACAAGTCGATGTCGTCCTCGGACATCTCGAGCGTCGGCGCGACGCGCAGCACGCCTGCGACGTTGGCGAGCACGTCGAGGCGGCCGAAGCGCGCGACGGCCGAGTCCACGAGCGCGTCGAAGTCCGCGCGCCTCGAGACGTCGACCCGCGCGGCGACGACGCGTGCGCCGGCCTGCGCGAGCAGCTCGGCGACGCCGAGGCCGATGCCGCGCGCGGCGCCCGTGACGACAGCGACTTTGCCTGCGACGCCGAAACCGCGGAGCGCCTCGCTCACGGAATCGCTCCTTCGCCGCGCAGGCGCGCGATCTCGGCGTCGTCCATGCCCAGCAGGCTGCGCAGCACGTCCTCGGTGTGCGCGCCGAGGCGCGGCGCGGGGCCGAGCGGACCTTCTGCGAGGCGCGACATCTTCACGGGGTTGCCGCTCACGAGATACGGCTTCGGCGAATCCGGCCGCGGCACCTCGATCAGCATGCCGCGCAGCTCGACGTGCGGATCGGCCGCGATGTCGGCGGCGACGTTGCTCGGCCCCGCGGTGATGCCGAGCTCCGCGAGTGCACGCGCGGCCTCGAGCTTGGTCTTCGTCGCCGCCCACGCCTCGAGCACGGGGCGAATCACCGTCTCGGTGTGCTTCGCCCAGCCCACGCGCGTCGCGAAGCGCGGATCGCTGAGCCACTCCTCGCGCCCTAACAAGCGGCACAGCTTCTCGAACATGTGCTCGCGCAGCACGGCGATCACGAAGTAGCCGTCGCTCGCCTTGAACGCGGCGACGAGCGCGGTCGAGCCGGGGCCCGCCATCGATGCGGGCGCGTCCATCGACCAGAGCTGCGGGACCATGTCGGCCATCGCGATCATCGAGTCGTACATCGCGATGTCGACGTGCTGGCCGAGGCCCGTGCGCTCGCGGTGTTGGAGCGCCGCGAGCGCGCCGATCACGGCGTAGAGCGCGGTCGCGTTGTCGCCGAGCGCACCCGCGACGACGACGCGCGGCGGCTCGCCCGCCTTCCGCGTGGGCTCGTAGATGCCGCCCATCGCCTCGCCGATCGGCGCGTAGGCGGGCCAATCGCGATAGGGCGAGCGCTCGAGATTGCCGAAGCCCGAGAGCGACAAGTAGATGAGGCGCGGGTTCTCCGCGGCGAGCGCCGTGTAGCCGAGGCCCATGCGCTCCATCGAGCCCGCGCGGAAGTTCTCGGCGACGATGTCGAAGTGCGGCACGAGCCGGCGGAAGAGCGCGCGGCCGGCGTCGGTCTTCAGGTCCAGCGCGATGCTGCGCTTCGCGAGGTTGTTACGGAGGTACGTGGCGCCGACTTTGCGGCCGTCCTCGTCGACGAGGAACGGGTTCGACGCACGGCCCGTCTCGCCGCGGCCCGGCGGCTCGACCTTCACCACGTCCGCGCCGAGGTGCGCAAGCAGCTGGGTCGCATAGGGCAGCGCCTGCATCTGCTCCGCGGCGAGCACCGAGATGCCCGCGAGCGGTTTCCCCTGTGCGCCGCGTTCGGGGTGCCGCACTTCTCCGACGCGCATCGAGCCTCCGAGAGCGCGCCACGGTAGTGCACGCTCGTGGCCATCGGTGCCTGGCACCGATGGCCGACGTGCACCCGCGATCACGCCGCTACCGTGCGCGCCCGTGTTGCGCACAAGCTTGCTGCTCTTGGTTGCCGCGCTCTCGGCGTTTCCCTCGCACTCGTTCGCCGATGCCGGCGCGCTCGTCGCGGAGCGCATCACCGCGCCCCGCTTCGACGCGCTCGCGGTCGGCGGCCCCGACGCCGACGCCGGTGTGGGCGACTACGCGCTCTCGAACGGCACGCTTTGCGCGGCGATCGCAGCGCCCGAGCACGAGACGTTCCTCTCGCCGCGCGGCGGCACGCTGATCGACCTCGGGCACTGCGGGCGCGCGAACGACCAGTGGTCGAGCCTGCATGCGCTGCCGAACTTCGATCGCGCGCTCGCGCTGCCGATCGAGCGCGTGCGCGTGGAACTCGCGAACTGGGAGGCGCGCGCGATCTCAGAGGGCGAAGGCCGCGGCCTGCGGGTGCGCATCATTCACGCGCTCTCGAGGGCGCGCCCACACGAGCTGCGCGTGACGACGGAGCTGACGCGCCTCACGAATGGCGACCGCGTGCTCGGCTTCGCGGAGCTCGCAATGCACGCGAGCGCGCAGATGCGCTCGTTCCATCTCGTGCGCAGCGACCTCGCGCAGTCGCACGGCTTCGCGCACCCGGGCGGGGAGGATCTGCTCGACGCGCTCGACATGATCTCGCCGAGCGATGTGCACGTGCTGGTCGGCGGCGCGGGCCTGCCGGAGGTCGCGTACGGGCTCGAGCTGCGTTCGGCGCGCGCGCGCGACGCCGCAGGCAACGAGCGCGCGCTGCCCGCGTTCTCGGTGACGGCCGAGGACTTCACGCTGACCGCGGTTGCGCCGCGGCCGTTCTGGTTCGGCGAAGGCACGCCCGGCGTCGGCCAGCTCTTGCAGGTGCCGTTCATGTCGCTCGACGAAGGCGAGACGCTGATCCTCGAGCGCGCGATTCACGTCGGTGCGCGCTCCGACGTCGCGTCCGTGACGGATCGCCTGCTGCCGAACGCCGTACTTGTTGCGGGTCGCGTCGACGATCCGCGCGCGCGCATCCACCTTGCGACCGCGGCCGGCGCGCCCGTGAGCCAGGTGCGCCCGGACGCGGACGGCCGCTTCGCCCTGCGCCTTCCGCCCGGGACCTATCAGGCGCGCGCCGTCGCACCGGGCGCCCGCGAGGTCGTCCGTGAATTCAGCGTCGGTGCGGAGGGCGCGAAGCTCGAGCCCATCGCGGTCGGCGCGGTCGGCGCGCCCGCCGCGCTCGCGCTGCCACGCGGGCAGACGATGCGGCTCGTGTTCGTGGGCGTCGACGGCACGCCCACGCCGCACTTCGAGGACGATCTCCTCGGCTTCGGCGTGGGCTACGGAAAGCTGCGCAAGGGCGACGCGGACAACGTGATCTCGCTCGCGTCCGCAGCCACCGACCCGGCGGAAGTCGCGCTCGCGCCCGGCCGCTACCGCGTGATCGCCACGCGCGGCCTCGAGTACGACGTGCGCAGCGCGACCGTGACGCTGAGCGCCGGCCAGAAGCGCGCGCTCGAGATCGAAGCGCCGCCGCGCGCGCTCGAAAGCGCGAGCTGGATCGGCGCGGACCTGCACGTGCACAGCGCCGAGAGCATGGACGCGGCGCTGCCGCTGCCCGAGCAGCTCGCGAGCTTCGCGGCGCACGGCGGCGAGATCGTGGTGATGAGCGAGCACGACCGCGTGATCGACGCGCGCCCCGTGATCGCGCGCCTCGGGCTCGCGGACCGCATCGCGAGCGTGGTGGGCGCGGAAGTCACGAGCACTTTCCACGGCGGCGAGGCGCCGTTCACGATCGGGCACCTGAACGCGTTCCCACTGCGCTACGAGCGCACGGCCTACCGCGGCGGAGCGCCGCGCGGCGAAGGCGTGCGCGTGCGCAGCGTCATCCGCGAAGTGCGCGCGAGCAGCGGCGAAGGCGTGTTCGTGCAGATCAATCACCCGCGCGAGAGCGGGCCCGACGAGGTCGGCGACGGCTCCTTCTTCTCGCACCTCGGCGTGAAGGGAAAGCCGCTCCGCCCTAACAAGCCGCTGGCGGCGAAGCGCAACTTCTCGCTCGTCGAGCCGGGGCCGGGTGGCGTTCGCGACGTGGACTTTGCCGGCATCGAGATCTTCAACGGCAAACGCCTCGACCGGTACCGCCTCGCTCGCGCAGACTGGATGTCGCTGCTGCTCCAGGGGGAGCGCCGCACCGCGACGGCGAACAGCGACTCGCACAGCCGAGGCGAGATCGTCGGGGTGCCGCGCAACTACGTCGCGATCGCGGACGACACGATCGCTGGCTGCGACGAGGCCGCGCTGATGGCGTCGCTGCGCGCGGGCAAGAGCTTCGGCACGAGCGGACCGCTGGTGTTCGCGCGCATCGGGAACGCGGGGCCGGGCGAACGCTTCGCAGGCGACTCGGGAGAGCTCGAGGTCGAGGTGCGCGCGGCGCCGTGGGTCGCGCTCGCGGAAGTGCGCGTGTTCGTCAACGCCGAGCTCGTCGCGACGAAGCCTCTCGCGAAGCCCGGCAGCGTGCGCGTGCCTCTGCGTTTTGCGCGGGACTCGGCGGTGTTCGTGGAAGTGGAGGGCCCCGCGAGCGAGCTCTACGCGCAGGTGTTGCCGGGCCATCGGCCGTTCGCGTTCACCAACGCGATTCTCGTCGACGCCGATCGCAGCGGGAGCTGGAGCGCGCCAGGGCTCCCGAAGACGATCCCGCCCCTGATCGCAGATCCACTCGCGAATTGACGGAGCGCGCGCGCGCCGTCCGTTAACGTGCGCGATCTCCGAAGTGAGGCTCCCGTGAACGACGACAACGACGACGACAAGCCCGAAGCGCCGCCGCTGCCCGCGATGATTCCGTCGAAGATCACCGAGCGGCTGTTCGAGTCGCGCACGATCCTGCTGCACGGCGAGATCACCTCGAAGCTCGCGCAGGAGATCACCGCGCAACTGCTCGCGCTCTCGGCTACGAGCGACGAGCCGATCACGATCTTCCTGCACTCCGAAGGCGGCCACGTCGAGGCCGGCGACTCGATCCACGACATGATCAAGTTCGTGAAGCCGCGCGTACGCATCGTCGGCACCGGCTGGGTCGCGAGCGCCGGCACGCACATCTACCTCGCCGTGCCGAAGACCGACCGCTTCTGCCTCCCCAACACGCGCTTCATGATCCACCAGCCACTCGGTGGCGTGGGCGGCCGCGCGAGTGACATCCGCATCGAGGCCGAAGAAATCATGAAGGCGCGCGGGCGCCTCAACCAAACGATCGCCGACGCTACCGGCCAGCCGCTCGCCAAGGTCGAGCAAGACACCGAGCGCAACTACTGGATGTCGCCCGAGGAAGCGGTGGCGTATGGGATCGTCGGTCGCGTGGTGAGGAGTGCGGGGGACTTGAGCTGAACCTGCGATCGGGGTTCACGCTTTTCCTTGTTTACTTCGCTTTCCGCTCCGAAGACTCCGCGGAAAGCTGCGCGCTTCGCTTGCGGCCTCGGCCGACCCGCAGCGAGTAGCGTTCGTCATCGAGCACGTTCCTCCGCTTCCTCAACGCGGCAATGCATCGAGGTGGCGACAACGCGCGCAGCCGCCTCGGCGCATTGCCGCGTTCGCGATGACGTCGGAGCAACCTCGCAGTCGAACGCTCCTGCCAAGCGTGTCGGCCGAGGCCGCAAGCGAAGCGCGCAGCAAACGCCGGAGTCTTCGGAGGCGTTTGCGAAGTAAACAAGGAGAAGGCGCGGCAACGATGCAGCGCGAGCGTCAGCGAGCGCGGGCGAACCGCTCCCCCAATAACTCCACCTGCTCCGCGCCACTCCCAAGATGAAGCCCAATCTGCCGCGCCCACAGGTAGTAGCGATGGATGGGGTAGTCGACGTCGACGCCGATGCCGCCGTGGAGGTGCTGCGCGGCGTAGGCGACGCGGCCCCCGCCGTCGGCGGCCCAGTACTTCGCGATGATGAGGTTCTCGGTCGCGTCCTCACGCTGCTCGAGCAGGTGAAGCGCGCGCAGCATCGTGAGCTTCATCGCCTGCACGTCGACGAAGGCGTCGCCGGCGCGCGTGTGTACGGCCTGGAAGCTGCCGATCGGGCGATCGAACTGCTGGCGCTCGGTCGCATAGCGAGCGGTGATCTGCAGCGCGCGCTCGGCGACGCCGACCTGCATCGCGCACAGCGCGAGCGTCGCGCGCTGCTGCGTCCACGCCGCGATCGCATCCCCGTGTCCGATCGCGCCCACCACGTCCGCGGCGCTGACGCGCACGTCGTTGGCGTGAAAGTGCGGGCGCAGGTGCTCGTCGGTGGTCTCGACGCGCTCGAGGTGCACGCCTTTCACCTTCGCGTCGACCACGAACAGTGCGGGGCCCGCGTCGGTGCGGGCGGGCACGAAGATCGCGTCGGCCACGTGCGCGGCCTGCACGAGAGAGCGCGTGCCGTTCAGCACGTAGGCATCGCCGTCGCGGCGCGCGGTGACGACGTCGATCGGGCGATCGTCGACGATCGCGTGCGCGAGGATCGCGTCGCCTGAGGCGATGCGCGGCAGCCATTTCGCCTTCAACGCGTCGCTGCCGAACTCGGCGAGCGGCAGAGCGCCGAGCACGAGCGTCGGGTACACGGGCACCGGCGCCACCGCGCGGCCGACCTCCTCCATCAGCAGCGCGAGCTCTGTGAGCCAACCGCCATTGCCGCCGTGCTGCTCTGCGATCGCGACGCCCAGCAAGTTCGCCTTGGCGAGCTCGCGCCAAAGCGTGCGGTCGACGCGCTCCGGCGTCGCCTTCACTTCCTTGAGGCGCTCGTGGGTCGCCATCTCCTCGAGCATCTTGCGAGCGAGCTCGCGGATCGCCTTCTGGTCGTCGTTGTACGAGAAGTCCATCTCATCTCCCGAAACTCTGCGAAGTCACCTGGACGAATCAGCTGCGGCGCAGCCGCCAGCTGCATCCGCACCTCGATCTACCGCGCTCGCCCGGACCTAGGCCTTGTAATGCGGCATGCCGAGGCCAGCCATCGCGATGATGTCGCGCTGCACCTCGTTCGTTCCGCCGCCGAAGGTGAGGATCAGGACCGAGCGGTACGTGCGCTCGATCTTCCCGCGCAGGATCGCGCCGGGCGAGCCGTCTCGAATCGCGCCGGCTTCCCCTAACACCTCGCCGAGCAGGTGGTAGCCCTCGACGTTGAACTCGCTGGCGAACACCTTCACCGTCGAAGCCTGCGCGGGATGGAGCCCGCCCTGCGTGATGTCCCAGGCCTGCTTCCAGTTGAGCACCTTCAGCACTTCGAGCTTGGCCTTGAACTTCGCGAGGTTGCCGCGCACCCAGGAGCGGTCGATTACCTTTCCGCCCTTGGGGTGGTCCGTCTCGCGCGCCCAGCGCACGACCTCGTCGAAGTTCTGCGACATGGGGCCGTAGTTGAAGAGCGAGACGCGCTCGTGGTTCAACTGGTTGGTGATCAGCGTCCAGCCGTTGTTCTCGCCGCCGATCAGGTGGTTCGCCGGCACGCGCACATCGTCGTAATAAGTGGCGTTGGTGCGCACGCCGCCCACGGTCCAGATCGGCGTGATCTTGATGCCGGGCGAATTCAGCGGAACGAGGATCATCGAGATGCCGCGGTGCTTCGCCGCCGTCGGACTCGTGCGCACGGCGAGCCACACATAGTCCGAGTGGTCCGCGAGGCTCGTGAAGACCTTCTGCCCGTTGATCACGTACTCGTCGCCGTCGCGCACCGCGGTCGTCTTGAGTGAGGCGAGGTCCGTGCCGGCTCCGGGCTCGGAGTAGCCGACCGCGATCAGCAGCTCTCCCGCGAGGATCTTCGGCAGGAAGAGCTTCTTCTGCTCGTCGGTGCCGAACTTCATGATCGTGGGGCCGACGGTGCCGATCGTTAGGAACGGCAGCGGGTAGCCCGTGCGCTGAATCTCCTCGGCAAAGATGTACTGCTCGAGCGCGCTCATCGCGCGGCCGCCGTACTCCTTGGGCCAGCCGATGCCGAGCCAGCCGTCCCTGCCGAGCTCGCGCAACACGCGGCGGAACTGCGGCCCACCGCCTTCACCGCCGCGAATCTCGTCGAGCACCGCGGGGGTGATCAGCTTCTCGAAGTACGCGCGCAGATCCGCGGCGAGCTTCTTCTGTTCGGGCGTGAAGTCGACGTACATGCGGCTCCTCCGAGAAGACGTGTGGGTGTACCACGGGCGCTCGCGAATTCCGCGCGCCCAAATGCGAAGCGCCGGGCTCGATCGCTCGAGCCCGGCGCTTCAGTACGAAGTGCGCGGTGCGCCTAGTTCGCGCGCATCCGGCGGCGCAGCGAAGCGCCCGTCAGCAGAGCGCCGAGGCCGAAGGCCGCGATCGACGCCGGCTCCGGAATCGGGGCCACCGGCACACCGAGGCCGAGACCGGCCTGAACGCCGTGGAACGCCGACTGCAGGTCCGCGTAGCGGATGCCGAAGTTGTCGAGCGTCACTCCAGTGCCAGTGACGTCGCCTTGGAACGCGAGGAACACAACCGCGGACTGCACGACGTTCGTGCCCACCTGATTCCCGGCCGCCCACGGCCCGGTGCAGCTCGACCTCTTTGTACTGAGGCAGATCTCGACCTGAAACCCGGCGCCAGTCGGGAGCGTCGTGTTGAACGCGAGCCGGTTGTAGTACCCGCTCACCGAACTCCAGCTCCGAATCACGTTCGGGTCCGTGTCGAACCCGATGCCCGACACCGCACCGCGTTGCCAGATGGTCGGATCCGTCGTGTTGTAGACATCGAGGGCGATGACGAGCCCCGAGGCGTCCGACGACGCGTCGTAGAAGAAATCGACCACTTGGAAGTCGATCGTCGCCGTCAAACCCGAGAGGACGGTCGGCACACCGTTCACGTCCATGATGCCGTTGTAGTCGAGCGACCAGGACTGACCGATATGGTCGACCTGCACCGAAACCGGCGCGGCGAGCGCCGGCGCCGCGAACAGCGCAAGCGACAACACCAAAAGCCTCAATTGCGTCATCTGTTCCTCTCCCAGCATCGTCAGCGTTAGGTCGGGAAAATCCCCGACGGGGCGCACAATAAACCGTTCCCGCGAGTAAGTGCCCCCAAAACCACTCATCGGGGACTCGCATTCTCTGTGTTCTGGCTCACCAAGAGCGGGAGCTGCGCCTCCCCTGCACCCCCTCGGGGCGAATCTTCGCAGAAAACGCCGCATACCCAGCCATTCTGGGCAGCGCGCAAGCCCGTCGCGTGCGAAGACCGGGCGCTGCCTTGACGGGGCTCGCCCTCCGTCATTCCCTCCGCGTTCCCCGAAGGAGCGCCTGATGCCGGATCCCGTCGTCCTCGTCGACCGCGAAGAGCACGTCCTCGTGGTCACTCTGAATCGGCCCGAGAAGAAGAACGCCGTCAACTGCGAGGTGATGTGCCGGCTCTACGACGCGTGGGTGCAGCTCGACAGCGATCCGGAGCTGCGCGTCGCGATCCTCACCGGCCGCGGCGACACGTTCTGCGCGGGCATGGATCTCGCCGAGATCGGGAAGATGCGCGGCGGCGTCAGCGACAACCCGTACATGGAGCGCGTGAAGAAGGAGCCGCACGTGATCTACGGCGCGTGGCTGAAGACGTATCGCCCTAACAAGCCGGTGATCCTCGCCGCCGAAGGTTTCGCGCGCGCGGGCGGCACCGAGATTCTGCAGGGCACGGACATTCGCGTCGCGGGCGAGAGCGCGAAGTTCGGCGTGACCGAAGTGCAGCGCGGCCTCTTCCCGATGGCGGGCTCCGCCGTGCGCCTGCGCCGGCAGATCGGCTACGCGGTCGCGGCGGAGATGTTGCTCGCGGGCGAGGACCTGCCCGCGCGGCGCGCCTACGAGCTCGGTCTCGTGAACCACGTCGTCGCCGACGGCCAGGCGCTCGCGAAGGCGAAGCAGATCGCGCAGCGCATCGCCGAGAACGGTCCCCTCGCCGTGAAGGGCATTCTCGCCACGCTGCGCGAAACGGAAGCGATGCGCGAAGAGGATGCGTTCGCGATCGAGCAGAAGTACGGGATGCAGGTGATGGCGTCGCAGGACGCCGCCGAAGGACCGCGCGCGTTCTTGGAGAAGAGGAAGCCGGTGTTTCGCGGCGTGTGAGCTTGCTCAGCGCGCCGGCTCTGCCTTCCCACACTTCACGCAGATGCACACGACTCCGAGCGCGCGCTCGGGGATGCGCGCGAGCGCTTCGGGCGCGAGCTGCGCGCTGAAGCACCAGCACTCCTCGCGCCCCGCTGCGGCGCCGCACGCGTTCGCTTCGCCGCACAGCGGGCAGCGCGTCGGATCGAGCGGCGCCTCGCTCATCTCCGTAACAACTGTCAGCCGCGCTCGTAGCGCGTGCCGCTGCTCAGCACCGAGATGCGGTGACGCGGGCCGGGCGCGAACGCGTCGCGCGTCGCGTAGCCCGCGTCGCCGTCGTAGAGCATGCACATCCCGTCCTCGAGCTTCAGCGGCAGCGGGCGGAACGTGACGAGGGGCCGCGCGGGCAGCTCGCGCAGCGCGCGCTCGGCGCGCTCGAAGTCGGCGAGCCACGAGAGCGTCACGAACTGCGGCGGCGCGAGCGCGAACTCCTTCGCGTGATGCAGATCGAGCGCGGCGCCGGGCGTGAGCCAGCGGTGCTCGGTCATCTCGGAGTTGCATACGACGACCGCGCGGTCCGCCTCGAGCGCACCCAGGAAGAACCACGTGTCGAAGCGCTTCGGGCGAATCTCGGGCGTGATCCAACGCGCGATCGTGGGCAACGCGACGCCCGCGAGATCGACTCCCGCTTCTTCCTGCGTCTCGCGAATCGCGGCGCGCAGCGCCGACCCCACCGAGCCCGCGTCGCCGCTCACGATGTCGCCGGGCTCCACCTTGCCGCCGGGGAACACCCAGTCGCCGTGCGCGCTCTTGTCGGCGCGATGCAACAACAACACCTCGAGCCCGGCGGCGCCGTCGCGGATCAGGACGGCGGTGCCGGAGGGCCTCGGGGTCGCGGGCGCTGCGGGCTTCTCCACGAACACCTCAGATGTTGCGCGTGCGGCCGGCCCAGTACGGGTCGCGCAGCTTGCGCTTGTAGAGCTTGCCGTTCGGATCGCGCGGCATCTCCGTCACGTAGTCGATGCTCTTCGGCGTCTTGTACTTCGCGAGCCTGTCGCGCAGGAAGTCGAAAATCTCGCGCGAGAGCGCATCGCCGGGGACCACGCCGTGCGCGGGCTCGACGACCGCCTTCACCTCCTCGCCCCACTCCTCGTGCGGAATGCCGAACACCGCGACGTCGCCGACGCTCGGGTGCGTGAGGAACACGGACTCGATCTCGGCGGGATAGATGTTCACGCCGCCCGAGATGATCATGTCGTTCTTGCGGTCGCACAGGAACAGGTAGCCGTCGCCGTCGAGGTAGCCGATGTCGCCCACGGTGAAGTAGCGGCCGCGCCGCGCCTTCTCCGTCTTGTCCTTGTCCTTGAAGTACTCGAAGTCGGCTTGACCGCGCAGCATGTAGACCGTGCCGGTCGCGCCCGTCGCGCACTCGTTCCCGTCGTCGTCGAAGATCTTCACTTCGGCGTTCGCCCACGCCTTGCCGACGGTGCCCGGCTTTCGCCGCCACTCCTGCGGCGAGACGATCGTGCCGCCGCCTTCCGTCGCGGCGTAGTACTCCCAGATCGAGTCGCCCCACCACGCGAGCATCTTCTGCTTCACGTCGGGCGGGCACGGCGCCGCCGCGTGCACCATCGCGCGCGTCGAGGAGCAGTCGTACTTCGCGCGCACGTCGGCGGGCAGCTGCAGCATGCGGTGGAACTGCGTCGGCACCATGTGGCTCGTGGTGACGCGGTACTTCGCGATGAGCCGCAGCATCTCCTCGGGCGTCCACTTGTCCATGAGCACGACGCTGTGGCCGAGATGCATCGCCGCCGATGCGAACATCAGCACCGCGGTGTGATAGAGCGGCGAGCCGGTGATGTGGACGTTTCCGTCCTCGGGCTTCACGCCGAACATCTGCTGGAAGCCGGTGAAGAGCGCGCCGATCAGGTCGGGGTCCATCCCTGTCAGGGGACGCCGCACGCCCTTCGGCCGGCCCGTCGTGCCCGACGTGTAGTTCATGATCGCGCCTGCGGTGCGCTTCTCCGGCAGCGCGGCCGACTGCCCCGCGCTGAGCTCTTCGTACGGGCGGAAGCCTTCGAGCCGGCCGAGCGCGAAGCGATTCGCGGCGGGCAACGCGAACTCGGTCGCCGCCTTCGAGATCGCGTCCGCGAAGCGCGCGCTGCCGACGAACGCCTTCGCCTCGGAGTTCTCCACGATGTACGCGATCTCGGGCCCTGATAAGTGATGGTTGATGGGCACCAAGTAGAGCCCGGTCTGGAAGCACGCGAGATACAGCTCGATGAAGGCCGCGCCGTTCTCGACGACGACCGCCACCACGTCGCCCGTGCCGAGCCCGAGCGCCGCGAGCCCGCGCGCCACCTGATTGCCGCGCGCCGCCAGCTCGCCGCGCGTGAGCAGCTGCTCCGACGGCGTGACGAGCGCGAGCGCGTTCGGATCGCTCGCCGCGAACTTCCAGAATCCGAGGTCTGCCATTTCTTCCCCTCTGATGCGCGCTCAGCCGCGCTCGAGCGGCCGTAAGCCGCGCCGTTCCTCGGTGCGGCGCGCAGCGAGCCGCAGACGAGCGAAGGTCGACACGCTACGGCTTCGCGCTGCCCACGATCCAGGTGCTGAAGTACTGCGAGCCGCCGCCGTAGGCGTGTCCGAGCGCCTTCTTCGCCCCGTCGACTTGGTGCGCGCCCGCCATGCCGCGCACTTGCAGAGCGGCTTCGGCGAAGCGGATCAGGCCCGAGGCGCCGATCGGGTTCGAGCTGAGCACGCCGCCGCTCATGTTCACGGGGAAGTCGCCCGAGAGCGCCGTCGCGCCGTCGTAGGTCATGCGCCAGCCCTGATTCGGCTCGGCGATCAGCATGCCCTCCATCCACATCGGCTCGAACCACGAGAACGGCACGTAGATCTCCGCGCAGTCGATCTCTTTGCGCGGGTTCGTGATGCGCGCCTTCTTGTAGAGCGACTTCGCGTTGTCGAGCGTCGCGCGCGGCATCACTTGGTCGCGGCCGCTGAAGGAGGTGGGCTCGCTGCGCATCTCGGTCGCGTGCACCCACGCCACTCTCTTCGAGCTGCGCTCGGCGAGCTTCTCGCGCGCCATCACCATCGCGCACGCGCCGTCGGAGCTCGGACACGTCTCGAGGTAGCGGATCGGGTCCCACAGCATCGGCGAGCTCGCCACCTTCTCGAAGCTGATGTCCTCGATCTGAAGATGCGCGTACGGGTTCTTCAGCGCGTTCTCGCGATCCTTCACCGCGACGCGAATGCCCGTGTCCTCGGGCGCGCCGCTGCGGCGCATGTAGCCGCGGACGAGCGGCGCGAAGTAGCCACCGGCGCCTGCGACCGTCGCCACGCTGAACGGCAGCCCGATCGAGAGCGCCCAGGTGGCGTTCGACTCGCTCTGCTTCTCGTACGCCACGGTGAGCACGCGATCGTGTACGCCGCTCTGCACGAGGCTCGCGGCCACGATGCCCGTCGAGCCGCCCACGCTGCCGGCGGTGTGCACGCGCAGCATCGGCTTGTAGGCGCCGCCGATCGCTTCGGCGAGGAACAGCTCGGGCATCATCACGCCCTCGAACATGTCGGGCGCCTTCCCGATCACGACGGCGTCGATGTCCTTCCAGGTGAGCTCCGCGTCTTCGAGCGCGCGCTCCGCCGCTTCCCGTAACAACCCCGGCATCGAGAGGTCTTTGCGCGAGGGCGCGTACTTCGTCTGCCCGATGCCGATGACTCCGCACAGCTCGGCCATCTCAGTTGCCCTCCAGCACGCACACGAGGTTCTGCTGCAGGCACGGCCCCGAGGTCGCGTGCGCGACGCTGCGGTCCGCGCTGCCGCGCCAGATCTGCTGCGCCGCCTCGCCGATGCGCGCGAGGCCGACGGCCATCATCGGATTGCCCGCGAGCGCACCGCCCGACGGATTGATGTTCGTCTTCGCGGTGAGCCCGAGCGCACGCTCCACCAAGATCTCTTGGTGCGTGAACGGCGCCGATAGCTCGGCGGTGTCCAGCTTGTCGCGCCACACGCCGGCCTTCTGCGCGGCGATCTCGGTGGAACGCGACCTGGTCAGGTCGCGCACGCCCAGCTCCATCGGCTCGAGGATGTGCGAGATGCCCTTGATCCACGCGGGCCGCTTGCAGAGCGCGCGCGCCTTGTCGCCGGCCGCGAGGATGACCCCCGCGGCGCCGTCGCTGATCGGCGCGCAGTCGTGCTTGCGCAGCGGCGCGACGTGATGCGGCGCCGCGAGCAGCTTCTCCACCTCGAAGTCGCCCTTCACCTGCGCGAACGGATTCGCCTTCGCGTTCTTGCGATCGCGCACCGCGCGCTCCGCCATCTCGCGCTCGGAGACGTGCCCGCCTTCGAGCAGCACGCGCGCCTGCAGCGCGGCGAGCGAAACGGCGTCGGGCCAGAGCGGCATCAGCGAGTAGGGGTCGAGCTGCAGCGCCATCGTCAGCGGCAGGTCGCCCATCGAGGGCTTGCCGAAGCCGTACACCATCGCGATGTCGGCGTAGCCCATCTGCATCTTCACCCACGCCTCGTACAGCGCCCACGCGCCGTCCATCTCGACGTGCGATTCGGAGACGGGCGGCCACGCGCCGACGGCGTCGAGGCCCGCGATGAACGCGAACGACTGGCCCGCCAAGTAATCACTCGAGCCCGAGCACACGAAGTCGAGCTGATCGTTCGTGATGCCGACGCTCTTCTTCAGCTCGGCCATCACCGGGATCAGGATCTCGACCTCGTTGCGATCGGGCTCGCGCCGCATCGACGGCGACTGCACGAACCCGACGACCGCCACGTCGCGCATCAGATGTGCTCCTTGTACGAGTCGTAGGGTGCGTCGGGCTCACCGTTTGGCTCGAAGTAGAGGATGTTGCCGACGGACGTCGTCCACTCCTCGCGCGGCTTCCACACCGCGCGCACGCGCATGCCCATGTGCACGTCCTCGAGCTTGCAGTTCACGAGGTGCATGAGGACGGTGTTCGCACCGTCGAGCTGGATCTGCGCGCTGATGTACGGCAGCTGCAGCGGGATGTTCTGGCTCGGGACGCGCACGATCGAGTACGTGACGAGCGTGCCGGCGTCCTTCAGCTCGACCGGCTCTCCGTCGATCACGACGCCGTGCTGCGGGCACGAGCCGCGCGTCGGAAAGTAGACGCGCCCGTCGACCGGGCAGCGCTGCCCTAACAGCTTGCCCTGCGCGATCGCGCGCAGGAAGCGCGACGCGCTCTGGCCCGCGGAGTACGTGTAGTCGAGCTCGACCGGCGCCAGCATCACCTCGACGGGCGCGTTCGGATCGGTTGCTTTCGTGTCCGCCATGTCTTGTCTCGCACCTCGTCCGTTCATGGATGGCCCCGGCGTCAGGCAACGCGGAGGCCACTGTTCGATCTTCGCTCGGCTTCGCCTCGCTGCGCGGCTTGCTCAGGCCTCCGGCACGAACGCTGCGATGTCGGTGATCGCACCGACGCGGTTCTCGGCCCAGCGCGCGCGCACGCGCATGCCGGTCTTCATCGCGCTCGCGCTGCCGGCGTCGACCACGTGCACGAGCGGCGTCGAGGCGCCGTCGAGTTGGATCAGCGCGTAGGCGAAGGGGCGCTGCAGCGGCTGCTGCCTGCGCGGCGTCTGCACCCACGCCCAGCTCTTCACGACGCCCGTCTCCTTCACGGGCACGAGCTCCGTCAGCGCCTCCGCGCTCTCGGGGTCGTACTCCTTCGGCGGCACCAGCACCGAGCCGTCCGCGCGCCGCACGCCGAGGATCTGCCGATCGCGCAGCGCCGTGAAGAACCTCCCGAGCACCGGACCGAGCGAGCGCTTGTACGTGTACGAGAGCTTGTGCGGCGCCGTCAGCGCCGGCTCGATGGGACGCGCCATTCCTCGCCTCCGAGCGAAAGCGCCCGCGTCACGCGAGGCATTCGCGCGCGGGGGCGAAGGCGCGCGAGTGAAACACGTTGCAATTCGGCGGACAAGGTGTGCGGCGCGAATCAGGCGCCCCGCAGAGCCTCCACGACTCGAGCGAACGCGGCATCGTGCGCCGGGTCCGCCGGCATGCGCAGGCTGATGCCCTCCGCGATGCCCGCGTAGCGCGCGCGGATCAGCGCGGCGATCTCGCCGTAACCAGCGCTCGGAACGAGCACGTCGAGCATCTCGTCCGAGATGAGCGCGCGCAGCGCACCCCATTCGTTCGCGCGCGTCCTTTCGAGCAGCGCGCGGCCGACGCCGCCCCAGCCGTGGTGCTCGAGCGTTCCCCAATAAGCGGGCGTCGAGAACGTGAAGGCGAGCACCTCGCGCGCGGCCTCGCGCTCCTTCGCGACGGAAGCCGTGTCGGCCCCGGTCGCCACCATCGGATTCGCGATCACCGCGATCTCCCGCGCCTCTCGCCCCGCGCGCCCCGCGCCCTCCGCGAGCTTCGGTCGCATCGCGTCGCGCAGATACGCGGGCGACGAATTCGTGGGATGCGCGATCACGCAGTCCGCGACTTCGCCTGCGACGCGAGTCATGAGGGGCCCGATCGCGCCGAGCCAGATCGGGATGCGCGCGTGCTCGGGAGGCAGCGCGTCGGGCTTGAAGAACGGCTGCATGCGCGCGAGTGAGTACGAAGCGCTCGCGTACGCGAGCGGCCTCCCGGTTTGGAATGCCTCGAAGCACGCGCGCAGCGCGCCGACGTAGTCGCGCATGCGCGCAGCCGGCGCGCTCCACGGCATGCCGAAGCGCCCCTCGACGTTGCCCTTCACCTGCGGACCGAGCCCGAGCGAGAAGCGGCCGCCCGATAACTGAGCGAGCGCCCAGGCATCCTGCGCCACGAGCATCGGGCTGCGCGCGAACGCGACGATCACGCCCGTCGCGACGCGCAGCCGCTTGGTGCTCGCGAGGGCGAGGGTCGCGGCGGGAATCGCGTCGTACACCGCCTCGGGAACGATCAGCCCGTCGAACCATAATCGCTCCGCGCGCTGCGCGTGTGCCGGCATCGCCGCGAGCGGCATGCGCACGTCGTCGACGGCGGCGAAGACTTGCAACGCGTCAGCTCATGCCAACGGGAGCGCGAACGAATCGTCCACCGGCTTCCTCGTCGCGAAGAACGGCCCCAACACCTTTTGCAGCTCGTCCACCGTCCACGGCACGTCGTGCTCGTGGTCGAGCGAGGGCTTCGGCGCGGCGTAGATGCGCACGTGCTTGCCCCACATCTGGATCAGGTTGCCGCTCACGTTCGCGGCGTGCGGCGACGCGATCCACGCGATCACGGGGCCGATGTTCTCGGGCGCGTAGGTGTCGAAGCCGCTGGCGGGCTTCTCGTACATCGCGGCCCAGGTCGAAGCCATCGTCATGCGCGTGCGCGCGCGCGGCAGGATCACGTTCGCCGTCGCGCCCATGCGCTGACACTCGCGCGCGGCGGAGAGTGTCAGGTGCGTGATCGCGGCCTTCGCCGCCGCGTAATTCGGCTGCCCGAGCTGCCCCATCATGAACGAATCGGACGCGGTGCTGATGATGCGGCCGTACACCGCCTGACCCGCTCTCTGGCGATCGCGCCAGTACGACATCGTGTGGCGAATCATGCAGAAGTGGCCCTTCGCATGAACGCGCATCACCGAGTCCCACTGCTCCTCGCTCATCTTCTGGATCATGCCGTCGCGCGTGAAGCCGGCATTGTTGACGAGGATGTTGAGATCGCCGAACGCGTCGACGGCGGCACGCACGAGGCGCTCGCTCTGCGCGAAGTCCGCGACGTCGCCGAACGCCGCGATCGCCTTCCCGCCCGCGGCCTCGATCTCGCGCACCACTTCGCGCGCCGGCGCGTCGCTCGTGCCCTGGCCGTCGAGCGTGGTGCCGAGGTCGTTCACCACGACCGCGGCGCCTTGGCGCGCGAGCTCGAGCGCTTCGACGCGCCCGAGGCCGGAGCCCGCGCCCGTAACAAGTGCGACCTTGCCGGCTAGGACGGACATGTCTGTCGTCTCCCGTGCTTCAGTTGGCGTTCTTTGCAAGCGGAGCGCGCAGCGAGCCGAAGGCGAGCGAACGTCAGTCAGGCTCTCTCGATGATCGTGGCGGTGCCGACCGCGGCTCCGCAGCACATCGTGACGAGCGCCGTGCGCTTGCCCGTGCGCTCGAGCTCGTGCAGCGCACTCACGATGAGGCGCGAGCCCGTCGCGCCGACGGGGTGGCCGAGCGCGATCGCGCCGCCGTTCACGTTGACGCGCGCGGGGTCGATCTCCGGGAACGCGCGCTGCCACGCGAGCACGACCGCGGCGAAGGCCTCGTTGCACTCGAACAGATCGATGTCGCGCAGCGACAGCTTGCTCTTCGCGAGGATGCGGCGCGTCGCGTCGATCGGGCCTTCGAGGATCGTCGCGGGATCGGCGCCGACGACGACGTCGTGCTTGATGCGCGCGCGCGGGCGCAGGCCGTGAGCGCGCGCCTTCTCGGCGCTCATGTAGAGCAGCGCGGCGGCGCCGTCGGAAACCTGCGACGAGTTGCCCGGCGTGTGGATGCCGTCGGGTTGCACGGGCTTCAGCGCCGCGAGTCCCTCGCGCGTCGTCGGGCGAATGCCCTGGTCGGCGGTTACCCGCTGCGTCGCGCCGGTCGCCTTGCCGTCGTCACCGACCACGGGCGCATCGATTGGCATGATCTCGCGCGCGAAGTGACCCGCGGCGGCGGCCTTCGCGGCGAGCTCTTGCGAGCGCAGCGCGAACGCATCCGCCTCGTCGCGCGTGATGCCCCACTTCTTGGCGATGCGCTCCACGGCGATGAACTGCGAGAGCGGCTCGTCCCATGTGAAGCCCGGCGGAATGAAGAAGCCGGGGCCGTTCATCACGTTGGCGCCGAGGCCGACGTGGCTCATCAGCTCGATGCCGCACGCGATGCCGCAGTCGATCGAGCCGCCCTTGATGAGCGCATTGACGAGATTGTTCGCCTGCTGCCCCGAGCCGCACTGCACGTCGATCGTGGTGCCCGCAGTCGAGTAGTCGTCGCGCACGGCGCCGAGCCACGCGTGGCGCGTGATGTTGTTGCTCTGCTCGCCGGCCTGCGTGACGCAGCCGCCGAAGATCTGCTCGACCTCGCGCGGCGCGATGCCCGCCTTGTCGACGACCGCGCGCTGCACGAGTCCGAGCAGCTGCGCCGCGTGAAAACCCGAGAGATCGCCCTTGCCGATCTTCCCGCGCGCGATTGGCGTGCGCAGCGCTTCGACGATGACTGCTTCTGCCATCTCTAGAGAGCCTCCGAACGCGGGGCGACGCTTGCGCCGCCCCGGAGGGGGGACGTTCCGCAAGTAAGAGCCTATCCGAAAACCGCCCAGGGTGTTAATGATTGACAAGCCGTGACCCTCCGACTGGCGACCGGGGGTGAAGTGTCTGCACGAGGGAAGGCTCACCGGGGCTGGCGGATTCCCGACGAGCTGTG
>Ga0194121_10000455_pt1 | contig 72404 bp, 72 predicted proteins | sample TA2MahCa50mmetaG_FD_148609 | JGI IMG/M metagenome (GOLD analysis project Ga0194121, IMG submission 148609) | Freshwater microbial communities from Lake Tanganyika, Tanzania - TA2015020 Mahale Deep Cast 50m | ecosystem: Environmental > Aquatic > Freshwater > Lake | place: Tanzania: Lake... | reverse complement strand
CGCTCGGCCGTCTCGGCTTGGTCATTCATTCCACCGCGGGTTTCATAGACGCCGGTTTCGACGGCCACGTCACGCTGGAACTCGCGAACCTCGCCAACCTGCCGATCATGCTGTATCCCGGTATGAAAGTCGGCCAGATCAGTTTCATCACGATGACATCGCCCGCAGAGAAGCCCTATGGCTCGGGTGCGCACGGCTCGAAGTACCAGGGCCAGCGCGGCCCGACACCGAGTCGTTACTTCGAGAACTTCAAGAAGTAGTTCTCACCCGATGGAGTTGCTCCAAGGTCTCGTCGGGGTTGCCGGAGCGAGTGGTGATCGCGCCGACTTTGTCACGGTCGGAGAGCGATCCGTCTCGGCTGCGAATCTTCTCGAACAAGCCGATCGCCTCGCCGGCGCCATCAAGGGCGCAAAGGTCATGGCGATCCGTGCCGCCGCGGAGTTCGACACGGTGATCGCAGTCGTCGCCGGGCTTCGCGCCGGTGTTCCGATCGTTCCGATCGCACACGACTCGGGTGTCCTCGAGCGTGAACATATCTTGCGTGACAGTGGCGCCGACATCATCTGTGGAACCGACGACTGGTCGGAGGTGAACCTTCCACGAATTCCGATCGACGCGGGGAGCTCGGGTGTGCCAAGTCGTGTCGACCCGGCAACCACGGCTCTCATCATGTACACATCGGGAACCACGGGTGCCCCGAAGGGCGTTGAGATTCCGCCACGTGCAATCATCGCCTGCCTCGATGGGTTGGCGGATGCATGGCAGTGGACGCGCGACGATCATCTTGTCCACGGCCTGCCGTTGTTCCATGTTCACGGTCTCGTGCTGGGTGTGCTCGGTGCTTTGCGTCGCGGATGCGTACTCACTCACACCGGGCGGGCCACCCCGGCGTCGTACGCAGGCGCTGTTTCACGTGGTGGCTCGCTCTTTTTTGGTGTGCCAACCATTTGGTCACGCATCGTTGGCGAACCAGCCAGTGCTCGGGAGTTGAGATCGGCGCGAGCAATCGTGTCGGGCAGTGCGCCGTTGCCTGTTGCAGTGTTCGAACAATTGAGAGACCTCACCGGTGTGATTCCCCTCGAGCGCTACGGCATGACCGAAACCCTCATCACCATCTCGACCCGCTTCGACGGCGATCGTCGTCCCGGTTGGGTGGGTCTTCCGATACGGGGCGTCGAAGCCAGGGTCCGCAACGATGACGGATCAATTGTCGTGCCCGATGGTTCGACGATCGGAACGCTCGAAATTCGTGGTGCAACGCTCGGCCGTGGTTACCTCGGCCTTCCCGAGGCGACGGCCGCATCGATGACGTCCGATGGCTGGTTCATCACGGGCGACTCCACGGTTGTCGACCAATCAGGTATGTACCGCATCGTCGGAAGAACCTCCGTTGACATCATCAAGTGTGGTGGCTTCAAGGTCGGTGCCGGCGAAGTCGAGGCAGCAATCATGGAAGTGGAAGGTGTCGTTGAGGCTGCCGTGATTGGTGTACCCGATGACGACCTCGGCGAATCGATCACGGCCGTCGTTGTCGTCAACGCACCCATAGCGGCCAACACGGTCATCGATCATGTCGCCTCGACTCTCGCGGCGCACAAACGTCCGCGGCGGGTCGTCTTCGTCGACGAACTTCCGAGGAACGCCCTTGGAAAGGTCCAGAAGAAGTCAGTCGCGAAACTGATCGATTGAGGTCGGCTATTCGCCGGCGACGGGCGCCGCCAGCGGCGCAGAGGCCGCGCCGTTGCGTTCGCCGTTTTCGAGCGCGTCGAGAACGTGGATTGCAATGTCGGCAACCTTGACCTGACCCTCTTCGGCTCCCGCAGCCTTCACGCCGTCGTCGAGCATGATGTAGCAGAACGGACAGGCGGTGGCGACGCGGGTTGCGCCGGTGCTCAGGGCCTCGCGAGCACGCTCGTCGTTCACCTTGGTGCCGATCGACTCTTCCATCCACATGCGTGCGCCACCGGCGCCACAGCACATGCCCTTGGTGCCGTTGCGCGGCATTTCGACGATCTGCAGACCCTTGATGCTGCCGACCACTCTGCGCGGCGCCATGTAGACGTCGTTGTGGCGGCCGAGGTAGCACGAGTCGTGGTACGTGATGCGGTCGTCGAGCGTTGCACCGCTCATGTCGAGCTGGCCACTCGCGATGAGTTGCTCGAGCAGTTCGCTATGGTGAATGACTTCGTAGTTGCCACCAAGCTGCGGGTACTCGTTCTTCAGGGTGTTGAAGCAGTGTGGGCACTGGGTGATTATTTTCTTCACGCCCATGCCGTTGAGCATTTCCACGTTCGGCATCGCGAGCATCTGGAACAGGTACTCGTTCCCGCTGCGGCGAGCCGAGTCACCCGTGCACATTTCGCTGGGGCCGAGAATGGCCACGTCGATGCCGGCGCGCTTCAACAATTTGGCCATCGACTGCGTGACCTTCTTGTTCTTGTCGTCGAAGCTGCCCGCACAACCGACCCAGTAGAGGTATTCGGTCTGCAGCGGTGAGCCCGGGTCGACGACCTCCACCTCGAGGTTCTTCGCCCAGTCGGCGCGGTCACCCTGGTTCATGCCCCATGGGTTGCCCTGGTTCTCCATCGCGCGGTACGCGTTGCCCAACTCCGCCGGGAAGTTCGACTCCATCAGCGACAGGTAGCGGCGCATGTCGAGGATCTTGTCCAGGATTTCGATGTTGACCGGGCAGATTTCGTCACAGGCCTTGCACGACGTGCAGGCCCACACCTCTTCGGCGGTGATGCGCTCGAAAAGTGAGTTGGTGCTGATCGTGATCTCTGCATCCGTACCGATCGGGGGTGACACGCGGCCACCCTCGGCGTGTGAAGCGGTGGCTGCCATGACCTCACCGGTTTTCAACACGATTTCACGCGGGTCGAGCGGTTTGCCCGTGGCATGCGCCGGACACACACTGGTGCACCGGCCGCACATGGTGCAGGCGTCGGTGTCGAGCAACTGCTTCCACGTGAAGTCCTCGACCACGGCCGCACCGAACGATTCGAGCGAGGTCTCGGTGAGATTCGGCATCGCCTTCATGGCGCCCTTCGGGCGCTCGCGGTCCTTGAGGTACATGTTCAGCGGCGACGTGAAGATGTGGCGCAGCATCGTGATCGGCAGCAACAGCAGGAACGCAATGAAAGTGAGAACGTGGGCAACCCACCAGATCTGGTGCCAATTCCCGAGAGTTCCAGCCGACGCACCGGCGAATATCTGGGCGAGTGGATAACCGACGAAGCTCCACTTTTCGAAGTCCATGTTCTCACCGGCAGCCGACGACTGTGCGATGCGGAACGCCTCGGCGCCGAAACCCGTGACGCCGATACCCAGCAGCACGCCGAGAATTGCCGCGTGCTCGGGCCTGGTCTTGATGCGAATGCGGTAGGGGCGTTGCACGTAGCGTCGCAGAATCGCCCATGTGACGCCGGCCGTGAACACGACCCCGGCGAGGTCGCCGATCATCGCGTACGCCTGGTACACGCGACCGTGCAGGAACTTCAGGCTTTCGGGCATTTGGTGGTCGATTTCGAGAACCGTGGTCACGCCGAGCAGGACGAGGAAGCCGAAGTAGATCATCGAGTGCATGAGACCAGCAGCCGAGTCGCGCAGCAGAGTGCGCATGTAGACGCCCGCGCGGTAGTCGGCGAGGCGGCGCTTGACGTTCTTCGGTGTGGTGCGGCGACGGTCGGGCGCTCCACGTTCCCAGTTGCGCACACGATCGGCAAAACGCAGCGAACCCCACACGACGAGCATCGGGATCACGGTGTAGAAGGCCGCCTGCAAGGGACCCGGGATGCCATCGAATACCTTGCGCGTCACAGCGGAGTCGCTGTGCCAATGGGTGATCTGGGGCATGATGCCCGAGACCAATGTGAAGGAACCGACACCAACGCCGATGGCGATCGACAACTGATGGGGCTTGAAGCGACGCGGGGCACCGTCAGTCGGTACGGGGGTACTCGGGCTGCTCATGGCACCGCCAACCCTACTTGCCTCAAGGTTGGCTTGTCCCACGGTGGGAACAGTTCGGCTCAGCCGTAGTGCGCGCGATCGAGGTCGCGAATGCGGGTGGCGAGGGCCGCGAGCAGCTTGTGACCGACGGCGGGAACCTCGTCGATGACTGCGAGCAACTTGCGTTGTTCGAGGACGAGCACGTCGCAGTCCGAGTCGCACACGACGGTCGCGGTGCGCGAGCCCTGGTCGAGGAGCGAGAGTTCGCCGACCATGGCGCCGGCCTCGGCCGATGCGATCTTCTTGCCGTTGCGCTTCAGGGTCGCGGTTCCCGCGAGGATGACGTAGGCCTGCTTGCCGGCCGTGCCCTGCGTGATCATCGTGGTGCCTGCCTTGAGCGTGAGGCGCTCGGATGCCTTGGCGATTTTGTCGAGGTCACGGGAATTGCAAGAAGAAAAGAGTGGGACGTTGGCGAGATGTTGACGGGGGCTTTTTCTCAATGACATGCCTTCAGGCTAAGCCGACTTCGAATCGAGTTTGCTCGAATGCGCCAAGCGTCACGCGTGACGCATGGCGCGTCGCACCGGGAAAAATCTTTACTTCGACTGGTTTGCGACAGCCGCGGTGGCGGCGGTGATCGCGGCCTGATCACCGAGATACGCGAGGTCGGTCACCTTCATCGAAGCGTCGAAGGCATAGCGGCGTGGCACACCCGTTGGAATGTTCAGTTCGGCGATGTCGGCCTCGCTGATGCCCTCGAGATGCATGAGAAGTGCGCGAAGACTGTTTCCGTGTGCGGTGACGAGGACGTTCATGTTGGCTTGCAATTGCGGGACAACTTCGGTGGTCCAGTAGGGAAGAACACGAGCGACGACGTCCTTGAGGCATTCGGTTGCGGGTAGGTCTGTGCGGTCGATGAACCGGTAGCGCGGGTCGTTGGAGGGGTGCTCGGGGCTCGACGCCTCGACAGCCGGGGGTGGAACGTCAAAACTGCGGCGCCACAGGTGGGTCTGCTCCGCGCCGTGCCGGGCGGTCGTTTCCTTCTTGTCGAGGCCCTGCAGGGCGCCGTAGTGCCGTTCGTTGAGCCGCCAGTGACGCTGCATCGGCAGCCACACCTGACCCATTTCGCGCAGTGCCAGATGGCAGGTCATCACCGCGCGGGTGAGCACGCTGGTGTGGGCGAAGTCGAAGCACAGACCCTCACTGCGCATCAGCGCACCGGCCGCGACCGCCTCGTGTTCACCCCGTGTGGTGAGTTCGACGTCGTGCCAACCCGTGAACAGGTTGAGTTCGTTCCACGTGCTTTGGCCGTGGCGAAGAAGAACGAGCGTGCCGGTCATACGGGAATCGTAGAAGGGGTACCACGCGTGCCCGCAACGAAACGACCGGGCAGCACGCCGGTGTGTTCACCGTGCTCGAAGGTCACCGCCCCGCACTTCACGGTGGCGACATATCCATGGGCATCTTGAACCAACCGGCGGCCGCCTGCGGGAAGGTCGTTCACGAGCCTCGGGGGTGCGGCACCCAGACGGTCGATGTCGAGCACGTTCAGGTCCGCGACCATGCCCGGCGCAACGACGCCGCGATCGAACCAACCAACGTGCTGTGCGGTGCGCTGCGTGACGTGGTGGACCATGAATTCGAGCGGCAGACGTTCACCACGGCTGCGCTTCTGTGACCAGTGCGCGACCGCGGTTGTCGTGAAGGATCCGTCGCAAATTGCACCACAGTGCGCGCCGGCATCGGAGAGACCGATGACAGAACGCGGTGACAGCAGCATCTCACGTACCGCATCGAGATTCCCCGAAACGTAATTGAAGAGCGGCATGTACAACAGTTGACGCCCGCCGTTGTGCAACAACATCTCGTAGGCGACCTCGGCGGGTGTTCTGTTTTCGCGGGTGGCAATGCCGGCGATCGACGAGTCGGGACTGGGTTCGTAGTCGACGGGGTCGCTCATCGGGAACAGCGACCCGAATTCTGCGCACAGGTTGTGCAACACCCCCGTAGCGCGCAGAAGTTGTTCGGGGTGCTCGCGCAGCACACGGTCGCGCACCTCGGGCTTCGACAGTTCGGCGACGCGTCGCTCGCGGGGAAGTTGCATGACGAGCGCCCACGTGGGGCACAGGATGAACGGTGTGATCGACGCGTCGAGACCGTGCAGGACACCAATGGGGCGTGGCGCAATCTGGGTTTTCAGGTCGATACCGCGCGACGCGGCGTCGATGGTCCAGGACACCATGCGCTTCCATCTCTCGGGCGCATCGATGGGCTGTTGCACGGTCATCGACATCGGGCGGCCGCAGGCGCGCGCCATCTCCTCCATCAATGTCATCTCGCGTGTCGCGAGATCCTCGTCGTGGCTGAGATATGCGTCGGAGATCAACTGAATGACACCCGTACCCTCGTCGGTGAGCGCCGAGGCGAGCGCAACCAACTCGTCGGTGCTGGCGAAGCGCGTACCGAGGGGTTGGCCCGAGCTCGTGCGGTGAATGTAGGTACGACTGGTCGTGAAGCCGAGGGCTCCGGCACGCAAGCCCTCGCGCACGTGGCGGACCATCGCACCGAGTTCATCCACGGTTGGTTCCTCGTGCGGGTCGGCACCACGTTCACCCATTACGTAGGCACGCAACGGCGCGTGGGCCACCTGTGTTCCCACGTCGATCGTCCATTCGCGGCGCTGCAGCGAAGCGATGTAGTCGGGGAAGGTTTCCCAATCCCAGGTCAGTCCTTCGGCGAGTGCGGTGCCAGGAATGTCTTCCACGCCCTCGAGCAAACCGATCAGCCATGCATGGTCGGTGGGGTTCGGCCTGGCGGGGGCGAAACCGACGCCGCAGTTGCCCATCACGATCGAGGTCACGCCGTGCTGTGAGGACGGGGCGAGAATCGGGTCCCACGTGGCCTGTCCGTCGAAATGCGTGTGGATGTCGACAAAACCTGGGGTCACGACCATGCCGCCCGCATCCACGGTGCGGCGGGCTCGACCATCCACATGGGGGGCCACGTCGGTGATCACGCCGTCCGACATGGCAATGTCGGCGGGTCTCGCCGGGGTGCCGGTGCCATCCACGAGGTGAGCGTTGCGAACCACGAGATCGTGCATCCCGCCATCTTTGCCGCCCGACCCTGAAAGCGAAAGGGCAACAGAGACTTGAGTCATGACGGCTCAAGTTTTGTCCCGAGGGTTGGAAACCGCCCCGCCTCCCCCTAAAGTTGAGTCGGTATCACTCAACTTTGTGTCCCACACAGTCAGGAGGCCCCCATGGCAAAGGCAGTCGGTATTGACCTCGGAACCACCAACTCCGTTGTCGCGGTTCTCGAAGCAGGCGACCCCGTCGTAATCCCCAACTCCGAAGGTGCCCGCACCACCCCTTCGGTCGTGGCCTTTTCCAAGACCGGCGAGGTCCTCGTGGGCGAGGTTGCCAAGCGTCAGGCGATCACCAACCCCGACCGTACGTTCCGCTCGGTCAAGCGACACATGGGCGAGGCATGGAAATCCGATGACATCGACGGCAAGCGCTACTCACCCCAAGAGATCAGTGCCCGCACCCTGATGAAGTTGAAGCGCGATGCCGAGGCCTACCTTGGCGACACCGTCACGCAGGCCGTCATCACGGTACCCGCGTACTTCGACGACGCCCAGCGCACAGCCACAAAAGAGGCGGGGCAGATCGCGGGTCTCGAAGTGTTGCGCATCATCAACGAACCCACCGCCGCTGCACTTGCCTACGGCCTGGAAAAAGGCAGCGAAGACGAGACCGTTCTCGTGTTCGACCTCGGTGGCGGCACCTTTGACGTGTCGGTGCTCGAAATCGGCGATGGCGTGTTCGAAGTGAAGAGCACACACGGCGACACCAGCCTCGGCGGCGACGACTGGGACCAGCGGGTCATCGACTGGTTGGTGCAGCAGTTCAAGGCCGCCCACAACATTGATCTCGGTAACGACCGTATGGCAGCCCAGCGCCTCAAGGAGGCCGCTGAAAAGGCGAAGATCGAGTTGTCGCAGGTTCAGCAGACGCAGATCAATCTGCCGTTCATCACCGCAACCCCCGAAGGTCCCTTGCACCTCGACGAAACGTTGACGCGTGCCAAGTTCCAGGAAATGACGAGTGACCTCATCGAGCGTTGCCGTATTCCGTTCGAGCAGGCGATCAAGGATGCGGGTCTGTCGAAGGGTCAGATCAATCACATCATCCTCGTCGGCGGTTCCACCCGCATGCCCGCGGTCCAGGACCTCGTGCAGTCGCTCACGGGCAAGGAGCCGAACAAGTCGGTCAACCCCGACGAAGTCGTCGCCGTCGGTGCCGCCATCCAGGCCGGCGTGCTGAAGGGTGACGTGAAGGACGTTCTGCTTCTCGACGTCACACCGCTGTCGCTCGGCATCGAGACCAAGGGCGGTGTGATGACCAGGCTCATCGAGCGCAACACCACCATCCCGACGCGCCGCACCGAAGTGTTCACCACGGCCGAAGACATGCAACCGTCGGTTGAAATCCACGTGCTGCAGGGTGAACGCGAAATGGCGGCCTACAACAAGACGCTCGGCAAGTTCCAGCTCGTCGACCTGCCGCCCGCACCGCGTGGTGTGCCGCAGATCGAGGTCACTTTCGACATCGATGCGAATGGCATCGTGCACGTGTCGGCAAAGGACCGTGCGACCAACAAGGAACAGTCGATGACCATCACCGGCCAGTCGTCGCTCGACAAGGACGCGATCAACCAGATGGTCAAGGATGCCGAGGCACACGCCGACGAGGACCGCAAGCGCCGTGCCGAGGCTGAAGTGCGCAACAATGCCGACTCGCTCGTCTACCAAACCGAGAAGGTCCTGCGTGATCAGGGCGACAAGGTCAGCGCCGACGAGAAGGCCGCGGTCGAAACACCGCTGGCCGATCTGAAGACCGCCCTGGCGGGCAACGACGTCGACACGATCAAGAATGCGACCGAGAAGTTGATGTCGGCGAGCCAGGCCTTCAGCCAGAAGCTCTACGAGGCGGCCGCGCGCGACACCAACGCGGCGGGAACGTCGGCAAGCGGCCAGACGCCCGGCGAGGACGACATCGTTGACGCCGAAATCGTCGACGAAAAGTGACCGCTCGACGCCATGTCGGAACACACCACGAACCAGTCGAGCGAGGAAGCCGGCAGCCCGTCGGCGGTTGAAAACGACGCCGTTTCGATCACCGAGCCAATCGATCCCCTGGTCGCGGAACGCGACGCTGCCCTCGAGCAACGCGATGAATACAAGGACATCGCGCTGCGATTGCAGGCCGACTTCGAGAACTACCGCAAACGAGCCGCAGCACAGACCGTCGACGAGATCGACCGCTCCACGGGAAAGATCGCCGAGGCCTTGTTGCCGGTGCTCGATGCATGCGAGGCCGCTTTCGCACACGGTGTCGAGGGGGTCGAACCGATTTGGTCGGCGCTCATCGGTGCACTGCAAAAGCAGGGCCTCGAGGCACTCGACCTGCAGGGGAAGGTCTTTGATCCCGGCTGTGCCGAGGCGGTGCTGCACGAGCCAGTGGACGGTGACTCCAACGGCGAGACGACGGTGGTCGAGGTGCTGCGTACGGGGTACCGCTGGAAGGGTCGCGTGTTGCGCGCCGCGATGGTGAAGGTGAAGGGCTAGACCGATGGCACCGCAACGCGAGTGGTTCGAAAAGGACTACTACGCGGTGCTCGGCGTGTCGCAGTCGGCAACCGCGAAGGAGATCACCAAGGCGTACCGCAAACTGGCCCGTGAACTGCACCCCGACGCGAACCCCGGCAACGCGGCAGCCGAGGAACGGTTCAAGGAGGTGTCGGCTGCCTACGACGTTCTCGGAGACGAGGACAAGCGCAAGGAATACGACCAGGTTCGCACGATGGGGCCGATGGGTTTCGCCGGTGACGGCGGACCGGGGGGATTTCGGTTCGACGTGGGGGACGGTCTGGGCGACCTGCTCGGCCAGATGTTCGGCGGCCGCGGACGTGGCGGTGCGCGTGGCACCGGACCACAGCGCGGTGGCGACATCGAAGCGGTTTTGACGCTCGACTTCGCCGATGCCGCGCACGGCATCACTACGTCGTTGCATCTCACCTCCGAGGCGTCGTGCACCGGATGCAACGGCAGCGGAGCTCGCGCAGGCACCACACCACAGTCGTGTCCACAATGTGGTGGCCGCGGCGCCGTCGACAGCAACCAGGGATTTTTCTCCTTCTCCTCACCGTGCCAGCGCTGCCAGGGCCGTGGCGTGATCATCGAGTACCCGTGCGTGTCGTGCAGGGGATCGGGTGTCGAGCATCGCGCGCGCGAGGTCAAGGTGCGCATCCCCGCGGGTGTCGACAACGGTCAACGCATCCGACTCAAGGGCCGTGGGGCGCCCGGACGCAACGGCGGTCCGCCCGGTGACTTGTTCGTCGAGTGCAAGGTCACGACGCACCCGACGTTCACGCGCGACGGACTGAACCTTCTCGTTCGCGTTCCCGTTGCGTTTCATGAAGCGGCGCTGGGCGCTGACATCGAGGTTCCGACACTCGACGGACCGGGCGTGACTTTGAAGGTGAAAGCCGGAACCCAATCGGGCAGCAAGCACCGTGTCAAGGGTCGCGGCATCGTCACCGACGGCAAGTCGGGCGACCTCATCGTCACAGTCGATGTGGCTGTGCCCGCGAAGTTGAGCGATGACGAGCGGTCAGCCATCGAAGACCTGGCGAAGGTGACCGCCAACCCACGGGGACGTTGAGAGGAGCGTTCATGACAGAGAAGCGATCACGACAAGAGACGGTCTACGTCATCTCCGTTGCAGCCGAGTTGGCGGGCATGCACCCCCAGACCCTGCGCATCTACGAGCGACGCGGCCTGGTCAATCCCGGTCGCACCACGGGCGGCAACCGCCGCTACACCGACGCCGACATTGCACGCCTGCGTCGCATCGCGCAGTTGGCCGCCGCGGGCCTCAACCTCGAGGGTATCCGCATGGTGATGCAGTTGGAAGACGAGATCGCCGAACTTCGACGTCACGTTGCGGAACTGCGGGTACGCATCAACGGTGACGCGACCCGCGGGGAGATCGTTCCCCTGCGTCAGGCCGTCGTTGTGTTCGGCCAGAGGCCCAGCATCTTTGACCGCGATCGCTACTGAGAACAACTACCGGGATCACCCAAAGGACGGCGACGACATGGCAATCGACCCGAAGAAGTGGACACAAAAGACGCAGGAGGCAGTCACCGCCGCGATGCAAGACGCGGGTGGCCGTAGCAATCCGGAACTGACCCCCGACCATGTCATGGCTGCGCTGCTGCGCCAGGAAGGCACGATCGTCCCCGCCGTGTTGCAGATCGTCGGTGTCGCGCCGCTGATGTTGCGCAGCAAGACCGATGAGGCCGTCGCAAAATTGCCCAACGCGTACGGCGGTGAAGAGCCGCGGATGAACCGCGAGTTGAACAACATCTTCGCCAACGCCGACAAGACGCGCAAAGACCTGCGCGACGACTATCTGTCGGTCGAGCACCTTCTCCATTCGATGAACCAGCGGGTGGGAATCAGCAGCGATGAATTGCTCGACGCGATTCGTCGTGTTCGCGGATCACACCGCGTCACGTCCCCGAACCCCGAGGAGCAGTTCCAGGCACTGGACAAGTACGGTCAGGATCTCACCGCGCGGGCACGCGAAGGCAAGATCGACCCGGTGATCGGCCGCGACGACGAGATTCGCCGGGTCATTCAGGTGCTGTCGCGGCGCACGAAGAACAATCCGGTGTTGATCGGTGAACCCGGGGTCGGCAAGACGGCAATCGTCGAGGGTCTTGCTCGACGTATCGCCGACGGCGACGTCCCGGAGGGTTTGAAGAACAAGCGCCTCGTGGCGCTCGACATCGGCTCGATGCTCGCCGGGGCGAAGTACCGCGGTGAGTTCGAAGAGCGTCTGAAGGCGGTGTTGAGGGAAGTCACCGATGCACGCGGGGATGTCATCACCTTCGTCGATGAAATGCACACGCTGGTCGGCGCCGGTGGTGCCGAAGGTGCGATGGACGCGGGCAACATGATCAAACCGATGCTGGCCCGCGGAGAACTGCGGATGATCGGGGCAACGACGCTCGATGAGTACCGCAAGTATGTGGAGCGGGACGCCGCACTCGAGCGACGCTTCCAGCAGGTGTACGTAGGAGAGCCGACGGTGCAGGACACGATCGCGATTCTTCGCGGCCTCAAAGAACGCTACGAGGTGCACCACGGCGTGCGCATCCAGGACAGCGCACTGGTCAGCGCGGCCGTACTGTCGAACCGCTATCTCACGAACCGTTTCCTTCCCGACAAGGCGATCGATCTCGTTGACGAGTCGGCAAGCAAGTTGCGCATCGAGATCGACTCGTTGCCGACCGAAATCGACGTCGTCGAACGTCGCATTCTCCAGTTGGAGATCGAAAAGGTGGCCCTGGAAAAGGAAACAGACGCTGTTTCGCGCGAACGACTCGAATCGTTGAACGAGGAACTTTCCTCGCTGCAGGCACAGACGGCGGTCATGAAGGAACACTGGGAAGCCGAACGTGCCGCGATCGCCGCAATCCGCACCCTGAAAGAGGAACTCGAAGCGTTGCGCAGTGCGGTCGATCGGGAGACCGATCTGGAAAAGGCCGCCGAGATTCGCTACGGCCGCATTCCGGAGCTTGAACGGCGTATCTCGGCTGCGACGGCACACCTCGACGAACTGCAGTCCTCGAAGAGAATGTTGAAGGAAGAAGTCGATGCTGAGGACATCGCCGAAGTGGTGTCGAAGTGGACGGGTGTTCCGGTCAGTCGCCTGATGGAGGGCGAGATGCAAAAACTCGTGCGCCTCGAGGAACTTTTGCACCAGCGTGTGATCGGCCAGGAAGGTGCGGTTGCGGCGGTCGCCAACGCGGTGCGTAGGAGTCGTGCCGGTCTGTCGGACCCGAACCGTCCGATCGGTTCGTTCATGTTCCTCGGCCCGACCGGTGTCGGCAAGACCGAACTCGCCCGGGCACTGGCCGAGTTCCTGTTCGACGACGAGCGCGCGATGGTGCGCATCGACATGGCCGAATACATGGAGAAGTTCTCAGTCAGCCGCCTGATCGGTGCCCCTCCCGGCTACGTGGGCTACGACGAAGGTGGCCAGCTGACCGAGGCCGTGCGACGTCGACCCTACGGCGTGGTGTTGCTGGACGAAATCGAAAAGGCCCACCCTGAGGTGTTCAACGTGTTGTTGCAGCTCCTCGACGACGGGCGTCTGACCGACGGGCAGGGTCGCACCGTCGATTTCTCGAACGTCGTACTCATCATGACCAGCAATCTGCCCGTCGACCCCGTCGAGTACTTCCGGCCCGAGTTCGTGAACCGCATCGATGAAATCGTGAGTTTCCGCACCCTCGACCGCGAGGACCTCGGTGCGATCGTCGACATTCAGTTGAAGCATCTCGTCGCTCGTATGGCCGACCGGCGCGTCACACTCGATGTTTCGGTCGAGGCAAAGGAGGTGCTCGCCGACCGTGGCTTCGACCCCGACTTCGGCGTGCGACCGCTGAAGCGCTTGATTCAGCGGGAAATCGCCGACCGCGCCGCGGTACTCATTCTCGAAGGCAAGGCCGGTGAAGATTCCACGATCCACGTCACTGCGCGCGACGGGGAACTGCTCGTGTCGGTCTGACCCTCAGCCGAGTGCGGCTCTGACCGCTGCGGCGATGCGGGAACCGTCGGCACCGCTGCCCACCCGCTCGCGGACGGCCTTGACCACCGCACCCATGGCCTTGCCGCCTTCGGCCCCGGCGGACTTCGCCTTGGCGACTTCCTCGGCGATGATCGCGTTCATCTCGTCGTCGCTCATCGCCGCCGGCAGATAACGCTCGATCACCACGAGTTCGGCTTTTTCCTTTGCTGCGGCCTCCCCACGTCCGGCATCGGCGTATATCTGTGCGGCCTCGGCACGCTTTTTTGCCTCGCTCTGCAACACGGCGATCGTCTGGTTGTCGTCGAGGGTCACGGCCTGATCGCCGGCCACCTCGGCGTTCGTGATGGCCGAGAGCACCATGCGCAGGGTCGACGTCGTCAGGTCGTCGCGCGCCTTCATCGCTGTCGTGAGGTCGGCCTTGATGGTTGCCTTGAGCGTCATGACTTGTCCTTCGTCTCGAATCGTTTGGTGATGGCGTTGGCGTGCGCGGGAAAACCCTCGTGGGTCGCGAGCGTGACGATTGACCTCGACATGTCGCGCAGTGCCGACTCGGTTGCGCGTGCCACCGCGGTGCGCTTCAGGAACGTTTCGGCTGTGATGCCCGACGACACGTGGGCGAAACCACTCGTGGGCAGCGATGCGGGACAACCGATGAGGAAATTTCCCGCACTGAAAGGTGTGTGTTGGCCGACGAGAATCTCACCTGCATTCATCAACATGTCGACGACGCGGTCGACGGACGATTCGTCTACTGCGACCTGCAGGTGTTCGGGCGCGTAGCGATTGGCGACAGCAGCGGCCTCATCCAGCGTGGAGACGAGAACCGCGCCGCCGTTCGGACCCAGCGACGCGCGGGCAGCGCCCGCGCGATGGGCGGGCAGCGCAGCGAGTTGGCGTTCAAGTTCGACATCCACGGCATCTACGAGGGACGCTGACGTGGTGACCAACACGACGGACGAGTCGGTGCCGTGTTCGGCCTCGATCAACAGGTCGGCGGCGAGCCGCACGGGATCCGCCGAGTCGTCGGCGATCACGAGACTCTCGGTGGGCCCGAGCAGCATCATCGTGGCGACCCCGTGTCGTTGCATCTCGACCTGCGCGCAGGTGACCGCAGGGCTCCCGGGTCCCACGATCTTGCGCACGGGTGCGATCGTCGCCGTGCCGAATCCGAGTGCGGCGATACCGGCCGGACCGTTCGCGCGGTAGACGCGCGAGATGCCGAGCATGCGACACACGACGAGGATCGCGGGGTCGACACCGCCGTTCGTGCCGGGTTCGGGCGGCACGAGAAGCGCAATGTCTGGCACACCCGCAACGACTGCGGGCACGCCGAGTTGGTAGGCGACCGACGGATACGAGGCCTTGCCGCTGGGAACGAACAGACCCGCGGACGAGATCGGGGTGACCCGCTCGCCGGCGCTGAGCCCGGGCTGAATCTCGGTGGTCCAGTTGGATGAGCGCTCGACGACCTTTTCGTTGAAGGTGCGCAGGTTGCTGGTCGCCTTGGCGAGCGCCGCCTCGAGGTCGGCGGACACCGTGGCTGTCGCGATTGCCTCGGGGGTGATCGCGAGTTGGTCGGCCCGCAGGGTGACCCCGTCGAACTTTGCCAGTGCCCGGCACACCGCATCGTCACCATTCACGCGGACGTCTTCGACCAGATCGGCGATGGACGCGCGAAGGCCGGGGTCGAAGATGTCGGCAAGCCCACGGGAGCAGAGGCGTGCGCGATCGGCCTCCGACATCGATCCCCAAGTCATGGTGCGCAACACGCTCACGAAGGGGAAACCTAGCGGTGCTGGACCGCCAGGCCGCTAGGATTTCTCCACGTTCCCCACATGCACGCGGTCAGGAGCGCCGAATGCCCGTCACGGTTGTCGTAGGTACCCAGTGGGGGGATGAGGGCAAGGCAAAAATCATCGATCTCCTCTCGCGTGAGCACTCCCATGTCGTTCGTTATCAGGGCGGTCACAACGCGGGTCACACCGTCGTCGTCGGCGACGAAAAATACGCCCTTCAACTGGTGCCGAGCGGGGTTCTCTACGACCACGTCACCCCCATCATCGGTAATGGTGTGGTTGTCGACCTGCCGACGTTGTTCCGAGAGGTCGAGGCCCTCGAGTCGCGCGGCGTGTCGTGCGCGCGGCTGCGGGTGTCGAGCCGTGCACACCTCATCTTCCCGTGGCACCAGGCCCACGACGCGCTCACCGAAGCCGGGCGCGGTGACGACAAGATCGGAACGACGCTCAAGGGCATCGGCCCCGCCTACGCCGACAAGGCACGACGTGTGGGAATCCGCGTCGGTGAAGTTCACGATGCGGTGGTCTTTGCCGACACCGTGCGGCGTCGCGCGAAAGAAGAGAACTCGACGCTGGCCGCACTCGGCGGTGCGCCGCTCGACGTCGAAGCGATCGCTGCACAGTTCAACGATCTGGCCCGCCGCATCGCGCCGTACGTCGCCGACACCGTGAATGAACTCCACGACGCACTCGAGGACGGCGCCGACATTCTCCTCGAAGGTGCGCAGGCAACGTTTCTCGACATCGACCACGGCACCTATCCGTACGTGACGTCGTCGAACCCCGTTTCGGGAGGAGCCTGTGCGGGAACGGGGCTCGGACCGCGTGACATCACCCGCGTGGTCGGTATCGCAAAGGCTTACACGACGCGCGTCGGATCGGGTCCGTTGCCGACCGAACTCGTCGGTGCCGACGGCGAACCCGACATGCTCGGCCGGGCGCTCATCGACATCGGCCACGAATACGGCACGGTGACCGGCCGCCGACGCCGCACGGGCTGGCTCGATCTCGTCATGTTGCGCCATGCGGCACGAGTGAACTCGCTCACCGAGATCGCGCTCACGAAACTCGACGTGCTCGATACGTTCGACGAGGTGAAGGTGTGCACCGACTACCGACTCGACGGAAACATCCTGCGGGGCTACCCCGACCGCAGTGAGGTGTTGGCCGCAGTCGAGCCGGTGTATGCGACCCTGCCCGGTTGGAAGTCGAGCCTGCGGGGAGCGGGCACATTTTCCGCCCTGGCCCCGAATGCGCGCGCGCTCGTCGACCTCGTCGAGAGGAACGTCGGCGTGCCGGTGACGATGGTCGGAACGGGACCCGAACGCGGCGATTGCGTGGTGCGCGGATGATCGATCGCTACGCGCTTCCCGAAATTGCGAACCTCTTCACCGATACCGCGCGCATGCAGCGCTGGGTCGACATCGAACTTCTCGCCACCGATGCACAAGAGCGGCTCGGTGTGGTTCCAGCCGGCACCGCCGTCGCCTGTCGCGCGGCTGCGCCCGTGGTCGATTCGAGCTTCGTGGCAGCGGTGGCCGACCGCGAGACGGTCACCAACCATGATGTGGCCGCATTCGTCGACGTGTTGCAACAGCACATCGGCATGCCTGCCGGCGCCTACATCCATCACGGACTCACAAGTACCGACGTCGTCGACACCGCATGGTGTTGGGCACTTCGCGATGCGGGCAGCATCATCATCGAAGAACTCGAGAAGCTGATCGACGTGGCGACCGACCTCGCACGGGCCCACCGTTCGACGCTGATGATCGGCCGTACGCACGGTATCCACGCAGAACCCACGACGTTCGGAGCCAAAGCGGCTCTTTGGGTGCTGCAGCTGCGCCGCGATCTCGTGCGTTGGCAGTCGGCCCGCGACGTGGTGTCGGTGTGCAAACTTTCGGGGGCCGTCGGGACCTATTCGAACGTCGATCCGGCCGTCGAGCGTTTCGTCGGCGAATCACTCGGTCTCGTGCCGGTGCCCGCGACACAGGTCATCGGCCGCGACCGCCACGCCGAGTTCCTGTGGGCGTGCGCATCGGTCGGCACGACCGCCGAATCGATCGCGGTCGAACTGCGCCACCTGCAGCGCACCGAAGTGAACGAAGTGCGCGAAGGTTTCACAAAGGGTCAAAAGGGCAGCAGTGCGATGCCCCACAAGCGCAATCCCATCTCGGCGGAAACCATCACCGGCTTGTCGCGCGTGCTGCGCGGCAACCTGCAGGCGGGTCTCCAGGACGTCGCTCTGTGGCACGAGCGTGACATCTCGCACTCCTCGACCGAGCGCATCATTCTGCCCGACTCGGCAGCACTCGCTTTCTACGTCGCACGTCGTCTGCGAAACCTCCTGGCCAACCTGGAGGTCGATGCCGCACAAATGCGACGCAACCTCGACTTGTTGAACGGTGTCACTTATTCGCAGTCCGTCCTGCTGGCTCTCGTCGAGAACGGCAAGTCCCGAGATGATGCCTATCGCATCGTGCAGGAGTTGTCGCGGCGATCGCTGGAAACCGGTCAACACTTTCGCGAGGTTCTGATTGCGAGCCTCGACATCGATCTGACGAAAGGGGCAATCGTCGCCATTTTCGATGAGTCGCGGGTCGTTGCCAACGCCGCGCGTGCCATCGATGCAATCGATGATCCGGTGATCGATGGTTAGGCACCGGCCCAGACACCCGGCCCCCGAAATACGCGGGCACTGACTCCGACTTCGCGCCGCCGGGTGTGGATGATGCCGTGGGGAGGGGGCCACGGGGAACCATCGCGAACTGCGATCCGGACTCACCATTCCGGCGCTCGCCCGGGTCCATCCTTCGGATCGCACACGGGCGGTCTTCTTGGTGGGGCGGGCCTCCTGAGAGAAGCCCGACCTTTTGCTCCGGTCGTGTCCCGAAATCGACCTGGTGGGTACCGTGGCGACCATGACCGATGTCGGCAACCTGCCACCGCTCGACCCGGCCCGAACCAAGTTGCGCGACCACGTCCTTGCCCACGCCGTCAAGCGCGGCAGTTTCACCTTGAAGTCGGGGCGCCAGAGCACGTGGTTTCTCGACACCAAACAAACCGCGTGCCGCGCGGATGGAATTCTTTTGGTTGCCGACGTTGCACTGTCGATGATCCCCGATTCGGCAACGGCGATCGGCGGATTGACGATGGGCGCCGACCCGGTTGCATTCGGCATCGCCGCAGTCGGTGCGACGCGCGGCTTCAACTTGAGAAGTTTCAGTGTCAGGAAAGAGGCAAAGGATCACGGCGTGACCGGTCGTCTCGCCGGTGCGCTACAACCCGGTGACAAGGTCGTCATCACCGAGGACACCGTGACCCGTGGAACCTCGTTGTTCGAAGCGATCGGGGTGGTGAGGGCGTACGGCGCCGAACCTGTTTTCATCACGGTCATCGTCGACCGTGGCGGCACTTGTGCAGCAATGGCCGCCGAGGCCGGCATCGCCTACCAGCCGATGCTCACCGCGCCGGATCTTGGTTTCGACTTCAATAGTTGATCGGATGTCACTGATGAAAACGAAGTTGGCGGTCCTCGTCCTGGGGTTGTTCGTGTCGTCGGCTTGCGGCGGAGAGGGTGATCCGGGAACCGGTACGACATCTCCGACCACGACAATGATGGACGGAACCACCATCGCATCTCTCGATACCGTGTCCCTGACAACGGTCGAAGACGACACGATTCGGATCACCGTGAGCGTCGGTGTCGACTCCGGCCCCGATCGCATCGAAGAGGTGTCGGTCGGTGATGCGATCGAATTGACTCTGGTCAATCCCGACGAGGATGACGAATTCCATGTCCACGGCTTCGACCTGGGTGGGGACGAAACACCCGCAGGTGACGAGAAGGTGTTCGCCTTCACCGCATCCGAAGCCGGTGACTACGAAGTCGAGAGTCACGTGACGGGCGACGTGCTCGTTGTCATTCGCGTGTCCTGATCGGGCCACAATGGGGGTGTGAACCTCCACGATCTCGTCGCCCTGCAAGCGCACGGCCCCGACACATTCGTAGGTATCGGGCATCCCTACCCGTGGGGTGGGCTGTACGGAGGTCACATCGTCGCCCAGGCACTGGCGGCAGCGGCCGCCACGGTCGACCCTGCTTTCATGGTGCACTCCATGCGTGCCTATTTCATCCAGCGCGGCGACAACTCGCAGATCGTTCGTTACGAAGTCGACCGGATTCGCGACGGGCGCAGCTTTGCGACGCGGCGTGCCGTCGCAGGTCAGGAGAAAGGAGCGATTCTCAACCTCGAGTCGTCGTTCCAGGTGCCCGAATCGACGGCTGAACTGGACGCAGTATCTATCCCCGACGGCCTGGTCGGCCCCGATCGACTCACATCCGAGTCGTGGAGTGATGTCTTTGACCGACGGCGGGTCGACGGTGACAACGTGCCCGAGTCACGTCGCAACGTGACGGGTTGGTGTGGCGCGTGGATGCGGGTGACGACCGACGTTTCCGACGCACAGTTCGAGCACCAGTGTGCTCTTGCCTACATCTCCGACGACCTTCCCACCGATGCGGTGTTCGTCGCACTACCCGAGGCACGCGAAGCCGGCGACGCCGGCCGATGCTTCAGTGCAAGTCTCGACCACCAAATCTGGTTTCACCGTCCACATCGCTCGAACGACTGGCACTTCTACGAGATGTCGTGCGCGGCGTTCGTTGGCGGTCGAGGGCTCACATTCGGTCACGTCTTCGCTGCCGACGGCACGCACGTCGCCTCGATTGCTCAGGAAACCTTGGTGCGCTGGCGAACACCCTCGACGTAGGGGCTGATCGCTGCATCGATGAGCGGGATCAGCCACTCTGCGTACTTCGTCGTGATGTGATTCGAGTCGCGGTACACGAGAAGATTGCCGACGATGACGGGACATGCCTCCTTGGTGCACAGCCAGTTGGTCACGTCGAGAACCTGTGCACCGTTGTCGAGGGCCGCGGCGATGTTCGTGTCGAGTCGGGACTGGCGGATGCCCTTCTCGCGGGAGAACGCACAGTTGCCGACCCTCGACACGTTGCTTGACAGACAAATCGGCACGTCACGGCCCGGATAGGGCGTGTCGGTGATGAGAACCGCTTCGGTGCCCGCCACCCGCAGCTCGGGGATCAATTCGGCGAAACCGTCGAGCCATACCTGATCGGGGAACGGTTGCTGCACACCGACCTGCTGCAGACGATTCGAGTACGAGATGAAGACCACGGCGGCTCGCTCCGCTGCGAGACGCTTCTTGACGCTCGCACGCCATGGCTTGCACTGCGGATACGTCGCACCGATGGTGGCGTTGTAGGTGATCCGTTCGATCGGTGCACACCCCAATTTGGTCAGTGCCAACAACCGCCAGCCACGCTGCTTTGCGATCCAATCGAGCGCGTTGAACCATTGTGCGGCATGCGAGTCGCCGAAAAGCGCCACGGTGAACTGCGACGATGTGTCACCAAAGACGCACTCGCTCGTCGTGGTCGATCCCGCGTCGAGATGGCAGCCGTCGTCGTATATGACCGGCTTGTCGCCCGTCGCCCCCGCCAACGATGGTTCGAGGTTCTTTGGCACCTTTTCCGTCGCGATGCCCTCGATGACGGCGGCGAGTGGTTCGGTCGGGCTGACAACCGACGGCGGATCCACGGGCACCGTGGTGCCCGGTGCCGTGTCGCTCGTCGTGTCTGTCGTGGATGGCGACGCGATCGACGTCGGAGCGGTGATCAGGGTCGGTCTCGTGGCAACGACGTCGGTGGACAAATCGACCGGTTTGTTGCGCAACACCGCACCTGCTCCGATGCTGACGACAACGAGCAGTGCACCGACACACAGCGTCAGATTGTTGCGTGTGGCGAGGGTTGGCGACCGACGGACGGGGTTCTCGACCAGGCGGTACGAAAGGCCCGCAGCCACGATGGAACCAGCGATGAGCGCGATGCGCTCGGCGACCGACAGCGGACCATTCAAAGCTGCCTCACCGATGACCAGCGCCGGCCAGTGCCACAGGTAGATGGAGTACGAACGTGCACCGATCCACTGCATGGTGCCGTTGCGGAGCGCGATCACGGGGCCACGTGTCGAATCGTCACCCGCGGCAAGAACAAGAACCGTGCCGATGACCGGGGCGAGTGCGAGAACGCCGGGGAACGCCATCGCCTCGGTGATCGCGAAGCATGCGGTGATGATCACGGCAACACCGACCCACCCACCGATACCGCGGAGTCGTGGTGACAAAGCCACCACACGGGGCCATGCAACGGCGAGGAGTGCACCGGCACCGAGTTCCCAGGCGCGGGCGTGCAAACCAAAAAATGCCCACGGCTGGGACACCGAGGTCTGGCGGATACATACGATGAAAGACGCCACTGACACAACTGCAATACCGATGGCGGCGCGTGATGTCGACCGCGCACCGCGCCACAACAACAAAGCGAGCAGTGCCGGCCATACGAGGTAGAACTGCTCCTCGACGGCGAGTGACCAGTAGTGCTGCAAGGCCGAAGGCGGCAATGCCGATTGCAGATAGTCGGTTCCACGTTGTGCAAAGACGATGTTCGCCACGAAGCCACCACTTGCGATCGCGTCGGTGCCGAGGTCGCGCAAGCGCAGTGGCTCGAGCCAGATATTGCCGGCGACGACCGTGCCGACGACGACGAGACACGACGCGGGCAGGAGACGCCGCACGCGGCGGCCGTAGAAACGGGGCAGCGAGATACGTGCCGTGGCCGAGTGTTCGCGCAGCAACAGGCTCGTGATGAGAAAGCCCGAGACGACGAAAAAGACATCGACGCCGATGAATCCACCGCGCAGTCCAAGCAAGTGCGCGTGGTACAAGATTACGACGCCAACCGCGACGGCGCGCAGGCCCTCGATGTCGCGACGAATTTCGGTGGCCATGGGAAATGTCTAATCGCCGACAACGACGAAACCCTGGTGGTCGAGACCGGCGTCGATCCGGTGACCTTCCGCTTTTCAGGCGGACGCTCTGCCGACTGAGCTACTCGACCGTGTCGGACATGATGTCCGAAACGCGGTCCCGACGGGACTCGAACCCGCGACCTCCGGCTTGACAGGCCGGCGTGAACTCCAACTTCACCACGGGACCAGAGACTGGCCTTGCAATGTTTCGGCTATTTCAATATTCAGTTTTCGCACCCCCAACGGGATTCGAACCCGTGCCGCCACCTTGAAAGGGTGGTGTCCTAGGCCACTAGACGATGGGGGCTAGCTCGACTCCGCTGGAGAGCGAGTGAAAACTATCGGAGTTTTGGCGGGTTTCCCCCGTCGGGTACGGCGGCTATCGCCGCGCCAACCGCGGCCTCGAGAAGCCAGCCGAGATACGAATACAGGTGGGCCTGGGCCGCGACGGGGTCATCGGGGTCGTCGGTGCCCGACTCGGTCTCGTCGGCCTCCGACACGTTGAGCATCGTGCCGAGGAGGAGACGTACGGCATTGAGCGACTGGAGGAGAAGATCCATGTCGCCCGGCTCGAGTCGGTCGCCACCCCCAATGGCCTCGGTGACCCGTGAGATCGCGGTGAGCCGCGAGGCCACGAGCTCGGAACGCATCAGATCCTGATACTCGGCGTCACGCTCGGCATCGTCGTGGTAGGCGACGGGGAAGAGGCGTCGCAACGCGGGATCAGATGTGTTTCCCTGTGTCAGGACGTCACGCAACTCACCGAAGAGATGCACCAGCAATTCACGCACGTCGGGTGGCAGATTGACGCGAAACGAACCGTCGGCCTGCAACTGGAAGGGGCCCGACGCCCGGCGCCGCATCACTTGTCGTTGCCGTCCTTTTGCATCGTCGCCCACAAGCCGTGTTCATGCAGTCGGTAGACATCGAGCTCTGCACGTTCACGCGGGCCGCTCGAGACAACCGCACGACCCTTGTGGTGCACGTCGAGCATCAACTGTGTCGCTTTTTCGAGGCTGTAGCCGAACACTTTGCGGAGGACGAGCGTGACGTACGACATGAGGTTGATCGGGTCGTTCCACACGATGACGACCCACGGCGAATCGGTCGTCGTGTCGAGGCTCTGGTCGAGGTCGAGTTCTTCGCGAGTAGAGGGCACCGTTGATGGCACGGCACCATTCTGCCCGTACCATTACGACTCCATGGCTGTCAGCGCACGCCCGATCGTCCCCTCGCGAATTGCCCGCAAGGCGTTTTCGCATGGTGCTCAGCGCAGACCGCGTTCCCTGGCCGGCGGTTTTGTCGCCCTCACCAAGCCCCGAATCATCGAATTGCTCCTCGTGACGACCGTCCCGACGATGGTCCTCGCCCGTCGCGGTTGGCCCTCCACGGCCCTTGTGGTCGTGACCCTCATCGGCGGGTCGCTCGCCGCGGGCGGCGCGAACGCCCTCAACATGGTCATCGACCGCGACATCGACGGACTGATGGAACGCACGAAGCACCGCCCGCTCGTCACCGGGCTGGTGTCGCCGCGGCAGGCCATCGTCTTTGCCTGGACCCTGGAAGCCGCCGCATTCACGGTGTTGTGGATCGGGGCAAACCTGTTGTCGGCTGTTCTCACCTTCAGCGCGACCCTCTTTTATGTCGTTGTTTACTCTCTGTGGCTAAAGCGCACGAGCCGCCAGAACATCGTGATCGGTGGCGCGGCGGGCGCGGTTCCGGTTCTCGTTGGCTGGTCGGCGGTGACCAACAGTGTCTCGTGGTCCGCCGTCGTACTCTTTCTCCTCATTTTCCTCTGGACCCCGCCCCATTTCTGGGCTCTCGCTATTCGCCACGCCGATGATTACCGGGCGGCAAAGGTGCCAATGCTGCCGACGGTTGTGTCGATGGAGCGGACGATCCGCAGCATGTTCCTCTACACGGTGACGTTGGTCACGTCGAGCCTCATTCTCGCTCCCGTCGCTGATCTCGGACCCGTTTATTGGGTGGTGGCGGCGGTTCTGGGAACGGGTTTCTTGGTCGGGGTCGACTTCCTGCGCCGCCGCCCGACGCCGGCCACCTCGATGCGGTTGTTTTCGTATTCGATCTCCTACATCACCCTCGTGTTCGGGGCGATCGCTCTCGACGTGCTCGTGCGCCACGGCGTGTCCTAGCGCCTCGCGCGTCACAAGCCCACAAAGCCAAGTGACACAAGCCTGGTTTCCTTTACGGGCGCGGTCGATGGGTAGTCTCGAGAGCACGTTTCAAGAAAGAGTTAGCCCTCCATGACCACCTTCGACACGCATGCTGCGGCGCCCGCCGCAGCGTCCTCTTCCGGCGCTGGCGCCCTCGGGGCGCTGGTCGTTGGTGTTGGGTCATGGGCAACCACAACCGACCACAAGAAGATCGGCCGTCTCTTCGCAGTGACGGCACTGCTCGGCGGTGCGGCGTCCGCCGTCATCGGGGCGCTCCTCGGATTCGAGCGCATCGGCGCCGGCGGATATCTGATCCTCGATCTCGACTCCGTGGTGCAACTGTCATCGCTCTACCGCGTCGTGCTGTCCTTTGGCGTTGCGTTGCCTCTGATGCTTGGTATCGCAATCGCAATCGTGCCCCTGCAGATCGGCTCCAAGGCGATCGCCTTTGGTCGTCTTGCCCTGTTCGGCTTTTGGATGTGGCTCGCCGGCCTCCTCCTATGCATCTCGTCGATCGCCGCAAACGGCGGTCCTGGTGGCGGTGAGGCAAAGATGGTCGACCTCTTCTTGGTTGGTGTGGCCATAACGGCCGCCGGCGCTCTGGCCGCGACGGTTTCACTGGTCACCACCGTTCTCACGAACCGCGCGCCGGGCATGTCTTTGGCCCGCGTGCCCATGCTGACATGGGCGGCGCTGACGGGCGGGGTGTCGCTGCTCCTCACGCTTCCCGTCGTCGTCGGCACGGCCATTTACCTCTACGTCGACCATCACTACGGGCGACTCGCCTTCGGCGGCAACAAGGGTGTCAACGATTGGCTCGGCTGGTCGATGACGCAACCCCAGACCTACGTGTTCGCGGCAATAGGTGTCGGGGTCGTCGCCGAAATCGCAACGGTTGCAAGTGGACGTCGTCATCCGCTGCGAGCGATCCTCCTCGTCGGTGCGGGTGTGCTCAGTGTGGCTGCGTTCGGTGGTGCCACCCAGGTCCAGCACGCGCTGACGTGGACCGACACCTCGGGCAGCGACAAGGTGAAGGAACTCCTTCCGTTCCTCATCTTCAACGGCCTCCCGGTCCTTGGTGCGCTCGTCGTCCTGGGTGGTTGTGTTCTCGGTCTCGCGCAGGGCAAGCCGCGCGTGATAGCTCCGCTCGTGCCCGCCGTCCTTGGTCTTGGCATGGTCCTCGCGGGTATGGCGGGTCACTTGGTCGCACAGTTCGGCCCCGCCGGACTGGCCGGCACCGTGTTCGAGGAGGGCGAGTTCAACTACGTCATCTATGGCACGGTGCTCATGGGCATCGGAGCGATTTCATTCTGGGGTCCCAAGTTGTGGGGCCGCTCGCTTCCCCGGTCGGCGGTGTTTGGCCTCGGCACGTTGGGTTTCCTCGGCACGGTGTTGTCGTCGCTGCCGCTCTATGTCGCTGGTTTCGCCGACCAGCCCGCGGGTGTGGTCGATGGCTTCGCCTACGGAGGACCGCAGGAACTCTGGAACGGACTCGCTGCCGCGGGATCGGCGATCCTCGCCGTGACGATCGTGCTTTTTGCTCTCACCGCAGCGCGTGCGTTCCGCAACGGCGAACCTGCCGGTGACGATCCGTGGGATGCACAGACTCTCGAATGGTCGGTGTCGTCACCCGCCCCGGCCGACAACTTCGCATCGGTGCCCGCCGTGTCGAGCCCCGAACCACTCTTCGACCTCAAGCCGACGGGGAGTGTGAAATGACGCACGTCCTGCCGGCCGGTCCCCAGCCCGCACCGCGGCGCCAGTTGCTCGTTGGCACCGGCGTCGTCTCAGCAGCAGGTGCGCTGCTGATCGGCGGCATGCTTTCGATCTGGCTGCGCTTCCGTGACGCCGCACCGTTGCGCGAGTCGTCCGACGGCCTCAAGCAAATCAAGGACTGGTTGCCCGAGGACCTGAAGATGGCCGAGGTCCTCACCAATGTGGGTCTGGTCACCGTGGGCGTCGCCTGCATCATGGCCCAGTGGGCCGTCTATTCGTCGCGACGAAAAGATTCACGCCACACCAGCATGGCGCTCGGCATGACGTTGTTGATGAGCCTCGCCCTGCTGAACGGTCTTGTTGCGGTGTACCCCAACATGGAAATTGTTCTTGCCGACGGCCCGTATCAGACGATGTTCTACGCAATCACCGGCACGTTGATCACCTTCGTCCTTGCAGGGGTGGCTTTCACGCTCGCCGCATTGTTCAAGAGCACCGGTGGTCGTGCAGGCAACACCGATCTCATGAATGCGCACGCTCTCTATTGGTATTTCCTGTCCGCTGCATACACGGCCGTGTGGTTCGTGGTTTTCGTTCAGAAATAGGCGCGGGATGTTCACCAACGGCTCCAAATACCTGATAGGCGTGACCGGCTTCTCGGCCGTCGTTCTCGTTGTCTACATCGCACTCGTCGACGGTGCGGTGGGTGGTGCGGTTGCCCTCGCCTCGATCATGCTTGCGGTGGGGCTACTCGCTGGACTCGCATTGTTCAACCGCGATGGGGACGTGGAGGTGGGCGATACAGCCGCGCCGGCCAATGCCGAGCCGATTGGCTCGAGCCTCTGGCCGCTCGTCACCACCGTCGGCATCGTTGTGATGGGCGTAGGTCTGATCACCCACGAGATCGTTTTCCTCCTCGGACTCTCCGCGCTGGTCGCGGGCTTCGTCGAGTGGGTCATCCAAGGCTGGTCGGAAACAGCATCCTCGGACCGGAAGTTCAACGCCTCCGTACGTGGTCGCTTGATTCACCCGCTCGAATTCCCCGTGCTCGCTGCCATTGGCGCGGCAGTTGTCGTCGTACCGTTCTCCCGCATCATGTTGGCGGTTTCGAAAACGACGGGCGCGATCGTGTTCATCCTCGTGGGCTGCATCGTTCTGGTCGGTGGCATCGTGTTTGCACTGCGGCCGAACCTGAAAAAGACCATCGTCGTCGGACTGTGCGCTGCTGGTGCGGTTGGCATCGTGGCCGGTGGCATCGCCGGTGCAAGCGCCGGCAAACGCGACCAGCTTGTCGAGGCAAACGAGGAAGACCATTTCGCCCACAAAGAGTGCGGTGAAGAGAAGAGCAAATACTTCGACTTCAACTCCGAGGCCAAGGTCTCGATGCGGTCTAACCCCACGGCCACGATCGAATTCGTCGGCGGAAAATTGCAGGCGCGCGAGCTTGGCCTCGACTCCCCGACATCGAAGATCACGATCCAGAAGTCGAGCAACACCTCGATCATCTTCCGCAACCAGACCGAGGGCGAGTATCGTCTGACCCTTCACTACGGCGAGAAGAAGGTGCAGGAAGGCGTCGTTGAGGAATTGCACACCTGCACCCAAATGATCGAAGAGGGTGAGGAGCAACTCCTCACGTTCCGCATCGACAAATCATCGATTGCATCCAAGAAGCCCTACACGTTCTCCGTCCCGGGAGTCGAGGACCAGAGCATTGAGGTGTTCGTCCCATGAGCAAGTGGTATTCCGTACCAACATCGAAAACGGCGCGTCGTCTCGTCGCGGCTGCGGCAGGCCTTGCGGGTGTCGCGTTTCTGTCCGGCTGTGCCAGCAACGCCCCACAAGACACCTGGCAGCCAAAGGGTCCGAATGCAGAGAAGATCGACGATCTGCAACGACCGGTATTTGCCATTGCCGGCATCGTTGGCGTCATTGTTTTCGCCGCCATCGGCTACGCGGTCTTCAAGTACAGGGATCGCGGTCAGCCGATTCCCGAGCAGTCCCATGGCAAGCCCGTGCTTGAAATCAGTATGACCGTCCTTCCCGCGATCATCCTCGCGGCCATCGGTGTCTTCACCTTCCAGACGATCTTTGACCTCGCCAAGACCGACGACACCGAAATGGTGATCAACGTGACGGGCCAGCAGTGGTGGTGGGAGTACGACTATCCGGTCCAAGAGCAGTACGGCATCACCGACCCGATCATCACCTCGGGTCAGTTGGTCATTCCGGCCGGCACCAAGGTGTTGTTGCGCGAAACCAGCCGCGACGTCATCCACTCGTACTGGATTCCCGCTTTGAACGGCAAGCGTGACGCGGTCCCCGGTCGCGTGCACACCCTGCGCCTCGAGGCCGACGAGCCCGGTATTTACGCCGGTCAATGCACGGAGTTCTGCGGCCTGTCGCATGCCGCGATGCGCATGGAAGCCGTTGCGCTCGACCGGGATGACTTTGCCGCGTGGGTCAAGGGCCAACTCTCGCTTGCCGCATCACCCGCCGATGGCACGCTCGCCAAAGAGGGTGAGGCAGTCTTTTTGAACCAGTGCATTCGTTGCCACCAGGTCAACGGCCTCAAGAGGGCCGACGGATCGCCTGCGATCGCGGCACCGGAAGACAACGTGTGGTCGGGCGCCGCGCCCAATCTCACCCACCTCATGTCGCGCAACACCTTCGCCGGCGCCTCGTGGGACCTCCTGACCAAGGGATGCCGCAAGGACGTCTGGGGTTCCCCCAGCCAAGAATTCGGGGAGAAATACCTGGCCGGCGTCACAGAGGACTGTTTGAACCAGAACGACCTGCGTCGCTGGCTGCGCAATGCCCCCGCAATGAAGGCAATGTACGCCGACCCGACAAAGCTCGAAAAGTCGGGCGGCAAGTACCGTGGAATGCCCAACCTCGGCCTGTCCGAGGACGACATCGACAAACTCGTCGCCTACCTCGCCACTCTGAAGTGATCGGAGACAAAAGCCATGGCAATTATTGAACGTCCCGCCCCGGTCGGAGCCCCCGCCCTACCCGCCCCGGTCACGCCGACACGCACCTATGGTGCGCTGCGGCGGCCCGTCGCCACCACCGGGTGGAAGTCATGGGTCTTCACCGTCGACCACAAGAAGCTCGGCATCATGTACGGCGCAGTGGCGATGTTCTTCTTCATCGTTGGTGGCATCGAGGCCGTCTTGATACGTCTCCAGTTGGCGGCCCCCGACAACAAGGTGCTGACTGCCGATGTCTACAACCAGATGTTCACGATGCACGCGACGACGATGGTGTTCCTCTTCGTCATGCCAATGGCCGCGGCATTCGCGAACTATTTCGTTCCCCTGCAGATTGGCGCGCGCGACGTTGCATTCCCGCGCATCAACGCGTTTGGTTTCTGGACCCTCGTGGGCGGCGGAATCATCGTCAACCTGTCGTGGTTCCTGGGCGGTGCGGCCGACGGTGGGTGGTTCATGTACGCACCGAACTCGGGCCCCGTCTTCTCGCCCTCCAACGGCGTCGACTTTTGGGCCCTCGGTCTGCAGATCACGGGTATCGCCTCCTTGACGGGTGCGGTGAACCTGATCGTCACCGTGCTCAACATGCGCGCGCCGGGCATGAGCCTGATGAAGATGCCCGTCTTCACCTGGCTCCAGCTCGTCGTTCAGTTCCTGCTGCTGTTCGCCATCCCGGTCATCACCGTTGCGCTGTTCCTGCTGAGTTTCCAGCGCAGTTTCGGTGCCACGTTTTTCGACGTCTCCGCGGGTGCCGACCCGTTGCTATGGCAGCACTTGTTCTGGATTTTCGGTCACCCCGAGGTGTACATCCTCGTTCTCCCCAGCTTCGGCATCATCTCCGAGGTGCTGCCGGTGTTCTCTAAGAAGCCTCTCTTCGGCTATCCGTTCGTGGTCTTCTCGGGCGCGGCCATCGGGTTCGTCGGCTGGGGTGTGTGGGCTCACCACATGTTCGCATCAGGTCTCGGTCCGGTGTCGGTGGCGGTGTTCTCGATCGCAACGATGGCCATTGCCGTACCGACCGGCGTCAAGATCATCAACTGGACGATGACGATCTGGGGCGGCAAGTTGAACTTCACGGCCGCCATGCACTTCGCAATCGGTCTCGTTGTCCTGTTCACGATCGGTGGTCTGTCGGGTGTCACGCATGCCGTCGCCCCGTCGGACACGCAGCAAACAGACACGTACTACATCGTCGCGCACTTCCACTACGTGCTCTTCGGTGGGGCGATCTTCGGTCTTTTTGCCGGCTTCTATTACTGGTGGCCGAAGGTGTTCGGCAAGCAGTTGAACGAGCGTCTCGGCAAGGCCAACTTCTGGTTGATGGTGATCGGTATGAACCTGACCTTCGGCCCGATGCACATGATCGGTTTGCAGGGTCAGCCCCGCCGGATGTACATATGGACCGAGGCACGCGCCGGTGAGGGCCTCTTTAACCTCGGATTCTGGAATCGGGTTGCGTCGATCGGTTCCTTGATCCTCACGGTTGGCGTTCTGCTGTTCCTCATCAATGTCTGGAAGACCGCACGCAGCAAGCAGGTGGCTCCACTCGATCCATGGGATGCGCGCACGCTCGAGTGGATGACGACCAGCCCACCCAAGGAGCACAACTTCGATGCCATACCAACGGTTCGACACCTCGACGAATTCTTCCACCGCAAGTACGCCCAGGATTCGGTGACGCACGAGATCAAGCAAGTTTCGACCGCGGAAGACATCGTGCGTGATCAAGAGGCGAATGCCGACAAGCACATCCACATGCCGTCGCCGTCGTACTGGCCGATCATCCTCGCGAGCGGTCTGCCGGTGATTGCCCTCGGCGTCATCTACGCGATTCCCGTGGCAATCGTGGGTGCCGTGATCGTCGTCTTGGCGTTGTTCGGCTGGTCGCTCGAACCGTCCACGGCACCCGAAACCGATTTCGATCCTCCTGCCTCGGAGGATGGCACAAAGGAGTTGGCGCCCCTTGGTTGACACTGCAGTTCACCACGCCGAATACGGCCACCACACCTCGACGGGGTTGTCCAACAACAAGTTGGGGATGTGGCTCTTCCTCGGTTCGGAGTGCCTCCTGTTCGGTGGCCTCATCAGCACCTACATGATCTATCGGGGTCGGGTGGGCGAGGGCCCGCGACCCGGCAACGTGTTCGACATCCCGTTCACCTCGGTGAGCAGTTTCGTGCTGTTGATGAGTTCGCTCACAATGGTTCTGGCCGTCGCCGCCGCGCAAAAGCGTGATGATCGCGGCACAACCTTGTGGCTCACCGTCACGGGCTTGCTCGGGGCAACGTTCGTCGGCGGCCAGGTATACGAGTTCACCGCGATGTACAACGAGGGCCTTGGTTTCACAACGAGCCTGTTCGGCTCGGCGTTCTACACGCTCACCGGGTTCCACGGCGTCCACGTCACCGTCGGTGTCATCATGTTGTTGTCACTGGTCGGCATCATCAAGCGCAGCAGAGTGCCCGGCGACAAGGCAGAGGTTGTCGAGCTGGTGGGTCTCTATTGGCACTTCGTTGACATCGTGTGGATCATCATTTTCACACTCGTCTATCTCATCCCGACCTGACACGGCCCCGCAAGTACACGAGGTTTCAAGCATGACAACCACCGCAGGACACACCGAACACATGGAACACGAAGCACATGGTGAGCACGCCGAGCACGGCATGACCACGATCGGCTACATCAAGGTTGCCCTGGTGCTCGCGGCCCTGACGGCCCTGGAAGTGGCCACGTATTTCGTGGATTTCGGACCGTTCTTCATGCCCCTTCTCTTGATACTGATGTGCGTGAAGTTCTTCATCGTCGTGTCCTACTTCATGCATCTGAAGTTCGACAGCAAGATCTTCAGTTTCATGTTCTACACGGGGTTGTTCCTCGCCATTGGCGTTTATGCAACCTTCCTAGCCACCTTCAAGTTTTTCACCGCGTGACACGTCCCCGCGGGGAGGCGCAATGATTGCCGAAGCAGCCAATCCACTTCTCGATCCGTGGCGCTTTCAGGCGCACCCGGAATTGTGGCTCCTCGTGGGGTTCCTGATCGGCGCCTACATCTACGCAGTGCGCGTAATCGGTCCACAAGCCGTGCCATCGGGGCCCATCGTCACGCGGCGGAACATCGTCGCATTTGCAGCGGCGATGATCCTGCTGTGGATTGCATCGGACTGGCCCATGCACGATCTCGCCGAGGAGTACCTCTACTCGATGCACATGCTCCAGCACATGGCGTTGTCGTACTTCGTTCCGCCCCTGGCGCTACTCGCATTGCCGGAATGGATGTTCCGCGCCCTCATCGGCGACGGAGGGGGATACCGCGTCGTGCGGTGGTTCTCCAAGCCGGTCATCGCGGGCGTGATATTCAACGTGGTGGTCATGGTCACCCACATTCCGGGTCTGGTCAACCGGAGTGCCTCGGGTAGCGCGGTGCACTATTCGTTGCACGTTCTGGTCGTCACCTCGGCGCTGTTGATGTGGATACCCATCTGCGGCCCGGCAACGGAGTTCCGTATCGGTTACGGCGGCAAGATGATCTACCTCTTCCTCATGTCGATCGTGCCGACCGTGCCCGCAGGCTGGCTGACCTTCGCCGAGGGAACGGTGTACAAGCATTACGACACGCCGGTGCGCGTGTGGGGTCTTTCGGTTTCGACGGATCAGCAACTCGCCGGGGCGATCATGAAACTTGGTGGCAGCATCTTCCTCTGGTCGCTCGTCATCTTCATGTTCTTCAAACGCTTCGCCGGCAATTTCAACGCCGAGCAGACCTATGTGCGTGACACGACGCTGACGTTCGAGGAAGTCGAACAGGCCTTCGAGAAGACCCCGCCCGCACCCGAACCACAGCGCTGACTACGCCCAGCGGAAGGTGCGCGCGGCCACCGCCGGCATGACCACCGCCCAGGCGATGAGCACCACCCACGACGTGGCTGTGTGCCCGCCCGCCTTCATCAGCGAGTCAGCCAGAACATCGGCCAGCGCGTGTGTCGGTGTTGCCCGTCCGATTGCGCGGAGGAACGGGGGCAGGCGGTCGAGCGGGAAGAGCACACCTCCGAGCAGCAGCAAGACGAGATAGAGGCCGTTCACCGCGGCAAGGTTCACCTCGCCACGGAGGTTGCCCGCAAGTGCAAGACCGATTCCCGCGAAAGCGAACGTTCCGACGACGACCGCAGCCAGTGCGAGCAACCAATTCGCCGACACGGGCGTCCATCCGAGCGCGAACCCGAGAGCAACGAGCAGTGCCATCTGCACCGCTTCGATACATACAACCGCCACGGTCTTGGCTGTGATGAGTCGCCCGGTGCCCAGTGGCGTGGCCGCGAGTCGTTTGAGCACAAGATACGAGCGTTCGAAACCGGTGGCGATACCGAGGCTGACCATCGAGGTGCTCATGACGGCGAGGGCGAGGATGCCGGGCACCAGAAAGTCGATGGGTTCGTCGGTGTCGGTGGGAAGGATGTCGACACTGCCGAAGAAGCCCAACAAGACAAGAGGAATCCCGAGTGTTATGAGGAGTTGTTCGCCGTTGCGCCGCACGAGTGACAACTCGGCACCGATCTGCGCAGCCAATGGGCTCATGGTCCTTGCTCCTTTGTGAGCATGCGGAAGACGTCCTCGAGGCGCTCGCCACCAACGTTCAGGTCGTGGAGCGGAAAGGAGTTCGATCCCAGCCACACCGAGATGCGCGAAACCAAGTCACTTGCCATCGATGAATCGGGGGAGGAAAAACTGATGATGAACTCGTCGCCGTTGGCAACCACTTCGAGGCCGATGTGCTGCGCGAGCCTTTGGGCATCGAGTGACGGCGACGAGCGGAAGCGAACGGTCGTGCGGGAGGAACGCAGGTTGGCAAGCGTGCTGTTGGCGACGATGCGTCCGCGGTTGAAGAGCACGACCCTGTCGGCCAGCCGTTCTGCCTCGTCGAGTTCGTGGGTGGCCAGCACCACGGCACAGCCCTGTCCGGCGAGATCACGGATGATCCCACGCACGTCGTCACGGCCGTTCACGTCGATGCCGGCCGTCGGCTCGTCGAGGAAAGCGACTCGGGGACGGGCAGCAAGGGCGAGTGCGAGACACAGGCGTTGCTTTTCACCACCCGAGAGTCGCCGCCACGTCGTGGTTGTGCGTTCGACCAGGCCGACACGGGCCACCAACTCGCCAGCCATTGCACCGCGGTCGTACAACCTGCAGAACTGGGCCACTGTCTCGCCGACACGCGCGCTCGGGTAGACACCGCCGTCCTGGAGCATCACACCCACTTCACGATGCAAGGCCGTGCGCTGTGCCCACGGGTCGAGATCGAGCACCCGCACCGCACCCGACGTCGGCCGTCGAAATCCCTCGCAGGTTTCGATGGTGCTCGTCTTGCCCGCGCCGTTCGGACCGAGCACGGCCGTGATCTCGCCGGACTCGGCGGTGAACGACACCTCGTCGACTGCCCGCAGCGGGCCGTAGTGAACGCTGAGGTTCTCGACTTCCACGGCTGCCATTGCCTCCAGCGTACGGGGAGAGGGCAGGTAGCCTTCTCATCCTGTGATCGACATCCGCCTGCTGCGCAACGCCCCCGAAGTCGTGCGGGCCGCAATGGATCGTCGCGCGAAGCCCGACCTGATTGCACAACTCGACCACGCGCTGCGTCTCGACGCCCGACTGCGCGACATCGTCGTCGAACGTGATGAAGTGCGTCACCAAGTCAACAACATTTCCAAGCAGGTGGGTTCCCTGCGCGAGGCCGGCGACACGACAGGTGCCGAGGTGCTAATGGCCCAGAGTCGCGACCTTGGGACTCGTGCAGCGGGTCTCGCGGCCGAGTCCGCGGAAGTCGAATCGGCCCTGCGCGAGGTGATGTTGTGCATCCCGAATTTGCCCCACGCCGACGCACCCGACGGCACGAGCGATCGCGACAATCGGGTTGTTGTGGGCCCGAACAACCTGCCGACGTCGTTTCCCACGCACCGGCGCGTGCCCCACTGGGAAACCGCCGAACAATTGGGCATTCTCGACAACGAGCGCGCCGTGAAGATTTCCGGCGCCATGTTCACGATGCAGCGCGGCCTCGGCGCAACCCTGGCACGGGCATTGTGTCAGTACGCCCTCGACGCGAACGTCGACGCATTCGAAGAGATCCGGCCGCCGTCCCTCGTCACAACCGCCACGCTGACGGCAACCGGCCAGTTGCCGAAATTCGCCGACGATGCATATTCGATCGAACGCGACGACCTGTGGTGCATCCCCACGGCTGAAGTTCCCCTCACCTCGATCTATGCGGGTGAAGTCCTTCGTGAAGACGAGTTGCCAAAGCGACTCATGGCGTACTCCCCGTGCTACCGCCGCGAAGCGGGGTCGGCTGGTCGTGACACGCGTGGGATGCTGCGCGGACACGAGTTCGACAAGGTCGAAATTTTCGCCCTTGCCCTTCCCGAGCAGGCACCCGAGTTGTTGGTGGAGTTGCGTGACCGCGCCGAACGACTCATCTCGGCCCTCGGCCTGCCGTATCGAATCATCGAAATCTGCACGGGTGATTTCGGCCAGAGCCACCACCGCAGTTTCGATCTCGAGGTCTATGCACCGGGTTGCGATACGTGGCTCGAGGTCAGTTCGGTGAGTTGGTTCTCCGACTACCAGGCGCGTCGCGCCGATATCCGCGTGAAGCGCGGCATGCAGAAGGGAACGGATTTCGCCCACACCTTGAACGGCTCGGCGTTGGCGGTGCCGCGCGTGTGGGCGGCGATTCTCGAGAACTTCCGCGAAGAGGACGGCTCGGTGACCGTGCCGAGCGTTCTGCGACCCTACATGCGCGGTGCCGAGCGCATCACACGACCATGAGCCTGCGTGACCGGCGTGTGCAGTACGAGACTGCGGGTCTCGACACGGCGGATCTCGATGCGTCGCCCGTCGTGCAGTGGCAGCGTTGGTACGACCAGGCCGCCGAGGCAGAGGTTGCCGAGCCGAATGCGATGACCGTGTCGACGATTGGCGACGACGGTGCACCCGACGCGCGTGTGGTTCTCGTGCGCGCCGCCGACGAACGCGGTTTCGTCTTTTTCACCAACTACGACAGCACAAAGGGGCGGCAAATCGACGACGACCCCGTTGCCGCCGGGACCTTCGCATGGCTCGACCTGCATCGCCAAGTACGCGTACGCGGCACCGTCGAGCGTGTCGGTGATCGTGAAAGCGACGAGTATTTCGCGTCGCGGCCCCGTGATTCGCAGATCGGGGCCTGGGCATCACCGCAGTCGCAACCCATCGCCGACCGTCAGGTGCTGATGGCGCGCGTCGAGGAGGCGACGACACGATTCGAGGGGCTCATCGTTCCGCGCCCCCCTCACTGGGGTGGTTTCCGGCTGCGCCCCGTCAGTGTCGAGTTCTGGCAGGGTCGACCCAATCGTCTCCACGATCGCTTCCGTTACTCCCGGAGCGATGGGCCCACCGGCTGGACGATCGAACGTCTCGCCCCGTAGCGGCCTCAAGACCCGAGCGGAAAGGTGCGCGCAGCGGTCGCCAAGGCTTCGACGAGGCACTGCGAGTGCGGATTCAGGCCCGGGCCCTCCCAGTCCCAGAACAGGGGGCTCGTGCCGCGAACGCGTGGAGGAAGTTCCAACTGCGCCCCACCGAGCCGCGGCAGATTGACCGGGTTCTTGGGATGCAGACCGCGCAGCTCCTGCGGGATGGTTTCGAGGTCGGTGCGCACGTCGTAGGCGGGGAGGCGTTGGCGGATGTGCGCACCGACATGGTGGGCAAGGTCGCGGTTCGACCCGCCCAGGAGCAGTGATGCCCACATACCCATGCGCCCGTAGCCGTGCACGGTGACGACGATGTCGACGTTGGCCAGGAACTCGGTGAGTTTCTGCGAATGCTCGGGCGCCACCTTTGTCGACGGTATGTGCCACTCCATCCCCGCGGGCTGGTGCACGCCGTAGTAGGAGGCGTCCGACAACTCAGCCGCCGCGCGCGCGATGACGTCGGTCATTTCCTCCAGACCGCCCCCGTGGTACGCCATGAACCCGAATCTTCCTCGCAGCTCGAGGACCTCTTCGACACCTTCGCGGGCGAGAAGTTCGTCAAACACGGGGCTCTTCGTCCTTGCGTTGCTCACCGATACGAATGACGACACCCGCAACCATGATGACCGCACCGAAGATGAGTGCCAGTTTCCACGCACCCTGTCGCTGGAGGAAAGTTGTGAGGTCGCTCTGCCAACTCTCGACGCGACCGACGAACGACCCGTAGTCGCGCTCCGCGATGGCTGCGTACCAGTACCAGGTGAGATAAAGACCGGTGAGGAGTACGAGTGCGGCCGACACTCGGTCGAGGTATCGCATACCACTGCGCAGGAGGCGCAGGAGACCGCCCTTGGCGAAGGCGAGTGAAACGGTGAGCGCCGTCACGATGGCACCCATGCCCAAGCCGTAGAGGACGATGCTCAAGATGCCCGAAAAGAACCCGTGCACGTTGATCGACCCGAGAATCACCGATGTGAGAAATCCGATCGTGCAGCCGATCGAGGCGACCGCGTAGGCGATGCCGAAGAGAAACATCGAACCAAACGTGCGGGTTTTACCTGTCGCGATGTTGGGAGTGACGATGCGTGGCTTCCAGCCGGCCAGCATCGCGATGCCCATGACGACGAGAGCGGCACCAATGACGATCGACACGTACTTCGCGTTGCGTTCGATCGCATTGGTGAACAAACGCGAGATGGATCCGACAACAATGAAGACGGCGATGAAACCCGACGATGTTGCCAAACCGACACGCAATGCGCGGGTGAGCGATGTGCGCTGCGAGTCGGCGGGCCGCGACCCTTCGAGACCCAGGAAGAACATCAGGTAGGTGGGCAAGAGAACGAAACCGCACGGGTTGACCGCGGCGAGAACGCCGAGCACGAAGCTGTAGGCAAAATTTCCTTCGAGCGCAATCATGGGGATCCTGTGATTGCTGTGAGCATGCGGTCGAGCTTCCCCGCGGTGATTTCGCCGGCGTGCTGTTCGAGGATGGTGCCGTCACCACCCACGAGGTAGGTCATCGGAAACGTTCCGACACCGAGGGCGACCAGCGAGGCACCGTTCGGGTCGCGCAGCAGCGAATAGGTGATGCCGTAGTCATCGGCGAAGTCACGGGCGACCTCGGCGCTGTCGCGGGGATTCACACCGACGATGTCGATGTCGTACCTGTCCCGTGCGGCAACGAGGGCAGGCATCTCCCGCTTGCAGGGTTCGCAGGTCGAGTACCAGAAATTGACCAGAAACGGTTTGCCCGTCGGTTCGCCCAAGGTGATGGCGGCGCCATCGAGCGATTCGACCTCGACGACGGGGAAGGCCTTTCCCGTGTTCAGGGCATTGGTTCCGATGGTGGGGTCCTGGCTGGTTGAGCCGGGCGAGAGGACGACCACTCCCTCGTTGGAGGAAGGGTCATCACCCGCCCGGCTCAACAGCCATCCGCCCGCGACGCTGACGACCAGGATTGCCGCCGCCGAGAGGGGGAAACGGCGGCGTCCGGTCACGCGGGTCAGGCTACCGACGCTGCCAAGTGGCGCGGAATCGGTACTTCGTCCACGACCACCGGGCGGCGGATGTGTACGGCTGGCCGTCCGCGTGGTCGCTTGGTGGCGACCACGCGGCCGTTCTCGAGGAGCTCACCGCCCCAGACACCCCAAGGCTCTTGGCGTTGGAGTGCGTCGTTCAAACAGGCCTCACGCGAGGTGCACTTGGCACAGATGGCCTTGGCCCGACAGACGTCGACGTACTCCTCGGAGAAGAAGAGATACGTGAGGGTGCCGTTGCCATCGGCGCAGCGCTTGGCCGTGAGCAGGATCGGCTGTTCGAAGGGGATGAGGGTGTTTGGTGCAAGCATGGTGATGTCTTTCTCGTCGAAGTGAGGCACGCCGGAAAACAAAAAAGGCCGCCGGGTTTTTGAACCCAGCGGCCTCGACTTCCGACGTTTTTTCGTTACGTCGGGCTCCTGTCGGGGCGCTGGGTGGGTCGCTTATTCGTGAACGAGGCTGCAAACACCGGCTGGGTGGCGTGCCAATAAGCAGCCATGGCGGCTGCGTGGCGGGCCGAAGCCTGGGTGCGGACTACGAACAACATGCGTCGCCAAGGAAACCACGTCCCGCCGCAAACGTCAACCGATTTAGCGCAGACCCCCGTCAAACCCCGTGAATTAGGGTTTTGCCGTGACCCCGCCGGCCCCCATCACGCTCGAATTTCCGGCGGTTCCCGGGGTGGGGCGGGTGTTCGGGGCCACGCGCCGGGTGCGGCTGGGCGACGTCACACCACGCGGTCGTCTGCGCCTGGATGCCGCCGTGCGCTATCTCCAGGACATCGCCCACGACGACGCCCGGGAGGCCGCCTACGCCGACCGTGACGGCTGGGTCGTGCGCCGCACCGCGCTTCGCGTCGAGAAGTTTCCTGTCTTCCAAGAGTCCCTCAGTCTCCAGACATGGTGCGGTGGATTGGGCTCGCACTGGGCGGAGCGTTCGACGCTCATCGAGGGCGAGCGTGGGGGCCGCATCGAAGCCGCGGCGGTGTGGGTGCACGTCGACCTGGCCACCATGGCGCCGGCGAAACTCGCCGCCGACTTCCTCGCCGTTGCAAGCGCATCAGCCGTGGGCCGAAAAGTTGGTGCACGCGTACTGCTGCGCGATCGACCAACGCCGGGTGAACCACGTCATCCGTGGCCGCTGCGGTTCTCCGACATGGACGCGCTCGGCCACATGAATAATGCCGCCTACTGGGAGGCCGTTGAAGAGTGGCTCGGTGCACACCGCGAGATGCGCGCGCCGCTCGAGGTGGTGCTGGAGCATCTCGCCCCGGTGAACCCCGAACACGAGGTGGCGACGGTGGTGCGCGAAACGGGCGATCACACGCTGATCTGGCACGAATCCGCAGGTGACGTGGTTGCCGCGACGCAGGTGCGTCGGTCGTCCGTCAGCTGACGCGGACGTATTCGAGATAGCCGTCGCGCTCGCGGCGGTCGAACTCACCCGCGAGCCGCAGGTGCTCGAGGTGTGCAAAGGTTTCGCTGTCGGCCATGGGGCCCTGGGCGCGTGCAGAAAAGAGATGTTTGGCGATGTCCATCACCGTCGCCGGACGGTCGAAGTCGGCACCGATCTGGCGCAACTTGTCGAGGCGCTCGATGTGGTGCAACTTGATGTGCTCGACGCGTTCCACCACGTTGGTGAACGGCGCTCCGTGAGCGGGCAGCGCGAGCTTGAGTTGCGTACCGAGATCGGCGACCTTGTCGAGTGAAGCGAAAAATCCGTGCAACGGGTCCGCTGCATACGACATGCCCGAGATGTGCGGCGTGATCGTCGGCAACACATGGTCACCGCTGATGAGCAGACCCGAGTCGGGGTCGAGCAAACAGAGATGGTCTTCGGTGTGTCCCGGGGTGTGGTAGGCGAGCCACTCACGACCACCCATCATCACGCGGTCGCCCTCGTCGATGCGACGACTGGGGTGGGGTACACCGAACACTTTCGGAAACCTGGCGTGCATGCGCATGCGGGTGCGCCGTGACCAGGGAATGTCGTAGCCACGACCACCCCAGGGCGTCTTGCCATCCACGCGCATCGGACTTTTGACCAACGGCACGTCCTCGACGTCGATGTCCGGGGGTTCGCACGGGTCCCACCACAGTCGGAACCGCCGATGGGCGATGATCTCGGCACCCACCTCTTTGCGCAAGCGGCCGGCCCCGCCGTAGTGATCGGGATGACTGTGGGTGACGAGAACCGAGTGAACTCGCTTCAGTGGTACCCCGATTGCGCGCAAGCGTGCCTTGAGCGCGACGAATGATTCGTGGCCGGGCATTCCGGGGTCGACGACGGTGACGCCACGCTCGTCTTCGAGCACGTACATGTTGACGTGACCAAGACCCGGCAGGTCGATGGGGAGTTGCGTGCGCAGGACGCCGGGGGCAAGTTCGGTGATTTCGTCGGTGGCGTACAAGGCCTCTTGGCGCACGGGGCGAGGAACTTCGGCCGACGAATTCACGGGTGGAAAACTACTTGAACGCGTTGGCGCGGTAGTAGGCAAGTTCGTGAATGCTGTCACGAATGTCCTCGAGCGCCCTGTGGTTCCCCGTCTTTGCGGGCCGACCCGCGGCGACCTGCGGATACCAGCGCTTGACGAGTTCCTTCACGCTCGAGACGTCGATGCTGCGGTAGTGCAGATAATTCTCGACCTCGCCGAGATGCGCGGCCAGGAAACGTCGGTCGGTGCCGATGCTGCTGCCGCACAAAGGCACCGACCTCGGTGTGTCGATGTGGGTTTTGAGGAATGCGAGAGTTTCGCGGCCTGCTTCTTCGATGCTGATTGTCGAGGTACGGATCTCTTCGAGCAGGCCGGACTTGGTGTGCATGTCGACCACGACGGGCACCATCTTGGCCAGGACGTCGTCGGGCTGGTGAATCACGATGTCGGGGCCCTCGGCGACGATGTTGAGTTCGTCGTCGGTGATGATCGTTGCAATCTCCACGATGCGGTCAAGTACCGGATCGAGACCTGTCATCTCGAGGTCCATCCACGCCATCACGACCCCAAAACTACCGTTGTTCTAGATTCACCGTGTGCTCAAGGTCGCGATTCAGCAACTCGACCCCGGCCTGCCCTTGCCGAGCGTTGCACACCGTGGTGATGCAGGTGTCGATCTTCACGCGCGCAACGATGCGCTCGTTTCCCGTGCGGGCGGTCGCGTGTTGGTGCCGACCGGCATCGCCGTCGCGATTCCCGAGGGCTATGCGGGTTTCGTCATCCCGCGGAGTGGTCTCGCGCTCACACACGGCATCAGCCTCGTCAACACTCCCGGCCTCATCGACGCGGGATATCGGGGCGAATTGAAGTGCGTGATGCTGAACACCGACCCGACCAACGACTACGAAGTCAAGCGCGGTGATCGCATCGCCCAGCTCGTCATCCAGCGCATCGAAGAAGTCGCCTGGCAGGTGGTTGATTCACTCGAGGGCTTCGACCGTGGTGGCGGATTCGGTCATTCAGGGCGTTGACGCACGGGGCCTCTCGGGCTGCTAGAGGACCTCGCGGGCGTTCGTGGCCATCGGAATGTGCCACCCACGCTCCATCCATCGTCGCGACAGCAATTTCCCGTTCTCGTCGCCGACGTCGAAACTCGCCACCAGCGATCCCGGCGCCACGACGCTCCACAAGGCCTGCAGTCTGAACTCGTACCAGAACTGGTCCCAGCCGTAGTCGGACACGCCGGTCGCGCCGAGCGCCTCGTGGTACATCCTCAACAGACGCATGCCGTGTTCGTCCCAGATTGCCTTGTCCGCCGACGAACTCATGAGGTACGCCACGTCCTGTGCGGGTGTCGCCTTGATGACGAGCTGGAAGTCGATGAACTTCATGCGTGATGCACCCGCATCGAAGAACATGTTTTCGAGTCGAGCATCACCATGGCACATCGTGTGGGCGATCTCACCCGTTCTCTTGATGATCGAATCGAATTGCGCGGCAAGTTCGTTGCCGAGATCGACGGCATCACGGCCGATGACATTCACCCAGTCCTTTTCGATGACCGTCATCGCGTTGCGCATGATGTCGGGAACAACGGCGAGATTCGCCGGTGAGTCGTTGCGCGGCAACCAATCCATCTTGTCGAGGTCGGGGTGGTTCCACCATGCGGCGTGGAATTTCGCGAGCTCACGCAGGGCGATCTCGAGCTGTGCGACGGTCGCCCCGGTGGTCTGTTGGCCGACCTGCAGGTCACGGATTTCTTCGAGAACCAGAACGAACTCACCCGCGTCGACGTCCATGTCGTTGTAGTAGCAACCAACGATGTCGACAGGTGTGCGGCCGGCCATCTGTCGGAAGAACTGGCCCTCGCGCACGTAGAGACCGAGCGCGAGTCCAATGACTTTGTTCTCGGGCGCGGCTGTGGGGATCTTGAGCACCATCGAGGTCGGACCCGAGTTCGGTTCGGTGTAATCAACGATGAGTCTCACGAGCGTGCCGAACACCCCGGTTCCGCCGCCGAGGGGCTCGTGGCGGACCGAGCCAACCTCGATGTGGGGTTCGATGACCCCCGAGGATTGCAGGGCCCGTGTCAGCCATGAAGCAGTCACCTGTCGCGGTGTCGTTGGTCGGGCCAGTCCGGCCATGTCATCCCCCCGGATGTGTTGGTTGGCGGTCCGTTCGTCAGCGGGACCGCGGCTTGCGGCTCAAGAGTATTCCACGCTCGGTCAAAGAGGCGATGTCGCTCGGGGAGAGGCCGAGGAGTTGGGAGAACACGGCTTCGTTGTCTTCACCCGGATAGCGCGGTTCCCCCGATGTCGTCGTGTCGGCATCGGAAAAACGCCACGGTGCGTTCGGAATGCGAACGGTCCCACCGCCCCGGTTGCTCACCTCGACCGTCACGTTGCGTTCGCGGCCCCAAGTGGTGTCGGCGACCTCGTGCGGTGAACGGATCTTGCCCGATGCGAGTTGTTGGTGGGAAAGTGCTTCTTCGATGGCCGTCGCATCGGGCATCGTTGCCGCCCACACGCGGAGAATCTCCTGGATCTCGTCGAGATGGGCGAGACGACCCGGCACGTCGGCGAAGCGTGGATCACTGATCACGTCACCACGTCCGGCGCCATTCATGAAATTGTCGAACGTGCCACGTTCGGCGGGGTGCCCGCTGACAACCACCTTGTCGCCGTTCGCCGCGGTGAGAACGGGGTAGTTCGCCGGCTGAAAGGATCGAATTTGCTCGGGCGGGACGGGGTCGGTCCACAGCTCGTCGTGGGCGTGTTCGTTGACGTAGAGCATCGTCTGTGCCATCGCGACGTCGATCCACTGCCCGCGACCGGTACGACCCCGTTGAATGACGGCCGCAAGAATCGCGGTGCATGTCTCCATCGCCGTGTACACGTCGGCATGTGAGAACGGGTCGTTCGCGTAATCACCGCCGCGTACATCACCCTGATACTTCGTGATGCCCGTCTCGGCGCTTATGACAGGTGCGTACGCGCGACGGTGCACCCACGGACCCGTGTTGCCGTAACCCGTGATGGATGCATAGATGAGCCGCGGATTGATCACGCTCAACGTGTCGTAGTCGAGCCGCAGACGCTTCATCACTCCGGGACGAAAATTCTCGACGACGACATCGACGTGTTCGATCAGGCGGTGGACAAGGGCGACGGCCTCGGGCTTCGACAAGTCGAGGCAGATGTTCTTTTTCCCCACGTTCTGCTGGACGAAATACGTCGAGAGCGAGTTGACCCGTGGATTCGTGAAACGGGTGAGGTCGCCCTCGGGCGGTTCGAGTTTGATGACGTCGGCGCCGAGGTCGCAGAGCATGCGCGTCGCATGGGGGCCGGTGAGAACACGGCTGAAGTCCAAGACACGCAGCCCGCTGATCGGTCGTTCGCCCGTTCCGCCGCCCCCCGTGTTGCCCATGAAATCGCCACCGTACAGGGCGGGTACGGTCTCGGGCGTGACGAAAAGCGACCTGCCCGCCTACCGCGATCTGCCCCGTCGGGGCGGTCTACCCGCCGCGTGGGACGTGTGGGAGGGCGATGCCCGGTACTTCGGCTGTCTGAACCTGCTGACGCCCGAGCGTGTCGCTGCCGCAGCGAGTTTGGTGACCGGTGGTCGGGTGTTTTCGATGAATTGGGACATGCGCAAGCCCGACCCGCCGCTGTTCGGGCGCAGTCCCTTCGACCACGAGGTCACGGGTGACGAGCGCGCAGTCAGCCATGACGACGTTCTCCACGGGTGGAACACCCAGTCGTCGAGTCAATGGGACGGGTTCCGTCACATCCGCAACTTCGCGGCTCAAAATGACGAGGGCGGAACCGGACACTTCGGCGGAGTCGCCGACGATGCGCATGGCGTGCACCACTGGGCGCAACGCGGCATCGTGGGCCGCGCCGTGCTGTGTGACGTCGCGCGTTGGCGCGAGACGGTCGGCCGGCCGATACAACACGACAAGTCCGATCCGATCGAGGCCGACGAACTACTCGAGTGTCTCGCACATCAGGGAACGGAGTTGGAGGAGGGTGACATACTCCTCGTGCGCACGGGGTGGATCGGCTGGTACGAACGTCAACCAAGCGATGTGCGCGAGCGCATGGCCGTCGTCAGCGAACTGCGCACACCGGGTCTGCGGTCCGACGAACGCACGGCTGAAGTTTTGTGGAACATGCACATTGCTGCCATCGCAGCCGACAACCCTGCCGTCGAAGTGTGGCCTCCCGGGGCGTTGCGATCCGCGGAGGAAAACGCCGAGATTCGCGCCGACCGTCGCCGCATGCACGAGATCTTCACGCACACACTTTTCCTGCCGATGCTCGGTCTGCCACTCGGCGAGATGTTCGTCCTCGACCACCTCGCCGACGATTGCGCGGCCGACGGTCGCTACACCGGCCTCTTCACGTCGGCGCCCTTGAACCTGCCCTCGGGCGTTGCATCGCCACCAAACGCACTCGTCTTGAAGTGACGTTCAGGACAGCCTGACGCCGAGATGGCGCAGCGCCATCGCGGCATACAGTGAAACACCGATTTCCATCGCGTCTTCGTCGAACATCACGCGGTTCGAGTGATTCGGGGCGGCTGTCGCCGGGTTCTTGTCGGCGGGCGTGCCACCGAGGAACATCATCGCACCCGGCAGGCGCTCGAGCACGTAACTGAAATCCTCGGCACCCATGACGGGATGGGAAAGTTGTACCACCTTGCGATCGCCGAGGATCGATGTGGCGACACCACTCGAAAAGCCGGCGAACCCGGGGTCGTTGACCGTGACGGGGTAGCCGAGGGGAATGTCGACTTCGGCGGACATGCCGTGTGCGGCCGCAATGCCCGAAGCGACCTGTGCGATCATCTCGTGCACCTTGCTGCGGGTTCTGGCGCTGACCGCACGAATGGTGCCCTCCAGGACCGCTGTCTCGGGAATGACGTTGTATGCGGTACCGGCGTTGATCTTCGTCACGGTCACGATCGCCGGGTCGAATGCGTCGATGCGCCGCGTCACCATCGTCTGCAGTGCCTGCACGATCTCGCACGCAACAGGTACGGGGTCACCGGTGCGGTGCGGCTCGGAGGCATGTCCACCTGCGCCCGTCACGGTGATCGTCATACGATCACTCGAGGCCATGATCGGCCCACCCTTGATACCCACCATCCCGACCGGCAAAGCCGTCGAAATATGAAGTGCGAACGCACCGGTGATCGGCGACTCGCTTCCATCCCTGTGTGGGGGTAGGTCGACGAGGCCTTCTTCGAGCATGTACTGCGCTCCGTGGAAACCCTCTTCGCCCGGTTGGAACATGAACAGCACTCGTCCGGGTATCTCACCCCTCCGGTCCGACAACAGGTGTGCGGTCTGCACGAGCATGCTCGTATGGGTGTCGTGACCGCATGCGTGCATCACGTTGGCATTTTTCGACGCAAATTCAAGGCCCGTGTCCTCGGGCATCGGAAGCGCGTCCATGTCGCCACGCAGCAGAACCGTCGGACCGGGTTTGTCACCGGTGAGGAGGGCAGCGATGCCACTCGTTGTCTTGTGCAGGGTGATGTCGAGAGGTAGCCCGTCGAGTGCCTGTAGCACCTGCTCACGCGTCACCGGCAGGTCGTTGCCCACCTCGGGATGCTCGTGCAACGAGCGGCGCAGCGTCACCGCTGCGTCCCGTAATCCGCGGGCCTGATCGCGCAGTTCCCTGCTGGGACCGTGCTCTTCGATCAGCGCTTCAGCCGACATGGCGCCATCGTGCCACACTTTTTCCGTGGCCGAGGGCGGTGACACAGAACTTGTCGACATCATCGACATCGACGATCGGGTGATCGACACGGTTCCGCGGTCGGTGATGCGCCGCGACGTGTTGCGGCATCGCGCGGTGTTCATCCTCGTGCGTGACTCCGCGCACCGGGTGCTCGTCCACCGACGCAGCGAACACAAGGACATCTGGGCCGGCTGGTGGGACATCGCCCTCGGTGGGGTGGTTGCCGCCGGAGAGTCCTACGACGATGCGGCGAGACGCGAATTGTGGGAAGAGGCGGGCATCAGGGCCGAGCCCATGCCGGTCTCGGGCGGGCCATACTGCGACACCGAGGTCAGCCTGATCGGGCGCTGCTACGAGGTGCGTCACGACGGCGAGGTCGAGGCCCGCGATGGGGAAGTCGCTGAATTCCGGTGGGTCGCGCCCGAGGAATTGCGGCGTATGGTCGCCAAAGAACGGTTCCTGCCCGACAGCCTTGCGCTGCTTGGCCCGCATCTTTTCGGGGCCTGAACGCAGATCGGTACCCTGTGGGCATGCTCCCCAACGCAGCGGTCATGGTCGAATTCACGATCGAACCCTTCGTCGAGGGCGCCCCCGGCCCGCACGTCACCGCGGCGGTTGCCGCGGTCGAAGCGCTCGGAGTGACGGTCGAATTCGGGCCGTTCGGGACGACCCTTCGCGCCACCGCGGGTGAAGCCGGTCGTGTCGTGGCCGCACTTCTCGACGTGGCGTACGCCAACGGCGCCACCCATGTCAGCATCCACATCGGTCCGGACGGCGAATGAGTCAGCCTGAACATCCCCTCCTGCGGGCGGTTGCTCCGATTCTCGATGCTGTCGGCGCAACTATCGTGTCGGCGTCCGAAATGGCAGCAAGCGACATTCCGCTCTCTTGGGACGGTCAAGTGGTGGGTGCGGTCCGGATGCTGGCGCTGCACGGTGCACTCGATCGTCTGATCGAAGGTGTCGAGAAGGAACTCGGCGCAAGCCTCAAGGAACTCTCGCGCAACGACAAACAACGTGCGATACGCCTACTCGACGAGCGGGGGGCATTCATGTTGCGCCGTGCGGTGGAAGACGTCGCCGATGCGATGGCGGTGTCGCGCATCACGGTCTACAACTACCTCAACGCGATTCACCGCTGAACTACAGCTTGCGCAGTTGAACGTCCGTCACCCTGTGGTTCGAGCCCTTGTTGATCACAAGTGACGCACGCGACTTCGTCGGTGCAATGTTGTCGGTGAGGTTGCGCCCGTTGATTTCCGTCCAGATCCCGCGCGCGACCTCGGTTGCCTCGTCGTCATTGAGTTCGGCGAAGTGCCGAAAGAAGCTCTGTGGGTCTTGGAAGACGGTGCGCCGCAGGGTGTGGAAGCGCTCGATGTACCAGTCCCGGATGACCGATTCCTCGGCGTCGATGTAGATGGAAAAATCGAAGTAATCGGACACGAATTCGTTCGAGTCGGTCCCGACCTGCAAGACGTTTAGTCCTTCGAGAATGAGAATGTCGGGCTGTCGAACGGCGACCTCTTGGCCTTCGACGATGTCGTAGACGATGTGGCTGTACATCGGAGCGAGAACTTCGGGTTGACCCGACTTGAGACCACGCAAGAATTGCAAGAGCGCCTTCGTGTCGTAACTCTCGGGGAATCCTTTGCGGTTCATGATGCCGCGCCCTTCGAGCACCGCATTCGGGAACAGAAATCCATCGGTTGTGACGAGGTCGACCTTGGGGTGTTCGGGCCAGCGTGCGAGTAGAGCCTGGAGAATGCGGGCGAAGGTGCTCTTGCCCACGGCCACACTGCCGGCAATACCGATCACATAGGGGACCTTGGGAGCCATGGTGCCCAGGAAAGTGGCCGACACTTTGTGCAGGTTCTGCGTCGCGCTGACGTAGAGATTCAGTAGACGGGTGAGGGGTAGGTAGACGGCAGTGACCTCCTCGAGGTCGATCTGTTCGTTGATTCCGCGCAACGCCTCGAGATCCTTTTCGCGAATCGTGAGCGGCGTCGCGGCACGCAAATCGGCCCATTCGTCTCGCGAAAAGGGTATGTGGCGGTCGAGATCGAGCATTGTGTCCCCGGAGGAATGTCTACCGCTTCCACGGTGCCGAGGGCGAAACGGCACCGGTGGCGGTGAGAACATCGACTCCGGTCTCGGTGACAAGGACCGTGTGTTCGAACTGGGCGGTGCGCTTGCCATCGGCGGTGACGGCGGTCCAGTTGTCATCCCACATTTTGTGCTGCCACGTGCCGAGGCTGATCATCGGCTCGATGGTGAACGTCATCCCGGGGCGCATGATCATCGAATTGCGCGGGTCGTAGTAGTGCAGCACCTGGATGTCGGAGTGGAATTGCTCGCCGATGCCGTGGCCGATGAAGGCTCGGACGACACCCATGCGGTTGTTCTTCGCGTGGTTCTCGATGGCCTTTCCGATGTCACTGAGAGGCTTTCCGGGAACCACCGCTTCGATACCTTTCCACATGCACTCTTCGGCTACCCGTACGAGCAAACTGTCTTCTTCATCGACATCACCAACAAAAAAAGTTGCGTTCGTATCGCCATGCACACCATTCACGAAGCACGTCACGTCGAGGTTGATGATGTCGCCGTCTCGCAACATGGTGGAGTCGGGAATACCGTGACAGATCACCTCATTCAGACTCGTGCACACGCTTTTCGGATAGCCGTGGTAGTTCAGCGGGCTCGGGTATGCACCACGACGAATCGTTTCGTCGTGCACGAACACATCGATGTCGTCGGTCGTCAATCCCGGACGCACGATCTCACCTGCCATGCGCAGAATCTCGGTGGCCATACTGCACGCGTAACGCATGCGCTCGATCACCTCGGGTGCCTTGATCTTCGGTTCGTCCCAGCGCGCCACTACTCCCGAGTCTGCATACGACGGCTTTGCGATTCCCTCTGGCACCGACCGCATCGGACTGACGATTCCGGGGATGATCCGGCCCTCGAGGGGCTTGTGGCAGCGCTTGTACTTGCGCCCGCTGCCGCACCAGCACGGGTCACCGGCTGCCGGTAATACCTCGGGCGGGGTCGTGACGCTCATAGCCCAAAGGCTATTGGGGTAACGCGCTGTATTTTTGACCGAGCCGTTTTGCCGTTTCGTAATGGCCGCCCATCTGGGAAGTAGCGAAGTCTTGGATCTCTCGTGACTTCAAGTCCACGGAGCTCGCCAGGTGTGGTCTCACGACCTGTCGCGGGAGAACTTCGAGCCAATTCGCGAAGACGCGTTTCACGTGTCAGTCGGCGACGGCGCCGGTGAGGCCGGCAAGAGAGAGGGCCTCGTTAATGGTCGCGGCGGTGTCGACGCGGATGCCCTGCACCTTTGCGGATGCCGAAGCGGGGACGATGGCTCGGGTGAAGCCGAGGCGCGTGGCTTCGGCCAGACGGCGGCCTACTTGTGCGACCTGTCGAACCTCGCCGGCAAGACCAACTTCGCCAATCACGACGAGATCGGCCGGTAGAGGTTTGTTCACGACGGCGGAGACCAGTGCGAGGCACATGCCGAGGTCGGCACCTGGTTCGGACAACTTCACACCGCCTACGACAGAGGCATAGACCTCGTGGCCTGCGAGTGAAATACGTGCGCGGCGTTCGAGGACCGCAAGGAGAAGTGCGAGACGACCCGAATCGACACCTTGCGCGGAACGTCGTGGTGGAGCCCCACCCGAGACAGGGTTGGTGAGCGCCTGCAGTTCGACAAGTAGCGGACGCTGGCCCTCGAGCGTGGGTACGACGACCGAACCGGGGACACCGGTGCGTCGGTCAGCGAGGAACAACTGACTGGCGTCGGGCACGCCCACCATTCCTCTTTCCGTCATCTCGAACAGGCCGAGCTCGGAAGTGGGGCCGAAGCGGTGTTTGGCGGCGCGAAGGAGACGAAGAGCATGGTGGCGTTCGCCCTCGAACGAGAGCACCGTGTCGACGACGTGTTCGAGTACACGCGGTCCGGCCAGCCCACCCTCTTTGGTGACATGACCGACCATGATGACGGGGAGGCTGCGGTGCTTTGCCTCTTGTACGAGTCGGTGCGCGCAGCCGCGAACCTGCACCACCGATCCGGGCGGTGAGGAGAGTTCGGGGTCGGCGATGGTCTGGATGCTGTCGATGACGACAAGGTCGGGGGAGACCTGTTGGATCGCATTGAAGATGTTGGGCAGGCTCATCTCGGCGAGCAGCCACACGTTGTCGCCCAATGCACCGAGACGTTCGGCCCGCAGGCGTACCTGTTGGGTGCTTTCCTCAGCGGTGATGTAGAGCGTCTTTTTCGGCCACGCGGCGAGCAACTGCATGAGCAACGTGCTTTTGCCGACACCGGGTTCACCGCCGAGCAACGTGACAGAGCCCGGTACGAGGCCCCCGCCCAGGACCCGGTCAAGTTCGGGAATCGTGGTCGGCTGGGGTTGGCCGACCGCAGAGTCGATTTCGGTGATGGGCTTGGGTACGCCGGGCGCGACGAGTGACATACCGACTGCGAGTGAGGCGAGTTGCGGCTCGGGACCCTCGACGTCTTCGACGAGCGAGTTCCACGCTCCGCACGACACGCACCTACCCGCCCACTTCGGGAATGAAGCCGCGCATTCGGTGCAGCGGTAGACGACCCGTAGTTTTGCCATTGCGCCAACGTTAGGCGACGGGTGTCAGGCGTTATTCGTCGACTTCGACGTAGCGGGGTCGCCGCGACTGGCGACGCCACACGCGCAGGCCGACCCAGCCGATCACGGCAAGCCACGCGACGAGCAGCGCGCGAGCCACGAAAGAAAGGATTCCGCCGAGCGTGCCGGCAACATCCACCTCATTGGTTGTCGTCGACAGGTCGACCGGCGTGCCGTCGGTGGCCACGCGCCAAGTGAGGACCCCATCTTGTGGAAAGCCCGTCGTCGACTGCACCTTGCCCGGCAAGGTGACATTGACCTGGAGGCTCAGTGCCTTGCCCAAGTCGAGGCCGGCCTCTTTCACCGTTTCCTCGTAGGGTGTGGCACCAACGACCTGCAGCAACTGGTCATCGGCGAATGCCTGCAGGCCGCCCGTGACTTCGAGTCGACCGGTGAGTTTCCACACCGAGTCGCGCGACTTGCCCTCACGGGTGATGCGGACATCGCGGAAAGGTCCGCGGTTGCCGTTGATCTGCGTCAGCAGTGCGCTCGCTTGGGTTTCGTTGTCGAAGGCGTGAGACAGCAGAACACGAAGTCCACCATCGTCGGTCGACTCGGGACCCGTCACGGTCCAGCCGGCGGCAACCATGTCGGCGAAGTCGAGGTCGGTCGACAGACGGGGAGCCTGGTTGACGATGTCGTTGTCGGCGGTCAGGAGAAGTTCGAGTGAACCCGAACCGTCACGCTCGACGACGATCGAGACGACGGAGTCGACCCGACACGACGAGAGTATGACCGCGCACGCGATGGCCGCGAGAATCGCGGTGAGTCGCGTGCGCAGTGAGGTCACTCGGGGCTGGTCGGGTTGCCTTCGCCCGCGCCGGCGAGTTCGACGGCCGACGGGGGCTGGAAGCCCTCGACGGCGCGGAAGCAGAGCTGCTGGCTACCGGGCTTGTCGGGGTCATCCTCCGTGTCGACGACGATGATCACGCCGGCTGCGAATTCCTTTTGGAGGATCTTCTCGGACAGTGGGTCTTCGACGAAGCGCTGGATGGCGCGACGCAAGGGCCGCGCACCAAGCTGCGGGTCGTAGCCGCGCTCGGCGAGCAGTTCCTTTGCGCTTTGCGTGAGCTCGATACCCAGGCCCTGGCTTTCCAACTGTGTGCCCAGGCGCTTGGTCATGAGGTCGACCATCTGCGTGACCTCAGCCTTGGCGAGTTCGTGGAACACGATGACCTCGTCGATGCGGTTGAGGAACTCGGGGCGGAAGTGCAACTTGAGCGCGTCGTTGACCTTTTCCTTCATGCGTTCGTACGACACGGCCTCGTCGGCCTTGGTGAAACCGACGTTGGCCTTGCGCAGGTCCTGCGTGCCGAGGTTGGAGGTCATGATGAGCACGGTGTTGCGGAAGTCCACGGTACGACCCTGACTGTCGGTGAGGCGGCCCTCTTCGAGAATCTGCAACAGGGTGTTGAACACGTCGGGGTGCGCTTTTTCGATCTCGTCGAAAAGTACGACACTGAACGGGCGACGACGCACGGCCTCGGTGAGCTGGCCACCCTCTTCGTAGCCGACGTAGCCGGGGGGCGAACCGACGAGGCGGCTGACCGTGTGCTTCTCCATGTACTCCGACATGTCAAGTGCGATCAGTGCGTCGTCGTTGCCGAAGAGGAAATTGGCGAGTGTCTTGGCTAGTTCGGTCTTGCCGACACCGGTGGGGCCGAGGAAGATGAACGACCCGCTGGGGCGCTTGGGGTCTTTTAGACCTGCGCGCGTGCGGCGGATGCTCTGGGACACGGCCTTGATGGCGTTTTGCTGGCCGATGATGCGCTTGTGCAGCTCGACTTCCATGTTGAGCAGTTTTGCGGTCTCTTCTTCGGTGAGCTTGTAGACCGGGATGCCGGTCCAGAGGCTGAGCACCTCGGCGATGGCTTCTTCGTTGACCTCATCGAAGAGATCCACGCCCGACGCCTTGACGTCGGCCTCTTTGTGGGCCCGCTCTTCGAGCAACGAACGCTCCTGGTCACGCAGGCGACCGGCTTCCTCGAAACGCTGTTCCTCGACGGCCTTCTTCTTTGCGTCCTGTACCTCGGAGATGCGCTTTTCGAGGTCCTTGAGGTCGGGCGGGGTCTGCATGCGCTTGATGCGCAGACGGCTGCCCGCCTCGTCGATGAGGTCGATCGCCTTGTCGGGGAGGTGGCGATCGCTGATGTAGCGGTCGGCGAGATTCGCCGCGGCGACGAGCGCTTGGTCGGTGATCGTGACGCGGTGGTGCGACTCGTACTTGTCGCGGATGCCTTTCAGAATTTCGATCGTGTGCGCAAGCGTGGGCTCGTCGACCTTCACCGGCTGGAATCGACGTTCGAGGGCGGCGTCCTTTTCGAGATGCTTGCGGTACTCATCCAGGGTCGTTGCTCCGATGGTTTGCAGTTCACCACGGGCGAGCATCGGCTTGAGGATCGATGCGGCGTCGATGGCACCCTCGGCGGCGCCGGCGCCGACGAGCGTATGGATCTCGTCGATGAAAAGAATGATGTCGCCGCGTGTCTTGATTTCCTTCAGGACCTTCTTGAGGCGCTCTTCGAAATCACCGCGGTAACGGCTGCCGGCAACGAGCGCACCCAGGTCGAGTGTGTAGAGCTGCTTGTTCTTGAGCGTCTCGGGAATGTCGTTGCTGACGATCTTTTGGGCGAGCCCCTCGACGATGGCGGTCTTGCCGACGCCGGGTTCACCGATGAGCACGGGGTTGTTCTTCGTCCGGCGCGAAAGAATCTGCATCACGCGCTCCATCTCACGGTGACGGCCGATGACGGGGTCGAGTTTCTTTTCCTTGGCGGCCTGCGTGAGGTTGCGGCCGAACTGGTCGAGGATCTGGCTCCCGCCCTTGTCGCCCTGTTCTTCCTTGCCCGAAGAGGAGGAGCCTCCCGACGACTGGCCCTCGGCTTTGCCGCCCGCGGGGCCCTGGTAGCCGCTGAGCAACTGGATGACCTGCTGGCGGACGCGACCGAGGTCGGCTCCGAGTTTCACCAATACCTGTGCGGCGACTCCCTCACCCTCGCGGATGAGGCCGAGGAGGATGTGTTCGGTGCCGATGTAGTTGTGGCCGAGTTGCAGTGCCTCACGCAGTGAGAGCTCGAGAACCTTCTTCGCGCGGGGCGTAAAGGGGATGTGACCCGATGGCGACGACCCGCCTTGACCGATGATGTCCTCGACCTGGGCGCGCACGGCCTCGAGTGAAATGCTGAGCGATTCCAACGCCTTGGCGGCGACACCTTCACCCTCGTGGATGAGGCCGAGGAGGATGTGCTCGGTCCCGATGTAGGAGTGGTTGAGCAGCCGAGCCTCTTCCTGCGCGAGCACGACGACGCGCCGAGCCCTGTCGGTAAAGCGTTCGAACAATTTGACCGCCTTTCGCCACTGCCCTGACCGGCAACAGACAACTGTACGGGAGTGTATCGGCAGCATTGGGGGACACTGCACTGAAGGTCGTATTCTGCGGGTGTGGCCGTTGGCTCTCCGTTGCTTGATCTTCCCGCCATGGGCGCCGACCGACAGCGGGTCGAAGAGGCAATGCTCGCAGCGGTGCGTACGTCCGACGACTATTTGACGGAAATTGCCTCGCACCTGATTTCTGCTGGCGGCAAGCGTCTGCGTCCCGTTATGACGATTGTCGCAAGCCTCGTCGCCGACCCAACTCCCGGCTCCGCCTCCAACGACGCGATCCAGGGTGGAATCGCCTGCGAGTTGGTGCATCTCGGGTCGCTCTACCACGACGACGTGATGGACGAGTCAGAGACCCGACGCGGTGTCGAAACCGTCAATGCGAAGTGGGGCAACCTCCAGGCAATCCTGGCGGGCGACTTTCTCTTGGCGCGGGCGTCAGAAATCGCCGCCTCACTGGGCACCGAGGTCGCGGGTCTTCTTGCGCACACAATCGGGCAGCTTTGCGAGGGTCAGATCGAAGAACTGCGATTCACCTACAAGCCGGAACGTCCGCTCGACTCCTATCTCTCGAGCATCGAAGGCAAGACCGCCTCGCTGTACGGCACTGCCGCACGAATCGGGGGGATCGTCGCGGGACTCGACCGCACGACGGTCGACCATCTCACTGCCTACGGCACCGCGTACGGCATGGTTTTCCAGATCGTGGATGACATCCTCGACATCACGGCCACGGATGCCGAACTGGGGAAGCCTGCCGGTCACGACATGGTGGAGGGCGTCTACACGCTGCCCGTGATGCACACGCTGGCCTCCGGGGGTGCCGCGGCCGGCGAGTTGCGCGCAATGCTCGGTCGACCGTTGCGGCGTCGAACGCAGCGACGTGCGATCGAAATCGTCCGCTCGGGTGACGGTATCCGCCGGGCAATCTCAACGGCACGTGAATTTGTCGCGCGGGCCGAGGCGGCATGTGATGCTTTGCCGCAAACGCCCGCGACCGCGGCCTTGCGTGGTGCGACCGACGCGCTGTTGTCGTCAGTCGTTCGCTGACGATACGGCTGCCGCCACGGCGAGACCGCTCAGCACCGCACCTTCCACGCGTGGTCCCGCGAATGCATCACCCGCAACGACCATGTCGCCCGCGTCGTTCGACCAGAAGCGATCGGGCCAGTTGCGCTGCGGTGTGGCAAAGCGCCAACGCTTGAAATTGGACGCCGTGATCGAGGACCCTCCGAGATAATCAACCGCCGCTTCGCGGAGGAGTTGTTCGGCTTCGTCGTGTGGCGTGTCCCAGTGCGTTGCACTCCAGCGGGGATTCGCATGGAAGGTGACTGCAGGAACGGGCGAAATACCTTTTGCGTGGTTGTCCCCGATGAAGGAGAACACTTCGTCGGGGTTCTGCAGTGCACCCGGAAACGGAATCGCAGACGGGCCATCGAGCGCGACGAGGAGCCCGAGGGTTCTGTCGTAGTCGATCGTGCGCAGTTCCTCGGGGAACTCGACACCACCCGTGAATGCAAAACCGAAACTCTGCGGGACCGGCGCCGTGAGGATCACGACATCGGTCTCGGACGCTTCCCCGGTGTCGAGGGTGATCGTCCATCCACCATTCGTCGCGGGAAGAACCGAAAAGACCAGTGACGAGGTGCGCACGTCAAGACCGGTCGCCAGATGCTTCGCGATGGACGCCATGCCGGAACTGCCGACGTAGCGGGGAAAGCCATCTTGCTCCGAACCGAATCCCCGGCACCACACGCGCACCACCCCGGCAGCGAGCCACTCGTCGACGATGGCTTGGAAACGCGGGTCGCGCACGGTGAAGAACTGTGCGCCGTGATCGAAGACTGCGTCACCGATACGACGTGTGGCAAGCCGTCCGCCCACGCCGCGGCCCTTGTCGATCACGACAACCGAATGCCCCCGTGATACGAGTTCGCGTGCGGCGATCAGTCCGGCAAGACCCGCACCCACGACGGTGATCTTCATCGGGTGACAACGCTGCGTCGGTGTGCCTTCTCCGCCCGGCGGAGAAAGCCGATCAACTCTTTGTTGAACGTCGACGCATGCTCGACCATGAAGCCGTGTGCAGCACCCGAGATGACCACCAACTCCGCAGTCGGGATCTGCTCGGCGAGCAACTCGCTGTCTCCGCGTGGGGTGAGGATGTCTTGGTTACCGACGATGACGAGGGTCGGCACGCGGATCGCGGTCACGGCTTGGTTCAAGTACTCGAGTTGTTCACTGCTCGACAGGATGGCATTGACCTGCGCCTGAAAATCAGTGCCCGGGCGGCCGAGGGCGAACGGGCCAAGCCAACCAAAGGCCGGCCAGAGGCGGCGCAACGATCGCGGACCAATGACCCAACGCGCTGCTTCGCGGCCAAGTGCGGTCATGCCCTTGGTCGTGGCGAGGTGTGACCATTTGCTGAGCAGTTCGCGCCGCCATTCCGGGTTCGTACCCGAAGTGCAAGCCAGGGTCAGGGATCGCGTGCGGTGGGGGTACTTGACCGCAATGATCTGTGCGATTGCTCCACCCATCGAGGCACCGACGACGTGTGCGGTGTCGACCCCCTCTGCATCGAGAACCTGTATCGCATCGTCGGCCATGTCTTGGAGGGAAAAGGGCACCTCGGGACGGTCCGAGCGACCGACACCGCGATTGTCGGGCGCAATGATTCGATAGAGAGGCGCGAGAGCCAGACGCTGCATGTCCCATCCGTGCAAATCAGCACCGAGTCCTTGGATCATGAGCACGGGTGGCGCACCCGGTCTTCCTGCGGCCTGGTAGTGAATTCGCACACCATCGCGCATCGTTGCGTACGACATCAGGCCACCTGCACCGTCGCGGGAACACGAATGATGCTCGGCCATTCGTAGAGCCGTTCGATCACCTCGTGCGTGGAGAGCCGTGGGGTGAATTTGATGAGGTTCGCATTGTCACCAGTGTGGGCCAGTCGACCGTGCTGGAGCATCTCGAGAACGTGGTCGGGAACCGGTGCCCCGGCGAGGTTGGCGACCTTTTCGGTGACCCACCAGCCCGGGCCGACGACCGGAACCGGTATTCGTCGCCCTCGTAGCGCGGCGCGGCGTGATGTCGTCGTGCCCCGGGCTGCGATGTTGATTGCACCGTCGAACCTGTGACTGGCTGCGAGGCGGAAGGCGAGAGCGGCGTCGTTGTCTTCGACGACCGTGAACGGCGGATCCGACGGCAAGAAGAAGGGAACCGCTGGTAGACGCAAGAGGCGACCGAGTGGACTCGGCACATGGGCGCCGAGAACGGAGGCGAGTCGCAGATTCGCCACGGTGATGCCACGCGCGGCACGCAGGTCGGCGGCCTGGCGTTCGAGGAACTGCAACATCCGCCCGAAACGTGAGGCTGGTGCGGGTGTCGTCGTGTCGGTTGGAGTCAGCGGTGCGTGGCTTCGCGTTCCGTACACCTCGAGGCCCGAGCGAACGACGACCGCCTCGAGCGATGGCGCCTGGTGTGCAGCGTCGAAAACAGCACGAGCGACGTCGGATGTGGTGCGCTCGGCCTCATCGGGCGACAGGCGGGCATTGGGTTCCCACACTCCGAGGTGCACGATGACGTGGGGGTCGAAGTCGAGAATGATCTGGGAGACGGCGGCTGTGCGATTGAGAGCGATACGCCGAAAGTCGGTGCGGCGGAGGCGTTGCCGGGGTGGGTCGACGTCGACCCCGAGAATTCGCCCGACCCACGATTCTTCCTCGAGCATCGCCGTGGCAAGCGAGCCGAGTTCACCGCCGCAGCCCGTGACGAGAACCTTCTGGGTCATCCTCTGGTCACCGCAGTTCGTGGACGCGCAGAATCAGTTCGCGTGCAAAAGGGTCGAGTTGGCGGCCGGCGATGCGCTCGGTGATGGTGATCGCACCGGATGGATCCTCGATCAAGCCGCTCCAGCGGATGAAGCCGCCCATGATGCCGATGATCCGGTCGCCAACCTCCTCGGCATGCACGAGAACCTTCGCGTCACCCGACAGGAGCTGCTGCAATTCTGCGTAGAACGAACGTAGCCAGGCGTCGATGTCATCGGCCCCCGTCAACGGACAGTGAACGTAGGGCATGTTCAATTCGTCGTAATTGTGCAGGTTGTGGGGAGCCCCGATGATCGACACAACCTTGGCGAAGTTGTTCTCACGCAACCAGATGATCTCTTCCTGCCGCCGGACACGACGGTGGTTGACTCCGTAGCCACCCGGCCGTTCGCAGATGGCGAGACTGTCCTTGATGATCCAAGTGAAGTTCCGGGGTTGAATACCCAAAGCCCACTTGCCGCGCAGTTTCGGTGGCATTAGCGCAATTCTAGACGTTGGCGACTGCGAATGACCCTCCGCCCACGACCAATGTCACATGACGGATGCAGCCCGCGCGCCACCTCGAGGACGCGTTCAACAGTCGCAGAATCGGGCGGGTACGGGTCGGATAGCCATCGCCGGACCGCCCGTCGAGCAAGTGCCAGAGGGGCACCGGCGAGAGCCCGTGCGTCGTGCACGTCGAGTGCAGCAGAAAGACTGTCGAGGAATTGTTCGTCGTCGGCGATCAGGTCGGCCTCACGCGCCAGAAGTGCGGACACGTCGCGCTGTGCGATGTCGTCCAAGAGGGGGATGAGTTCGTGCCGCACGCGATTTCGACGGAACCGTGGATCTCGGTTCGATTGGTCGACGGCAACAGCGATGCCACAGAGTCGGCACAGTTCGTGGGTTTCTGCACGCCGAATCGAGAGGAGTGGCTTTCGAGGGGAACGCCGCATGCCCGCCAGACCATCGACTCCCGCCCCACGCATGAGGTTGAGTAGCACCGTTTCGGCTTGATCATCGGCGGTGTGGCCGGTGAGGACACCGGCTGGAAGTACGGCAAAGCGTGCGGCCCTGGCGCGCGCTTCGAGGTTGGGACCGTCGTCGAGGGCAACGCGGTGTGCAACGAACTCGGCTCCAAGTCGACCACAGACTTCGGCGACGAGGTTCGCCTCTGCCGCCGATTCGGGCCGAAGCCCGTGGTCGACATGGTGTGCGGTCGTGGTCAAACCTGCGGCGACCGCCAGAACCACGAGAGCCATCGAGTCGGGGCCTCCCGACGTCGCGCACGCGACGGGTCCAGAAGGGGGAAAGTTGGTTCGGGAGAGGAGGATGCGGACGAAATCAGTCTCGCGAACGCTGATCGTCATCTAACGCTTGCGGCGCCCCGGGTAGCGCGTCGCGCTGACCTTCTGCACGTAGCCGGCGATGACCCCGATGATTGCCCCACCGGACGCGATGGCGAGAACGACGCCGATCCACCAATGCCAAGGATTCGCAGCGAGCATGTGCCGATTCTAGCGATCAGGGCTCGAAGCTGACGCCTACTTCATCAATCGACTTGACGAAACGATCGAGAAGGTCGGCGAGAGTGGCGAGTTCCCCGGGGGCGAACGGGCCGAGAATCTGGCTCATGGCCTTGAGACGTCGCTCGCTGATGATGGCGTGACGCTCATGCCCCGCAGCAGTCGCACTGACCGTGACGACACGCCCGTCGCTCGGCAGGGTGCGGCGGCGGGCGAGGTCGAGTTTCTCGAGCCGTTGGACGGCGCGGGTCGCCGTCGAAGGGTCGACACGCAAAGCCTCGGCGAGGTCGCCCATTCGCCAACTTTCACGCTCGACCAACAGATCGAGTGTGTCGACTTGGCCCGGGTCGAGTGCCGAATCACCCACACCGAAGAGTTTGTCGCGGAGTTGATCGGCGACGGCGCCGCGCCGCAATTCGCGCCAGGAAAAACCGATGCTCGCAAGAACGTCGATATCGGGAATGCACGCCTCGGCGGGCACCGAGAGCGCTTGCTCAGACGGTTGGGGGGTGCTGGTCATACTTCGAACGCTAGCGAACAAGGTGACCTTAGTCATATCGTGGGGGGGTTCTTCTCGACGTGTGAAGTCCCCGTTTTGGGAGTGGAAAGTGGAGAAAATGCGAACCACGGACTTGTTGTTGCGTTATTTCTCGCGTCGTCGTGGATAGCGACCGGGTCGCTGGGCTCGCTGGGCACGCAGGCGACACTCCCCGGTGGTGCGGGTGATTTCGTCCCCGACATCGTGCACCCGGTCGTTGCCAGCGACGGGTCTTGTCGTGTGGGAACAGAGTCAATCATCGCTGCAACTGGACCGCGCAAGACAAAGTGCAGTTGTGCCCTCGCCCGAGGCAAAACGCGCGCGACACAATCTGTCACGCTGGGCTGAGAGCCAACGCAGCGTCTCAGCGCATGACGACGGCGTCGGGCCCCCAGGGGACGACCTCGCCGGGCTCTTGGAATCGATCGGGCAGTTCCTCGATCATGTTGAGGGTTGCCGCGAAGCGTCCGATACCAACGAAGAGAGCGACATTGAAACCAAGCTCGACGATTTCGGCCTCAGTGAAGTGCTGCTTCAACAGGTCGTAGAAGGCATCGTCAATAGCTAGGTGGTTCGTGGCGAACAGTTCGCCGAAGCGAATCGCGACACGTTCACGCTCGGAGAGCCCATCGGCTTCCATCGGCTTTTCCAACGAGCAAACAAGGTCTTCGTTGAGGCCATCGGCCAGGGCATCCGGGTAGCGGATCGCCATGCAACTGCGGCACTGGTTGTGGAAGGCCACGCGCAGCCGCACGAGTTCGATGAGACGTGGTGGGAGCGTGCGGTGAATCTTGAGCGATGCAGCGAACGCCGACATGCCCTTTGTCATCTCGGGGGCATGCGCGAAGATCCGTGTGAGACCAAGTTCAAGTGGCGTCTTGTCGTCGGCCCGCGACATCTTGCGGATGTCCTCGGGAAGTTCCTCGACCGATAGTTTGCGCAGGCGTGTCATGCCCGAACTCTAGAAGATTCGCGACCCCCGGCGCAGAGGGGCGGAATCCGAGCAACACGGGACCGCGACCTAGAACGCGGCGAAAAAGCGCGAAACCTCGGCAATCTGAGTGTCGAGGGTCGTGCGCCATGTTTCGCCAAAACCCGCTGGGGACTCGGCAGCGATCGACTGTAGGTAGTCGACCACGATCCGGGGCACGTCGGGGATCGACGGCAGTACCTCCATGTAGTACGCGAAGTCGCTGCAGGCTTGGTGGCCGCCGTCGGCAAGGTCGATGCGCCGGTGGTTGCCGTTGCGTGCCGACAAACGCGCCCACACCGGGTCGGCATCCGTCACCGGTGGTGTCGTGAGATCACCAAGGCCGACGAGGAGCATCGTCGGTATGCGGATCGCATCGACCAATTCGGTCGGCAGAGTACGGGTGTAGGCCTGCAATCCCGCGACTGCGCGCACCCGCGAGTCACCTGCCATCCCGTGGATACCCGTGGTACTGATGATCGCGGTCAACCCGCCGTAACTGTGGCCCGCGACGAAGACACGGCCTGCATCGACCACCGACGACAGATTCGTCCCCATGCGACCGTCGAAGATGGCATCGATGAGAAAAGAGACGTCGCCCAGACGCAAACGTTCGTTGCTCTCGTCGTCCACGTTCGCGCCCGTCAACCAGTCGAAGAGGGTGTCACCCGTGTGGTCGGCCGCCACCACGACGTAGCCGTTCGAGACAAGTCCTTCGCACAACTTCGTGTAGATGTGACGAAGTCCGGTTCTGCCGTGTGACCACACGATGACGGGGTGCGGGCCCGGTGCGGGTGTGGCGGACTCGATGGCACAGGGTGAATCGAAGCCGACACCGGGCAGCAGTTCGTAGCGAGTCGTCACCCCCGTGGTGTCGCTCGTCGGATACCACACCTCGGTTGTCAGGGTGCGACCCTCACGGGATTCGTCGCGCAGAGCAACATTGACGTGTCCGACGGCCATCACTTGAACAGTAACGTCTCGGCATGGCGGAATTCACGGGCAAAGTTGCAATCGTTACCGGTTCCTCGAGTGGTATCGGTGAGGCCATTGCACGACGGCTCGGTGAGGCGGGCGCGACGGTGGTCGTCAACTCTGCTTCCTCGGTCGAGGCGGGCACCGCCGTTGCGATGTCGATCGGCAACGGTGCGGTCTACATGAACGGCGACATTTCGAAGAAAGACGTTTGTATCCGTCTGATCGACCAAACAGTCGCAAAATTCGGCCGACTCGACATCCTCGTGAACAACGCCGGCTGGACGACACCGATCCCGCACCACGACCTCGATGCGCTCACCGACGAAATATTCATCAAGACCTTTGAAGTCAATGTCTATGGCACATGGTGGTTGAGCAAGGCCGCCGTGCCCCATCTCAAGAGGGCCGACGACGGGAACATCGTCAACATCACGTCGATCGCCGGCGTGCGCCAGTTGGGGAGTTCGGTGGCCTACTCGATGACGAAGGCCGCGCTCAACCAGATGACGAAACTCATGGCGAAGAGCTGCTGGCCGGTGCGTGTCAATGCGGTTGCACCCGGCCTCATCGCAACACCCTGGACCTCGGATTGGGGTCCGCAGCACGAAGCCGTGAAGACGATCGCTCCACTCAAGCGTTCGGGGACCCCCGACGACTGCGCCGAGGCAACCATGGCTCTGCTGCGGAGCCGCTACGCGACGGGACAGATCTTCGTCGTCGACGGCGGCCTCACGCTTGTTCAGTAGGCGCCCGAAGCGGGGCGATCAGCGACCACGGACAAGACGACCGGGTCGTTCACCCGTGTCGATGTCATCGAAGCGCGTGATGACACCGTTGACCATCGTCGCCTTGTAACCCGTCGACGGCTGCAGCACACGCGACCCACCTGCAGGTAGGTCGTAGCGCACGAACGGTGCCTGGATCGCGAGGTTGTCCAAGTCGACGAGATTGAGGTCGGCACGCTTGCCGACCTCAATCGACCCGCGGTCGGTCAGTCCGTACAGATCGGCGTTCGTCTTCGAGAGTTTCTTGACGGCGAACTCGAGTCCGAGCCGTGGACCCCGCGAGCGGTCACGCACCCAGTGTGTGAGGTGGAACGTCGGCATCGTGCAGTCGCAGATGAAATTCACGTGGGCGCCTGCGTCGGACAACCCCGTGACGGTGTCGGGGTGGAGGAGCATCTCGTGGCTGGCGTCGAGGTTCGCCCTGGCAAAGTTCGACCCGAAGATGGCGTAGAACGCGCGCCCCTGGTCTTCGAGGAGAAGGTCGTACATCAGTGATTCGGCACTCACCCCGAGCACGTGGGCGCGGCTGACGACCGATTCACCGCGTGTGGGCTCGTAATCGATCGGGAAATTGAGGGGGAAGGTGGCGCTGAGCGCCCGCGCGTAGAGGCCGACGACCGCCTGCATCGAACCGGCATTCTCGGACGGAACGCTGCGATCGGCAAGGATGGCGGCCTTCATCTCCGGCTTGCGCATTTCCCGGACGCGTTCGGCAAGAGGAAGGTGGGCGAGTTCACGCAGGTAGGTGACCTTGCGCATGAACATGTGGTAGGTGTCGAGGCTCGTCATCACCGTGACCGCCCGCGGTGCGATTTGAGGCCGCAGTCGAGCACCCTTTGCGTTCTCGAGCGAAACGGTTTCGAGTACCTCGCGCCAGTGGTCCACGTCCTCGGCAATTTGGATCGTGGTGAACGTGACCGGCCTTCCGCTCGACCGTGATACTTCGGCGAACTTCATCACTTCCTCGACGGGTTTTGCACGCTCACCCCCCAATGCCTCGAGCGCACCGACGGTGCCGGCCGGAATCGCCTCGAACACCCCGCGGCCCATGGCGGATGCAATCGCCATCAATTCGTCGTCAGCCGCGAAGGTTCCGGGAACCGGAGTGCCCGACAATGAACGGTGCCCGATCGTGCGAGACGTCGAGAATCCGAGGGCACCTGCGTCCATCGCTTGGCCAACGATGCGTGCCATGTCGGCGATCTCGTCGGGTGTTGCGTCGAGGTTGTCGACCCCGCGCTGGCCCATCGCGTAGAAGCGCAATGCTCCGTGTGCGATCTGGGTACCGACGTCGATCGAGTAGCGGCGCGTGGCGAGGTAGTCGAGGTATTGCGGAAACGTCTCCCATGCACCCCACGGAATTCCCTCGGCGAGCGCACTGCCGGGAATGTCCTCGACACCTTCCATGAGTTCGATCAGTGGTGCCTCCTGGCCGGGCCGCACGGGGGCGAATCCGACGCCGCAGTTGCCCATGACGAGCGTCGTGACGCCGTTCGTAGCGGAGGGTTCGAGGTCCTCGTCCCATGTGACTTGGCCGTCGTAATGCGTGTGCACGTCGACCCAGCCCGGCGTGAGGGTCATGCCATCGGCGACGACGCGACGCTTGGCCGCACCATCGGCCTTGCCGCCGACCTGCGTGATGACGCCGTCGGTGACGGTGACATCCCCTGAAAAGGCAGCCGTCCCGGTGCCGTCGACGATGGTGGCTCCGCTGATCACGATGTCATGCATGGGCCAAAAACTAACCGAGGAGTCGGTCCATCAGCTTCCCGAGCCGTGTCGCGGGCCGACCCGTGCGGGACTCGATGGCATCGGCCAGCACCGGCAGACGCAGACCCGCGTTCACCCCGATGAAGCGAAGCGGCTCGGCCTCCCAGTGCCGTCCCACGTGATTGACAAAGGGGAGCCCGAGAACCGCCGACCCCTCGCCGGCGATCGCCGCGGCCACGGCGCGCCCGGCGAGATGGGAGAGCGCGACTCCGTCACCCACGTAGCCACCCGCGCTGATTCGCCGTTCGGCACGGTTCACCACCACCGACGGATGCCAGTCGCGAGGAACGGCGAGCGGGCCACCCCAGTGATGGGTGATCTGCGCCCCACGCGTGGCGGGAAACAGTTCGTGGAGGGTCGCGACGATGCGCCGAGCCACCGTGTCGTCGGCATCGAACCGACCCGCAATGCGACTTGCGTACCTGTAGCCCGCACCGCGACCACCGAAAGCGATCCGACCGTCGGCCGTTCGTTGTGCGTAGGTCACCATCAGCCGCCCCTCGGCGAGCGTCTCGCGCGCGTCCCAGCCGATGTCGCGCCACGTGTCGTTGGACAATGGTTCGGTGGCGACCATGTAGGAGTAGAGAGGTATCACTGCGCGCCGCGCGCCCCGCAACATCGGTGTGTAACCCTCGGTCGCCCTGACGACCCAGTCTGCGGCGATGTGTGTCGGTCGTTCATCGAGTGACCCGGAAATCCCCGTGTCGTCGATCGCATCGGCTCTGAGACCGCCGACGATCGCAACACCGAGTTCGCCCGCCCGATCAACCAGGGCGTTCACCAATTTGAGCGGGTGGAGAGCCGCACAATGGGGCGAGTACGACGCCCCGAGTGCGCCGGCCACAGTGACACGACGCGCCAGTTCTTCACCGTCGATCCAGCGCACATCGGCATCGTCGAGTCCGTGTCGGTGCAGGGTGTCGACCGCTCCGCGCAGACGCACCTCTTGGACGGCATTGGTCGCGACGGTCAGGGTGCCCGCTTTCGCCCAGTCGCAATCGACACCCTGACGGTTGATCCAATGCCCGATCTCCTCGACCGAGTCGATGGCGGCACGCTGCATCGCAAGTGCTGCATCACGACCGTGGAGTGCAGTCAACGAGTCGATCTCGACGGGGAACAGACCGCTGCACCAGCCTCCGTTGCGTCCACTGGCACCGAAACCCGGCTCGGCAGCGTCGAGCACGATGATGTCAAGATCAGGACGCAACTCGGCCAGATGCACCGCCGACCACAACCCCGTGTATCCCGCACCGATGATTGCCACGTCGAATCGACGTGACAGATCCACCACGGTGGGCTGATGAGCGCGCCGCGCGGCCGACCACAGCGAGTGCGGCCACTCGAGTCGGCGTGCGGTGGGTGACACGTCAGGCCGTGACTACGCCACGACCCGCGACGAGTGGCAGGTCGAGAAAGGTACGAATGCCGACCGGTGCGGCGCACACGGCGGGAATGGCATGTACCGCACGCATCGCAGTGCCGACCAAGCCGTTCGTCGTCCACTTGTTCACCTCGAAGTGCAGGCGGGGTTCGCCTTCGATCGTGCACACCCATGCGGCGCTCTGCCACTGGGGTGCGACCGACTTGTGGGCCTTGTAGATCGCCTCGAGACGAATGACGTCGCGGTCACCGACGACCCCGCACCATTCCCAGCGCTGTCCGGCGACGGTTCCCTTCGGCACCGGACCCGCGGCAATGGTGAGGTCTTCCGTTGCCAGTTCGACTTCCGATTCGACGGTCAACTCATCCAATTCGAGGCCGAGACCATCGGCGACCATGAGGACGCTCTCTTCGAAGAGACCGCTCAACCACTTGCGGTATCGGGCGGTGTGCGACTCGTATCGCTCGGGCACGAAGGAAAAACCCATGACGTCGAAGATGATCTGCGGGGACGGGTAGAAGGAAAAATCCGAGTGCTCACGCACGAGCACCGAGTCGATGCGCGAACAATTCGACGAAAACACCAGCGGGATGAGTTCGGCCATGAATCCCGGGTTGATCCCGGTGCCGTGCACGGACACACCTCCCTCACGACACGCCGATTCAAGTCGCGTGACGACATCCGCGCCGTACGCCTTGGGATAGACGTAGCCGACGGTCGTGATCACGTTCTTGCCGCTACGCAAAAGTGCGCAGATGTCCTTGGTGTCCTTGTCGGGATCATCGTTCACCTGTGCGGCGGACAGCGGCATGTGGAGAACGACGTCTGCATCGAGGGCAACGATTTCTTCGAGGCTGTTCGTCGCCCTCACCCCGCACGGGCCCAGCCCGGCGATGTCACCCGCGTCACGGCCCGCCTTGGAGGGAGTCGCAACGTAGCAACCCACGAGGTCGTGGTCGGCGTGGCCGATGACGGTCTTGAGCGAGGCGAGCCCGACGTTTCCCGTTCCCCATTGGATGACACGGAAACCCATCGTCAATTCACCATCCTGTCGCGTCCGGCCCAGAACTCTTCCCGCAGCTTGAACTTCTGCAGTTTGCCCGTCGCGGTTCGTGCGAGAACCTCACGGAACTCGATGCGCTTCGGGCACTTGTAACCCGCGAGTTTCGTCTTCGTATAGGAAATCAATTCATCGGCTGTGAGCGCAGAGCCCGGGGTCTTGACCACGAGAGCAAGCACGAGTTCTCCCCACTTCTCGTCCGGCACGCCGATCACGGCCACTTCGGCAACGTCGCTGTGCGAAAAGATCGCATCCTCGACCTCGATGGAGCTCACGTTTTCGCCACCCGAGATGATGACATCCTTCTTGCGATCAGAGATCGTGAGGTAATGATCGTCACCGACACCACCACCGTCACCGGTGTGGAACCACCCCTCGACGATCGCCTTCTTTGTCTCCTCCGGCTGGTTCCAGTAGCCGTCCATCACCACGTTGCTGCGTGCCAGTACCTCACCGTGGGTATCGACGCGGATTTCCACGCCGATCGCCGGAGCACCCGCTGCGCCCAGTCGCGCGGCTCGGTCGGCCGGAGAGAGATGGTCGTACTCGGCACGTCGCCGGTTCATCGTGAGAAGGGGCGCGGTCTCGGTGAGCCCGTAGATCTGTGCGAATTCCCAGCCGAGTTCGGTTTCGACACGTTCGATCGTGCGGGTCGGTGGTGGTGCGCCCGCGACAACGATACGGACACGATCGCGCCCGGGAATCGGCCCGTCCCAGGCGGCGGCCGCATCGAGGATCATGTTCACCACCGCCGGTGCCCCGCACAACATGGTGACCCCGTGTTGGTCGACACGACGAAGAATCTCGGCTCCGTCGACCTTGCGCAGGATGACGTGTTTGCCACCCATTCCGGTCACGGCATAGACCATGCCCCATCCGTTGCAGTGGAACTGGGGGAGCGTGTGCAGGTAGACGTCGCGGTCGTTCACACCCATCTGCCAGCCGAAGGTCGTTGCATTCAGCCACAGGTTGCGGTGTGTCAGTTGCACGCCCTTTGGTCGTGCGGTCGTGCCGCTGGTGTAGTTGATCGTGGCCGTCGTATCTTCGTCTGGTGTCCACGGCCGCGGCTCGTCACCGAACCTGTAGAGCACCTCATCGGATTCGGCTCCGATGACGAAGCGGTGACGGGCGGACACGCCCGACAGGGCGTCATTCAGTTCGGGGTCGACGAGCAGCACCTCGGCACCGCTGTGTTCGATGATGTATTTGACTTCCTCGGCGACGAGGCGAAAGTTCACCGGCACGAGGATGCGCCCCGACCCACTCACGCCGAAGAACGCGGTGTAGAGACGCGCGGCGTTGTGGCTGACCATCGCCACCCGGGCACCTTGAGCGATTCCGAGGGCGTCGAGGCCAGTGGCCTGCGCGCGGGCACGTTGCGCAACCTCGCGATAGGTGAGTGTTGGCCACGGCGCGGCAGGTTGGTCGGGCTCATCGACGAGCGCGAAGCGATCGCCGTAGACCTGTTCGGCCCGCCGCAGGAAATCAACCACCGACAAGGGAACCTTCACCTTTTCCTCCTCTCGTCAAACCCTAATGTTTCGGGGATGGAGCCCCCGACCGGTGTGTTCGAGGTGCGCGACCTACCTGCCAGTTGGATGCTTGTCGAGCGCATCATCGACTGGCAGGTCGACCACTACCGCAATGCTTTTCCCTCCTTCGATCACGATGATTGGATCGTCTTCTACAACCCGCTCATGCACGCACATGACGGTTCACTGCCGGTGATTCTCGGCGCCTTCGAGGACGGTCGGTGCATCGGTACGGTCTCGATCGTCGAACGTGACGACCTCGATGACGTCGACGACTACACCCCATGGATCGCAGCGATGATTGTCGATCCCGCCCGACGGGGAGCGGGTGTGGGAACCGCACTGCTGGATGCTGCACTCGGCCGCTGTCGCGACCTCTCTCTCGGTCGGGTGTACGTCTGGACCCACGACCTGGGCGACTGGTACCGACGCCTCGGCTGGACCGGGGTCGAGACCAAGGTCTTCCGCGGGACCCCGATCACGATCTTCCGGCTCGACCTCTGATCGCTCAGCGCGCGAAGCGCCAGGTGAAGGAGTGCTGCAACATGCGTGCCGTGCCGACGATGTCGAGGCCGGATTCCGGCCGGGAGTTGAATGCATTCGGAACTCCCGACTGAGGTTCGACACAGACACCGTTCGGATCACCCGTGTACACGACCCAGTAGTGACACGTGCTCGAGAGAGACACATCGACCCCGTTCACCAGCAAGTGCGGGTCGTGTGCCGCATCGGTGAAGCAGTCGTCCCACGGCGGATCCACCGGCGATCGGGTCTCGGTCGTCGTGATGCCGTCAACGTCGCGAACGTACATCGTGTCGAATGCGATATCACAAACGGTCGGGGGCAGGAACCACGGGTGCCATCCCACCTGCGCCGGGAACTCGCGGTCGGTGCCGTGCACCGACATCTCCATGTGCAGTGATTCGGGCCCGAGTGAGATGCGTTGTTCACACCACGATCTGAAGGGCCAGCCGACGGAGTCGAGGTCGAGTCGAGCCACGAGTGACGACGTCCCCGATGCCACGACATCCCAGGCGTTGAGAAAGCCGACACCGTGCATCGCGTGGTTCCGTTCGTTGGCGGGCATCGTCACGACGTCACGGCGGAACTGGAACCGACCGTGCGCAAGTCGTCCGGCCCACGGCACCATCGGATAGGAACCCCATCCCAACACGTCGTCGACCGCTGGCCCCTCGCCAACCAAGAGAGGAACGTCGTCGAACCACACCTGTGCGACACGGCCTCCGCGTGCGGCGTCGAAAGTCAGCCTGGTGCGGCCGCTGACGAGGTCGACCCCGGCCACGGTGCTTCCTCCCGGGACTTCTCGGCGATCCGCCAAGCCCACCAGATGAGTAGGAACTGCAGGGGGAGGCGTACCCAACTGACGACTTGTGCGGAGACCGCGCGGTCACGCCAGTCCCATGTCATGTAGAGATTCGCCGGGTAGACGGCGACGAACAACCAAATGGCAGCGATCGCCCCACGACGACGGGTCGAAGATCGCAGCAACAGGATGCCGACGATGACCTCGGCGACACCGCTTGCGTACGTCCAGAACGATTCATTCGGCGGAAGCCATGGCGGCACGATGTCGTTGAAGAAATGCGGATTGGCGAAGTGCGTCACTCCGGCCAACAACATGAAAACCCCCAGAACCACGCTCTCCACCATACGAGAAAAGACCACTACCATTTGTGTGTGGAAGACAGACGGGTGATCCTCCACGTTGGTTGGCCAAAAACCGCCACCACTTCACTGCAATCGCAACTGCGTAATTATCCGAATCTCGCCGGAAAGCCATTCGGTCGTGACGGGGCGCTGCTGGCACGCAAAGTCGTCGATGACATTGCCCGCTCGTCCGGATGGAGTCCGGCCGCTCTCGAGTCGCTCATCGATTCCTCATGGCACGATCGCGCACTTCCCGTGCTGTTATCGAATGAATCGCTCATTGAAATGCCTCAGCGCGAGTGGTTCGACGACCTGGTGGGTCCATTCGAAATTGCTCGACGCCTCGCGCAGTGTGAGGCCGACAAGCGAGTTCTCATGACCCTGAGAGATCCAAGGAACCTCCTGCGCTCAACGTGGTTGCACCATGTTCGCGAAGGAAGAGTGCAGTCATACCCGGATTTTCTTGCTCGGATTCTCGACGACAGGAAATGTGATCGTGGTTCCTTTTCGATCGGGCTTCTCGGCAACATGTATGGAGACTTGTTCGGCGATGACAATGTTGCAATCGCTTTCAGCGAGGATTTTGCGAATGATCCAGTTCGCTTTTGGGAGCGATTCGCCGAATTCTTCGAAATCAAGACATTTGCACCTGATCTGACGAACGAAGGGCCGCGATTGAACGAGACGACTCTCGGGCCGATTCGCTTCGAGATGAGCGTCAACCGGTTGCTCAACGTTTACGGGCGAACGCTGCGACAGGGCAACACACGCGAGCTCAGGCGCGCAGTCACACGGCGAGTTTCGCGGCGGCTCAACGTCGACCACTCAAAGTTCTTCTCCCGCTTCAGTACGCTCGAGTCTCAGCTGGTGTCTGAACTCACAGACGACGTGGCGTCGTTGCGGCGACGGTTCACCGTTTTGTAGGCAACTGAATTTTGTAGGGAACCGAATGGAGCCCAGAGCGGGAATCGAACCCGCGACCTTCTCATTACGAGTGAGATGCTCTGCCGACTGAGCTATCTGGGCGAGGCTGAGAAGCCTACCGACTGACCTGAAGCAGCGCACCGTTCAGCCGGCGAAGTCGGCCTGGCGCACGAGGGGCAGGCGGAGAAAGAGTGCTTGCAAGAGCAGGTCCTCGTACGCGTTGAGGGCGAGGCGGCCCATCGAGCGGTGGATGTCGTCGACGGCGGCGGCGAACTCGTTGAGTCGGTGTGCGTTGTGGGCATGGGACATCGCGTCGCGATAGACACCCGCGATCACGGCAAGACCCGAGCGCAGTTCGTCGGTCTTGTGCTTGCGCAGCCGGCGTCGTTGAGAATCTTCGAGGTCCTTCTTTCCTGATCCTCTGTCCCCAGAGACCTTGATGCGCGCTTGTAACGCCTCCTTCTCCTGTTCAAAAATCTCTTCCA
>Ga0194121_10000448_pt1 | contig 73108 bp, 87 predicted proteins | sample TA2MahCa50mmetaG_FD_148609 | JGI IMG/M metagenome (GOLD analysis project Ga0194121, IMG submission 148609) | Freshwater microbial communities from Lake Tanganyika, Tanzania - TA2015020 Mahale Deep Cast 50m | ecosystem: Environmental > Aquatic > Freshwater > Lake | place: Tanzania: Lake... | reverse complement strand
TAATTACGCCCGTAAAAGAAAGATGAAAACCAATATCTAAAAATTTTTGTGCATCCGCCCACGATCCCACAAAAAAATGAATCGTACCACCTATTTCATCCGCTTTTTCTTCTTTGAGAATTTGTAGCAGATCATCATACGCATTTCCCGCTTCGCGAGGCGAGCGGCAATGAATAATCAGAGGCTTTTTGACTTCATGCGCAAGACGAATGTGTGCCCGAAATACTTTATGTTGAAGTGTTTTTTCTTCCTGTGTCTTTCCCGAACGAAAGTAATCGATACCACATTCGCCTATCGCTACCACTTTTTTATTTGCCGCAAGAGTTTTATATTTTTCATATTCAAAACCACTGCGAGCGAGTGTTGGGTGTAGTCCAGAAGCCGCCCAGACTCCATCCTGGTAGCGTTTTGCCTGCTCTAGAGCACCCAGAGAAGTTGCATGCTCGGTACCAACCAGTATCATGCCCACACCTGCATCGTGCGATCTTTGCATGACACTCTCGCGATCATCCTCAAAGGCATCAAAATGAACATGAGCATGAATATCTACAAGCTCAAGGTTTTTGTTCATGTTTTTTCTTGCTTGGAAAGAGCGCGCTTGATGCTGAAATCTTTATAAAGGCTGGATTTTCTCGCTCACCAGTAGATACGCCGAAAATATCGCATATGTGCTTTGCGGTTTCGGGCATAAAAGGAGCCAAAAGCGCACTTGACCGAACAAGATGCCATGCCACATTCCACAACACATGTCCTGCCTGTTCCTGGTTTAATTTTACGAGTTTATACGGCTCGTAATCTTGAATATAGCCATCAAGTAGCCCATAAAACTGGGAAACAATAGTGAGCGCTTCAGTCAGCCGATGTTCTTTCATGGCTCGATCAAATTCTACGGCAACTTCGCGAACAAAATAACTTGAAAGATTTTCTCCTTCCAAAAAAACTTTTTTCGCCGAAACTTCATGATGCAAAACCCGTTTTGTGGGTACCAGCACCAGCGCGTCTTCGGAAGGGCGCGTGAGCGTACCATTAAAACTTTTAGTAATCATAGCTGATGTTCGAGACACTAAATTTCCCAAACCGTGCGCTAAATTCCCTTCGTATACCTCGCTAAAACGAGTCTTTGTAAAATCTCCATCCTCCCCAAACGGTATTTCGCGCATGAGAAAATAACGAAATGCCTCAACACCATATTCGGAGATAATTTCATCCGGATGGATAACATTTCCAATGGTCTTTGACATTTTTTTGCCGTCCGAAAGAATCATGCCGTGCACGAAAAGTTTTTTGGGTAGCGGAAGGCCAACTGACAGCAACATGGCGGGCCAAATCACCGCATGAAAACGCAAGATATCTTTTCCGATCAAGTGAATATCCGCAGGCCAAAATTTTTGGAATGCCGTTTCATCTGATGAGCCGTATCCCAGCGCCGATAAATAGTTTGGCAATGCATCAGCCCACACATACACGGTGTGCTCGGGATCACCAGGCACCGGTACGCCCCAAGGAATATCTTTGGAAGGGCGCGAAAAGCTGATATCAGCGATATCATTTTTGAGAAAAGACAAAACCTCATTTTTCCTGGCAACGGGCGCTATGACAAATTCATCTTTTTCTATCAGCTCTCGAATACGACCCGCGTACTTTGAAAGCTGAAAAAAATAATTTTCTTCTTCGATAACTTCGGGTTTTTGATTGTGATCAGGGCATACTCCATTGACCAAATCTTTTTCGGTGATAAACGCCTCATGCCCTACGCAATACATGCCCTTGTAAATATCCTTGTATAAATCTCCCGCCTCCGTGAGCTTCTGCCAGAGCTTTATGACGCCGGGCCAATGCTTTTCTTGATCAGCGGTATAAATAAACGCATCGTTGCTGATGCCTATGGTATGGTAGAGCGCCTGAAATTTTTCGCGTTGAATTTTTACAAATTCTTCGGTTGTTTTTCCTACTGCTTGTGCCGAGCGAACATTTTTTACGCCGTGTTCATCGGTACCCGTCAAAAAAAACGTCTGGTCTCCCTGCTCGCGATGCCATCGCGCGAGCACATCAGCCGCAATGCCGGTATAGGCGTGGCCCAAATGCGGCTCTGCATTTACGTAGTAAATTGGCGTCGTAATATAAAATTTTCCCATGATTACTCGAGCGTGCTCTTATGAAGAGCATAATCGTTGAGGTATTCAACAAGCACTACGGCAAGTGGCACGGCGATGATAAAGCCCATGATACCCGCAAGCTTTCCTCCGACCAGTAGCGCAATAATAGCGAGCAGCGGTGGTACGCCAACAGTTTTGCGCACCACTTGGGGGTAGATAAGATGGTTTTCCATTTGCTGAACAACCACGTACACGCCAAGCACCAAAAGACCGAGAAACGGATCCTGAATCGTTGCAACCGCAATGGCAGGAATAGCCGCCATAATAGGGCCAAAATACGGAATCATTTCAAAAAGCGCGGAAAGAAGCGCCAACATCAGCGCATACTCTACCTGCAAAACGGAGAGCGCGATAAATACAATGACGCCGACAATCAGGCCCAGCAAAAGCTGGCCCTGAAGCCATCTGCCAATTTTGCGCTTTGAACGCCCCCACAGATTCAAAATATATTCTTCGTACTCTTTGGGTGTTACCACACGCAATACATTCCCCACTCCATCGTCCTGAACCGCAAGATAGAACGAAATCACAATTACGAAGATAAATGAAACAAGGCCAGAAAATAGTGTAGAAGCCGTTTGGAAAAATCCGCCCGCCGCATCATCGACATACCCCCCTGCATTGTTGGCAAGTTTTTTGAGATTTTCTATTACAAAGTCAGTTGAGAGAAACTGGATCTTGTCCTGAAGACGCACGAGCGCATCTTCCATAAGATCAGGCAGGCCAGTAAACAAGCCTTGGAAGTTTTGTACAAGCGGCGGCAGCAAAAAATAGAAAATCGAAAGAAAAACCGAAATGCCGATCAAGTAAATGAACATTACCGAGATAACTCGCGGTATTCGATACTGCGAAAACCATCGGACAAGCGGATCAACGGCTGATGCAAGCACGATCGACACCAGAACAATCAAGACAACATCGCGAATGGCAAAAAGAAAAATAAGACCCAATACCAAGAGCAAAAACCGAGCGAGTGTACCCGTGGTAATTTCAATGCGATTTACTGATTCTCTCATACTTTATGTAAGATAGCTTCGTATGCTTCTTCTTTTAAATCTGGGCCAATAATTGCAGAATACATTTTTTCAGGACGGAAAAGACTTTTCGCTACCCGATGAACATCCTCTTTCGTAATTTTATCAAGACGCCTGATGACATCGGCAGGAAGTTTGATTTTGCCCAGCAAGTTTTCCTGCACTCCTAAAAATGAAGCTACTTCATCGGTTGATTCGAGGGACAAAGCAAGCTTTCCTTTTATATTTTCTTTCGCCCGGGTAAGCTCTTCTGAAGTAACGCCCATTTTTCTTACTTTTGCAAAATTTGCGACTATTTTTTCCACTACTTCTTTTCGCTTGGCATGCGGCACGCCTGCATAGGCGGCAAAAAAACCAGTATCTCGGTATGCTTGATTGAACGCGCGAACCGCATAGGCAAGACCATGGCGCTCGCGAATATCTAGAAAAAGTCGCGAACTCATATATCCTCCCAGGATAGCGGCAAGAACATCGGCAATGAGGCGATCCTTGTGATCAAGCGGAAAAGAGGTGGTCCCTACCACCACATGTGATTGCTCGGTATTTTTGCTCTCAAGCGCTACGCGAGGTCCCATCGCCGGTTCTGTAAACTTTGCCGCTTTTTTGAACGCGCCGCGGCGCAAATCTTGAAATGAGGTCTCTATTTTTTTAAACACGCGCTCTTCAGAAACATTTCCCGCAACAATGACAACGGTGTTTGATGCGACGTACTGGCTCTTCCAGTAATTCATGAACGCGGTGCGTTTGATGGTTTGAATATTTTTTTGCGTGCCAATAATATCCCATCCATACGAATTATCTCCATACACAAGGCGCTCGAACACGGACCACACGAATCGGCGGGGATCATCCCATCCCATATTCATTTCTTGCAAAATAACGCCGCGCTCGCGGTTAATTTCTTCTTCTTTGATAAGCGCGTTTTGCAAAATATCAGAAACAAAATGCATGGCAAGATCAAAATGCTTGGTATCAGTTTTGATCCAATAGCCCGTTTCTTCGCGATCGGTAAAAGCATTGTGCTCTGCGCCTACCGCATCGAGCTTAGTATCAAGCTCGAGGGGTTTTGGATGATTTTTGGTGCCTTTGAAAAACATATGCTCAAGAAAGTGTGAAAGGCCATTAATCTCTCGAGTTTCATAATTTGAACCAGTGCCAATCAGTACCAAAACCGTGACCGTGCTGGTGCTTTCCATAGGAGCTACAATGGCCCGGAGACCACTTGCAAGCTTCCTTTTCGTAAATTTCATGACTTGAGTATAGCAGGAATTTGCGAAAGAAAAAGGCCTCTTGTTAGGAAAGGAGGCCTTGAAAATATCTCAATAACGTTGTGGAATCGACCCGTGTTTGTTCTCCGGTATCTCTCTCGCGAACGGTCACCGTCCCATCTTCGAGCGTTTGATAATCAACCGTGATACACCACGGTGTTCCAATTTCATCTTGGCGCCGATAGCGTTTCCCTACGTTGCCAATATCGTCAAAACGACAGACAAATTTTTTGCGCATTTCATCAAAAATTTCTTTTGCTTTTTTTACGAGCTCCGGCTTGTTTTTTACAAGCGGAAAGACAGCAATTTTTACTGGCGCAATTTTTGGATGCAGGCGCAACACCACTCTCTTTTCGCCGCCAAGCTGATCTTCATCATAGGCATCCATCAAAAATGCCAAAAAGGCCCGGTCTACCCCAAGCGACGGCTCAATAACATACGGAACAAAACCCTCTTTTCCTGAAATAAAATCTTCACCCGTCCACGCATAGCCCGGAAAATGGTTTTTGAGATCATAGTCAGTACGATTTGCGATTCCTTCAAGTTCGGAAAATTCATCATCCGAAAGACCGTATCGATACTCAATATCAGTTGTTGCCGCTGAATAATGGGCAAGTTCGCCTTTTGCATATTCACGAAAACGGATATTTTCTTTCTTGATGCCGAGTTTGTGGTACCACTCCATGCGCATGGCCTTGATATCGTTAAAATATTCGTCGGCATTTTTTGGGTCGCAGAAATATTCAAGCTCCATTTGCTCGAACTCGCGCGCACGGAACAAAAAATTGCGCGGAGTTATTTCATTGCGAAATGCCTTGCCAATCTGGGCAATACCAAAGGCCAGCTTCGGATGAAAGGCATCAACTACATTTTTAAAATTGATAAAAATCCCCTGAGCTGTTTCAGGTCGCAAATAGACTATTGAGCTTGCCTCCTGGACCGCTCCTGCGTGCGTCTTAAACATCATGTTGAACTGGCGTACGTCACCAAGCTCGCCCGTGCATTCGGGGCACGCAGCACTTGAAACATGATCCGCACGAAAACGCCGTTTGCATTTTTTGCACTCAACAAGCGGATCAGTAAAATGGTCAACATGGCCGGAAGCTTCAAGAACTCGGGAACTCTCGAGAATAGCTGAATCAAGCGGATAGATATGCGGCTCAAGCATGTGATCCCACCAGGCGCGTTTGATATTTTCTTTCATCAAAACACCCAAGGGGCCGTAATCCCACGTGCCCGCAAGGCCGCCGTACAATTCGGAGCCTTGAAAAACAAAACCTCGCCGCTTCGCAAGCGCTGTGATTGTTTCAAGAGAAATCATTTCTCTACCTTAGCATATTTGCTACTGGCGTACAGTTCCCCCATCGCGCGATGCGAGAGGGTCATCAGGCAAACTCGTCGTAATATCGCGAGACTCAAGCCGGATTTCATTTCCCGTAAACGCGTCTGCTCCCTCAAACTCTGCTTCGGAAATAAGCTCTGGAGTTGTACCGGTCTGCGGAGTTGAGGGAGTAATAGCTATTTGAAAAGCCACTTCTTCTGCGCGCCTCGCGTAACCCGCGCCTGCGCGCACCACATTGGGCAACCACGTCACTTCGCGCGTTGCCGAATCAAACGAAAGTCCGGAGGAAGCAGGAATCACTTTGCCCGTCCAACGGATATAGGAAGGCAACGTTGCGCGTACCACTGGGCTTGAGATGTCGCTCGTAGTATTGGTTATTGACCACACAATCAAATATGTTGTTTGCTGACCAACCTGCGGCGGCAGCGGACCTGAATTGGCAACCCGTGAGTCATGGAAAAATCCTTTTTGTGAAAAAGCTACCTCGGAAGCAATGCGATACTCCTCTATCGCCGTCCCCCGTACATCAACTCCTTCATATCCTTGCGGCGCCTCGGCGCTCGACATTGTTCCGGTGAGCTTGATCATCGGATTTTCGATTCTCAAATTTTCCTTGGTATGAAATTCAAACTGAAATGCTCCTTCCTCGCCAGGATCAACCACATCAAGATCACGACTTCTTCCCGGTACCCACACGAGAGCATTGCGTTCAGCGTTGAACTCGCCCGTTTCGCTTCGAATCGTTTGCAAATTGATGGCGTCTCCTTCAAATTGCACCTCTACCTGGCCGTTGATAACCGGCACCGGAAGATTGTTGCGCCACCTGACTGACACAACGAGCTGACCACCTGCCTCGGTAACGCCCGGCTGCTCCTGGCCCTGAAGCGTTTCAAAACCTACCGCCAAAAATGACGGCGCGGTTTGGAATGATTCCGTCACCGTAGTAAAAGATGAAAACTTACTGGAGGTGCGCTCAAAATGACCTACCTCCGCCCTGATAGACTGCGCAGAGACTGACTCTTTGACACGTCCTCGGACGGTAATGGTCACTTCTTTCCCGGCATCAAGATTGCCGATTTCCCATAGCGTGTTTCCTCGCGAGGGCTTGGGAGATGCAGAAATAAATTCAAAAGCTTCAGGATACGAAACTTGCGCCCACAATCCGCGAAATGGTGATTCGGATGTCGATGAAATGGTAAGCTTTACGTCCATTTCTTGTGCTGCTTTTACTTCACGAGGTACTTCAACCTTGAGTCCCAATAACGATCGCGTTACCCGCGAGGTAAATTCGATTTTTTTCTCAAGCCGGACGCTCGAGCCCTCAGGCCGATATTCGAGTATCACGGCTCCCGGAAGTTCATCGTTCTGGCTCCCAAACAAAATTGCAGAAAATGTTTCTTCGCTCTGTTTGCCGGCTGCAAGATTGCCAATAGTTACTTGTTGGCGGCGAAGCCCATCGCCCGTAAAATCACCGGCCAGCGGCTGGGCGCCTCGTGGAAACTCAAAGGTGAGGACTGCATCTTCAAGCGCAAAATTATTTTGATTGCGATAGGCAACTTTCCATATTGATTTGTCGCCCGATACTACCTCCTCTGCGCCCTGAACCTTGATTTCAATATTGTTGTTTGCCTTGCTTCCAATAGAAATGTTGCCCGTAAGCAGCAAGATGCCGAACGTGCCAACGCCACCCACCAGAAGCACGCCCGCGGTGATCCACAACCATGTTTTTTTTCGTGTTGTATGTCGAGGCATAGAAACTCCCTCCTGATAGGGCCAGTCTGTTTTTGCAGGATCTTTTTCTCGCTGTTTTTCAAAAAAAGGATGCGTATAGCGATCAGAAAAATCTTGATCCTTGCGTGTTAATTTTTTCTTTAAATCATCAAGCGCCATGGTTTATAGAAGAATTATACCACATGCCCCGCCTCAAGAAGCTTTTTAATTCCTTTTTGAAAGAGGGCTATCTCGTGGCGGTCTTTAAATAATGGATACGAGGTATCACCACGAAGGTATGCAACGGCTCGTTCTGAAAAAAAGTTTTTGAGCTCGCGAGATTCGGGAAATACGCCAAGCGCCTTGAGCGCTGCCACTTTCAATGAAGCAAGCCGCTCAAACGTAGTTGGCATACCGCTCTCTCTCAAAGCCCCCCACAATGCCTCATCAGCCGCTCCGTACGGGGTTATCGTTGCGAGAAAACGAGCCACATCTGCCTTATATTGCACGGGGCTCTCATGAAATATGGGCTCTGCCTCCGCGTCCAGAAGACGCCACTCGCCTCGACCTCCTATCAGCATCAAGCGGACACTTGCAAAAAGACTCAAGTGGCCTCTTAGTTTTGATTGGGGTGCGCGTACGCTTTTTGCAAATACGTCCACTCGCCCGAGATCTTTCGTAAAAACCGTCACCCGGCTGTCCGCTTCCCCTGCCTCTGTGTGGGCAAGTACAACGCCTGTCGTACCATAATATTTGCTCATATCTTCTTTATATGAACGATGGTCACCCCCCCTACCGTGACATCGCCCTCGCCGCGTTTGTGGACTTCAATAGATTTTACTCGAGCAAGGCGCTGTATCTCTTTTTGAGCTTGAAGAGACAAACTACCCACAATATCAAGCTTGATGAAATCCTTGGGATGCAAACCTTGTTGCTTCCGCATTTCTTGAATATTGCGAACCATTTCGCGAAGATTTCCTTCTTCTTCAAGCTCTTTCGTAAGAGTCGTATCAAGCGATACCTCTTCGCTTGCCTTGTGATCAACGCGAATGACTTTTACATTCAATTCTTCTTTCAAAATATCAAACAATTTTTTGTTGGTAACGAGGGTCTTCTTGACCGTAAATTCTGAAAGCGGCTGGCGAATTTTTATTCCCGCTCGGGCACGCAACTCAAGCCCTCGTGTTGCAAGCATGCGAATTTCTTCCATCTGGGTGAGCAGTTTTTTATTGAGCGCCTTCTTTTTGGGCCAGTCTTCGAGGTGCACGCTTTCTTTGGTTCCTCCCAGCGCCTGGTACAATACCTCCCCCGCATACGGCGTAAAGGGTGCGGCAAGAATTGCAACCTCCCGCAACACGACTTGTAAAACTGAAAGACTCTCACCGCTTCTCATTCGCTCTCGAGATCGCCTTACATACCAACGGGAAAGATCTTCGGCAACAAACCGCTCAAGGAGCCGAGCAGCTTCTACAATATGGTACGAATCCATCGCGGCAGTCATTTCACCCCGAACTTCGGAGAGTCGCACCTCTATCCACGCATCAAGAATATGCTTTCGAGACGCTACCTTTTTTTTAGGAGCTGCTTCACGATAGGTAAGATAAAAATTGAGAGAATTGTGCACGAGGTCGAGAAAATTTCGTTTTGCTTTTTTTATATTTTCTTCATCAAAAATTTTATCGTCCCACGGCTGATTGACCGTAAAAAAATACCAGCGCACCGCATCGACGCCATAGGTTTCAAACAATTTCATAGGATCGACAATATTCCCCCGTGATTTGGACATTTTCTTACCTTGCTTATCGAGCACAAAGCCAACCGAAAGAACATTTTTATAGGGGGCCTCTTTGCCAAGGAGCACTGAAGTGACAAGCAAGGTATAAAACCAGCCCCGCACCTGATCGATCGCCTCGCTGATGTAATCAGCGGGAAATGAGATTTTTTTATCAATGCGTTCTTTATGTTCAAAAGGATAATGCCACGACGCATACGGCATGGCCCCCGAATCAAACCACACGTCCGCAACTTCAGGCGTTCGCTGCATCATTCCCTTGCACACGGGACACAAAAGCTCGATCTCATCAATAAATGGTTTATGCAGATCCACCTCACCGTATTGATTGCGAGGAAGCATGCGTGCAACTACTTTCCGTGTTTTTGCTTGCTTGAGATACGTCTTCGAAATGGGAATGCCGTGTTTATCAAAAGACCCTTCCATAATCGCCTCCAAAAACCATAACGGATCCCCATGGCCAACAATCAGAATTTTTTTGTTCGTATATCGATTCTCAACATGCTTGAAAAAAGTATACATTCTCTTTTTTAAATCATTCCAAGATTCAGACGGTTCGCCTGGAAGTTTTTTTGTAAGACGTTCAACGCCCCATGCGTCCGTAATGCTGCGACTTTTCTTTCGCTCATATTCACCGAATGCAATTTCCCGTAGAGACGGTTCATATTCGACGGGCACCTTAAGTCCTGCCGCAACTATTTCGGCTGTCTCTGTGGTACGCAGAAGATCGGAAGAAAGAATGAGATCAATCTTCATGCTTTTCAATTTTCGCAACGCCTCTCGCACTTGTTTTTCTCCCGTCGAAGTAAGTCCGTATTCATCGCCTTCGGGATCGGCAACTCCAATATTCAGGGTATTGGATTTTGCAAGGCCGTGTCGCATCAAAATATAAGTGTTTCTAGATGTTTTTGCGATCGTTGATAATTCTTCAAGAGATCCGCATACGTGAGTTTTGGTACATTCTTTACACTTCCAAATGGGAAGGGGCGTACCCCAATATCGTTCGCGGCTAAATGCCCAATCTTTCGCTTCCTTGATCCACGCGCCAAAGCGGCCGTCCTGCAAATGCGCGGGATGCCAGTCAACTTTTTTATTTGCTTCGACTAATTTTGTACGAATGGCGCTTACTTTTACCCACCACGAACGCCGCGCGAGATAAATAAGCGGCGTATCGCATCGCCAGCAAAATGGATAGTCGTGCGTATAGGCTTCTTCTTTCCAGATAAGACCTTTTTGAAAAAGATCTTTGATGATGAGCGAATTTGCATCCTTCACAAACATTCCTTTCCATGCCCGAACTTCATCCGTAAAACGCCCTTCATCATCCACCGTCACATACACGGGAAGCTCTTCTTTGCGCGCCACATTCATATCATCTTCTCCAAACGCAGGCGCTATATGAACAACGCCAGTGCCTTCGTCGTGGAGAATAAAATCACCCCCAACAATTTTGTACGGCATCCCCTCTTTGGGATACGGGGCTTCATATTCAAGCCCGACAAGATCTTTGCCTTTTTCTTCCCACAAAGGCTTCAAATCAGGGAAAAGTTTTTCTGCCTGCTCTTTGATAAGGATAATTTTTTCTCCCCGATCATCAATCGTTACATAGGTACCTTCGGGATCAACGGCAGCTGCAACGTTCGCAGGAAGCGTCCATGGGGTTGTGGTCCATACAAACAGCGACGCGCGGCGATTGCGAACACGAAACCGGACAACCACCGACTGATCAGTTACTTTTTTATAGCCCTGCGCAAGTTCGTGCGACGAAAGGCCGGTGCCGCAACGCACACACCACGGAACTACTTTTTTATCTTCGTAAAGTTGTTTTTTCTGCCAAAATTCTTTGATGATCCACCAGAGTGACTCAATATATGAATTGTGAAAGGTGATATATTCATTTTCAAAATCGAGCCAAAAACCCATGCGGAGGGTTAAATTCTTCCATTCGGATTTATATTTCCATACCGATTTTTTACATTCCTCATTGAATGCGGCTACGCCATATTCTTCTATTTCTTTTTTTGATTTGAGCTTGAGCGTTTTCTCGGCTTCAATTTCTACCGGCAAGCCATGGGTATCCCAGCCCGCTCGCCGCTCAACCCGAAAACCTTGGAGTGTTTTGTACCTGACCATAACATCTTTAAAGGCGCGGGCCTCGACATGATGGATGCCCGGTTTTCCGTTTGCAGTTGGCGGTCCTTCAAAAAAAACAAAGCGCTTGGCCCCTTGACCGCGCTTTTCTACCGATTTCTCAAAAATTTTCTTCCGGGCCCAAAATCCAAGGACCTCGTCCTCACTTCGCATGGAAATAGTCTAACCGAAATTGCCCGGCGACTCAACTAACGAACTTGCTTCTCCAAATTTTTGAGCAAATCCTGAAGTACTCCTAAGATTTGAGCATAATACTCAAGGTTTTCTTCTTGGGTTGCACCACACGTAGGCGCTACTCCGAGCCCATAATGAGGATCAGGTTGGAATTTACCAACGGCATTGTCGCTTGCTCTTCGAGCCCGTACTTTGTATTGATAGGTCACTCCTTTTGAGACACTTTGATCAATATATGAGGCGCTCGTGGTGCGGGCGATTTCAGCATAGGGAGTTGTAGTATCGTTTGGTTTTCGATGAATTTCGTATTCAGTGGCCGTGGGAACTTGTCCCCACGAAACGGTAAGGCGCGGGCGGGTTCCAGAACATGAGCCAGCTGCCTGCACACGAGCAGGTATCTGTAATGGCGGCATAGGTAACGTACACGTGCATGACGTACCAAGGTCCTTCCATCCGGTTTCCGTACACTGATAATTTCGAAGCGTGGTGCCGCACACCACCTGACCTGCCGTACCGGTCACGGGATCATAATTGCAGAGCGTACCTCCAGAACAACTGTATGGTGGTGGGGGTGGCGGTTGAAGCGCAGAAATCTTTTTCAAAAATATTGTCCCATCAGCAATACGTAACCACGCTACCCATCCCGTTGGCCCTGAATCAAAATCTACATGCAGCCATTCATGCTCTACCCCATTGAGTTTTGCCCGAGTAGGCCCTGCAATGACTTTGCCCTGCGAACCGCTGATCTGTCTTCCTCCGGATATGACTGGGCCGATAACGCCATTCCGAGGAGCGCTGCGGGCGTTGAGATATCCCGAAGCGGTTATTTCAATGCGGTCGCCCACGGTGATGTGGGGAGGAGGTGCGAATAATGGAGGAGGTGGAGGATTGCCAAACGTCCCGCCAGAAGGAGCTGGCGATCGTGTTACATACAGCGACGCATTTGTTGTGTGGCTCACTGAATTAGCTTTGTAGCGCACAGAAACGTCTATAATATTGAGACCCTGATCCAAATTTATATTTTGCAATACGTATCCCAATCCCGTATTTCCGACGCCACGTTCAATATCGAGCCGACTCGGAGTTGAGCGCGACCAGGTTATGGATGTCACGTCGGGAGAACTCACGCCTTCCAATGACAACACCACGAGATCCAATTTATTTTTGTCTGTCGTATATGACGTTGTGCGTGTTGGATGTACAAAATTTATTTTTGCTAAAAATTTATCAAAAATGACATCTATTTCAGCCGAGCGAACTTCACCGTTTCGATAGGCAGCTTCCGCGCGGATTCGATTTTTTCCGGGTGCCAAGGTCACGTTGCTATCAACACATCCAAACGCTCCGCACGGTGCGGTAGATTGATATCCATTATTGATATTGCGAATCTTGACCGTAGGTAATCTTCCTTGAGAATCTCGGGAAGGAGCAGCTGACACGGTTAACGGGGCAGTGGAAATAACAGCACCATCTTGGGGAAGCGCAAAACGTATGCCAAGCGGATCATGTGCAGTTATATCGGGAAGTTCATTACAGAGGAGCCCCCGCTCGGTAAAATTATATAGTTCCCTACTCTGTGCGTCGGAAAAAGCATCTGTAAAATAAACTATAAGATCGTAGATATCAGATACATCAAGAGAAAATACGCCAATGAAATTATTGAGTAGCTCCACCGACTCTTTTGCCCAAGAAAAAAAGCTTTGAGGTTTGTACGCCTTATTATGATTTATCATGATAAGACCTCGAGCAAACCAGCCATTCGGACAATAACCCCATGCATCATCTGCAAGTGGAGCTGGATCAATTTGTTGATCAGACACGGGCTTGCTAAATGCGCGACACTTGACCATGGTAACGTTGTTATCAAGAGGACTGTCGGGATATGAAGGATTGATGCCTCTTTTGAGTACCCCAACCATTGCATAGTTTTCTGGGCATCCATACAAACCTTCTGACAGCTGCCCAAGACCAGGACGCGGTTTGTTATATTCCCATGTTAGTGCGTCACACTGATTTTCAGCATCCCAGTTAGCAACGCCCATAGTGATGCATTTTTCTACCTTGCTTTTGAGCCCGAGGATAATGACGCAGTTTGGGTCAGTGGTCGAACAATGATATCCATTGCCAGTAGGACCGAACAACTCGGCATATGATTTAACCACGTGGTTAAACTCTGAAATTCGAATCGGACCTGTAAGGCCGTCTACCTGTGTACACTCGATAGCATCAAGATTTTTATTTCTATCATTGTATCTACGCGTCTGCCCGCCCGTTATCACGTGCCCCGAAGGACAATCTGTCCACCCAGATAGTGACAGGTAGTCTTGCTCATTCACCTGCCAGGTGTAGTGTGCCTCTTTTTTAAGCCCTGGAATTGTAACCTTGGAGCCAACAGCCTCGACCTGATTCGTGTACAATATACCTACTGTAGCGACAAAAACCGTCACCGAAAGTAACGACGTGGGAAAGATTTTTTTCACAGAAAAATTTGAGATAAAAATAATAATGCGATTAATGCTTATTATTATTTTCGTTGATATTCTTAAAAAAATACACCGAGTTTCAGTATTTCTGTGGATAATTGTATGTAATCGCATAAGACAAGAAACTCTTACTTGACAAATTAATTTATATATGATAAAAAATATAAGAGAAAAGGAGGTACCAAATGCACACAAAGTTCGTAGGGCTCATCTGCCTCGCACTCATCTTGGGCGGGTGCTCCGGCATGAAGACCCCTCAGCGTCCCGAGGCGAGCAGCTGCGAAGAGGCCTGCCCCCAGGCCGAAGAGATCGAAAAGATCAAAGACGGTCAACGCGTTCTCTTCGGACTTCAGATCCTTGATGTAACACTGGGAATCCTCAGAACCATCAGGTAGGGCGGCGAAAAAGAACACGGCCGACGTTTGAAGAAAACGTCGGCCGCATTTATTTTAAGCAGATTATTCCTATTCAATCGTCACCGAAATCATTTTGTCGCCTTGCGCAATGGTGCGGACAACCTCAAGCCCTTCAACAACTTTTCCAAAAACGGTGTGGCGACCATCAAGGTGGCGCTGCGCGGAATCTGAAATGATGAAAAATTGGCTGCCGTTGGTGTTTGGCCCTGCGTTTGCCATAGAGATAGCTCCGACATCGTTGCGTAGTGAGTTCAAATCATTTCGATATGAGAATCCTTCGGCCTGGAGCGCTGCAATGTGAGGCTCGGAAAGCCCAAGCGCAACGGGATTAATTTCATCTTCAAAGGTATAGCCAGGGCCGCCTGAACCCGTTCCCGTTGGATCACCTCCCTGGATCATAAAACCCTTGATAACGCGATGAAACGAAACGCCATTATAAAAACCTTGCTGAGCAAGCTTCGTAAAATTCTCGACGGTTTTTGGCGCGACCTGCGGATACAACTCAAGAACAATATCACCTTTTTCGGTTTTGATTCTTGTTTTCATATATACTTCTGCGGTTACGTTGGGCTGATTTACCTGCGCAAGCGGATCGGATGCCGTTTGCTGCTCTGCAGGGCTGCCAACTAAATAAGTAATGCCTCCAAAGATAGTAATGAGCACAATGAGTGCCGCTCCGATGAATTTTGGATCTGAAATTTCCATAAAAAATACCTTATCACATTTTCTTTGGCGCGGAAATACCGAGCAAACCAAGTACGTGCGCAAGCGTTTTTTGCGTAAGCGCCACAAGCGCCAAACGTGGCGCCTCATATACCCCGCTCTCTACCACGCGGGTTGTTTCATAAAAACGAGTGAATGAAGCGGCAAGGTCATAGGCATATTTCGCAAGGCGTTGCACCTGAAAATCACGGGCGGTTTCGTGAGTAATTTCAGTCAATTCAAGTATTTTTTTGATTAACTGCATCTCTGGCTCGGTTTCAAAATATTCAAATGAGTCAGCAACGCGTGCCGTTTTCTTTGTTGACTTAGCAAGAATGCTGCAGGCGCGGGCATGTGCATACTGTATATAGTACACGGGATTTTTCTTTGATTTTTCCTTGGCAAGCGAAAGATCAAACTGCATACCGGAACGCGGCGCGTACTGGAGCATAAAATACCGAAACGCATCTTTCCCTACTGCCTCAAGCACTTCCCGGGCGGTCACAAAATTGCCCTTACGTTTTGACATCGAAACAACTTCGCCGCCCTTCACGAGCGTGACTTGGCCGTGCACTACTATCTTAAAATTGTCACGCGAGAATCCAAATGCATCGGCAACTGCCTCAAGTTTGGGAATGTGGCCCTGGTGGCCTTCACCAAGCACGTCAACTACATAATCATTCTTTGCAAATTTTTCTTTGTGATAGGCAATGTCATTTGCAAAATACACATACGCGCCATCGCTTTTGATTACTACTGATTCCTTGTCTTCGCCTTGTTCATTTTTATACCGAAACCAAGTGGCACCGTCTTTTTCAAAAAGTAGATCTTTTTCTTGAAGCTCGGCAAGCGCTGCTTTGGTTTTTGATTTTACGAGCGCGCTTTCTTTCGTAATTTTATTAAATGAAATGCCGAGTTTTTTCATGACATCGCTATTGTCAGCCCACGAACGCTTGAGCGCTTCATCAGCCAAAAACAATTTTCCTTTTTCAGGATTTTTTAAAAACTTATCTTTGTATTTCTTGGCTATGTCGCGAGACACTTCGCTCACATACTCGCCCTCATACCCTCCTTCCGGAAGTACGGAGGGTTTTTTAAGCGCCTTTAAGTACCAGTGCCACAACGAATCGGCAAACTTGCCTATTTGTGCGCCCGCATCGTTGTGAAAATATTCTTTTGTCACTATGCAGCCAACCTCCGAAAGAACGTGAGCAATCACGTCCCCAATTGGCCCGCCTCGCGCATTGCCAATATGAAGCGGCCCTGTAGGATTTGCTGAAATATATTCAACGGACGCCTTACCAGTTTTTTGAGACTTCTCTTTTTTTTCAAAATCCCCAAGTGCTTTTGCAATATATGCGCTAGACAAATAAAAATTTAAAAAACCGGGATTTGCAACTTCAACCGCCACAAAAACGTCGGCATATTTTTCTTTGAGGCGCAGCGCTAGATCTTCCGCAATTGCCAAAGGGGCGCGTTTTTCAAGACGTGAGCGTGCAAGCGCTATATTGGAAGAATAATCCCCCCTACCCTCAACCTCGGGATGATCGAGCGAGAACGGAACTTCGCCTCCCGCCTCTTCCTGTAAGATTTCGTGGATTCTTTCCTTGATATTTACCGCCACAATAAGCCTACTCTATCGCAATTTTGCTCTTTATACTATATATAGTCTATGCTTGCGACTAACAAGAAAGCATATTTTGATTATGAAATTCTCGATCGGTTTGAAGCGGGCATCGAGCTTCTTGGGTTTGAAGTAAAATCAATTCGCACGGGAAACGCCCACCTTGAAGGCGCGCGCGTGATCATCCGCGGCCTTGAGGCATTTTTAGTGGGCAGCGCAATTGCCCCCTACCAGCGCCTCAACACCCCAAAAGATTATGACCCAGAACGCACGCGCAAGCTTTTGCTTTCAAAAAAAGAAATCAGCTACCTTGCCGGCAAAGAACATGAAAAGGGCTTGACACTAGTGCCAATCAAGTTGTATAATAAAGGCCGTACCATCAAGCTTGAGTTTGGTGTTGCGCGCGGGAAGAAAAAATTTGATAAGCGCGAAGTTATAAAGAAGCGCGAGGTCAAACGAAAAATTTCTCGCGAGTTAAAATCCTTTTCATAAGGGGATGATAGGCCTCGACGGGGTCTCGACTCTTTGAGAATCAGGCAAGAGCATGTATGGCTCGCTCTTTCAAAACTGCCCATACACCTAATAAGTGCAAACTTATTTGGTGAGCGACAGCTCACCCCTGCTTACGCTTAACGCATAAGCCATCGGCCCAGTTGCTGCTCGAACGGTTGGGTACCGGTGTCATACATTCGAGCTTGGCGACACTACTGTCCGGTACGGTGTCGTGACGTTCCACCGGACACCTTTCAACCTCGTTGAATAAGCCTGTAACAAATTTTCACTGAGAAGAACTTTCGGACGTGGGTTCAATTCCCACCATCTCCACCAATAAAAAAATTATCAGCCTCGCGCTGGTAATTTTTTATTGGTTTTAGAATGAGAGGAATTGAACGGGAATTTTGCGGCACTGCTTCAAGTAAAATTCCCCGGCTTCGCTGAAAAAGCGAAGCAATTCCCACCATCTCCACCATCTTGACAATAGCACCTTTTCGGTGCTATTTTTTTCCCAGAAAGGAGTCCTTCTTGGAAAAATCTCAAACGACGGGCCTAGGTGTCTCCAAGCATCGCACAAGTGGCCGTTCTTCTCCGGTGAACCATTTCACTGGGAAACAAGGAGGAAAGCCTGAGAGGAAACAAGGCAAAACCAGAAAGCAACGACGCCTGAATCGAGGGACGCACGTCAATAAATACAAACCGAAATAGCCTGGCTAGGCTGAACGAAAGGAAACGAACATGCAGGAAGTAAATATACCAGTTTTATGGGTTCTCTGTTTCCTCCTCTCGCTCTTTTTCGGTACAAGTTATTACCGAAAACAGAAAATTCTTCCCCTCTTCTTCAGTCTCGCCGTCGGATTCACTTACAGCCGCGTGTTCTTCGACAACACGACTTCCTTGGGAGCGGCGGCGATCCTTGCCTTGATGTGCATCGTGGCCTACTCTTGCGGATACTTTTTCAAAAATGTCGTAACTGCTGGTCTGTCGGACAGAAACTACTGAGGAGGAAGAGGCCATGAACTCCAAGTGGTATCACCGCTTCATCACCTTTGCCATCGTAGCAATTCTGCTCACGTTCGCCGCTTTCAGCGTCGAGATCTGGAGAGTCAACGCCTCTTTTCAGGAAACACTGCAAATCGACACGAGCACCGCGTACGAACGCGAGCATCACCTTTGACCCGAGGACAACAGCCCAAGGGTCTTTTTTATTTCACAAGATTCTTTCCCTATTGACATTTTGATGAAAAAGTGCTAGTATTTAGCAGGTAAATTTGTCCTTGAACAATTCAAAGACCAACCACAGGAGGAAGGTCATGGGAAGAACACTCGCCTATATTGCACTCGCAATCGCGGCGGCCACGGTCGCCTACTTCGTAAGGCACTGAGGAAACCTGCAAGGAGGAAGCTCGAGTGCAAAAAATCCCTCCGGATCACCTTCGAGGTGTCTGCAAGCTCGGAAAAGGAGCGCACAGTTGTCGTTTCCTCATCACGGGAGATGGTTTCGAGTGCGCCAAGAAAACGAAGATGGGAGATCTCATTCAACAGCGTCACGAGGCCGGCACCATGAATGCCCAAGGAGACAACTGCTCGGGTCCACCCCACTTCATCCCCACCAACGAAGAGCCGCAACTCCACTAAGAGACGCTCCATAACCAATCATCTCAAGAAAGGAGGGGATTATGATGAAGGCATTGCCGTACGTTCTGATCGCAATCGGCCTCGGCGCCTTCGCGTTTCTGCGCCTCACCTGACAAGATCCGACCCCAAAGGATCGGGCCGCAACAAAACGACTCAGGGCAGGAGTCACAAAACATACTGCTCCAAGACCCAATCGCAAATGCGTGAGGGTCTTTCTTTTTGAATACTAAAATATTTTTTCGCCTGACTCACGCCAGCGCCAAAAGAGATATGCGGCCGAAGCAACGTACAAAAGCGCCACGAGCATAAACAATATTTTGCCCGAAAAAAATGCCATGCCAATATTTTTGCCGCCAACCCCTGCAAGGCCCAAATTAATGCCCGATACCACGCTCACCAAAAATGCGCCCGTATCTAAATTCAATTTTTTGCCAAACAATTTTTTATCACTCTGAACCCACCTGTGCACAAGGTACGCCGATGCCACGCCCGAAACAATCCACGCAATAGTGACCAAAAACAAAATAAGACCGAACAGCGAGGGAAAAGGATTATATCGAATAACAGGTGGCGTGCCGCCTATAAAAAGAGCTAGTGCAGCTACAACCAAACGAGCTTCCGACCACAAGAAACTATATCGTTCCAGCCTATCAGGCTTTGTATATAATTTGATATCCATAGAATCATTGTACCTCAAAAAAGATATTTTTCTGCTAGTATCGAGGTATGTTGATCGATGAGGTAACTATCACGGTTCGCTCGGGGCATGGGGGCAGCGGCAAAAAGGCGTTTAATAAAAACGCCAAAAGCCTTGGACCTACGGGCGGATCCGGCGGCAATGGCGGCAACGTGTATGCAGAGGGCGTTTCTGATCTTGGGGCGCTCAGCCAATTTCGGTACAAAAAAGATCTTGCTGCAGAAGACGGGAAAAACGGCAAAGACCAGTTTCATGACGGAACGGCAGGCCAAGATCTCATACTCAAAATTCCTGTGGGAACTATTATTATCAATGATGGAAAAAATACGCGCTTTGAGATTTTAAAAATCGGCGAACGGATAGAGCTTGCTAAAGGAGGCCGCGGCGGCAAAGGAAATTTTTTATTTCGATCATCACGCAACACCACCCCGCTGCAATTTCAGGAAGGCCTTCCTGGCGAATCATTCGTGCTCAAACTCGAGCTCAAACTCATTGCTGATATTGGTCTCATCGGCCTCCCGAATGTCGGAAAATCAAGCCTGCTCAACGCACTCACCCGCGCAGAAAGCAAAGTAGGAAATTATGCTTTTACCACGCTCGAGCCAAACCTCGGAGTATATTATGAACTCATTGTGGCAGATATTCCCGGCCTCATCGAAGGAGCCGCGGGAGGCAAGGGGCTTGGGATAAAATTTTTACGCCACGTCGAGCGCACGCACACGCTCTTTCATCTTATTTCTACAGAATCAGAAAACCCACAGGAAGATTATAAAACCATTCGCCATGAGCTTGGGGCGTACAACCCTGCCCTTCTTGAAAAAAAAGAGTATGTGTTTTTAACAAAATGTGACACGACAAGTGAAAAGGATGTTCAGAAAAAACTGCTTGATCTGAAAAAATTGAACCCCCACACCCTTCCCCTTTCGCTCTATGAAGACACTCATATGAAACAGCTCAAAAAAATCCTTGAGGAGCTCACTATCCAAAAGCGGAATATTTTGTACACACGTTCGTTATAGGTATTATGGTGGAATGAACTTTGGCCCCAAATGATGTAAGAATGTGAAGTATAATACGTCGGATATATGGGCAAGACCAAAGAGCAGCAATTTCTTGAAGCGTATGAACACTATGCGGATGCCATTTTCAGGCATTGCTACTTTCGGCTCTATGGAAATCACAAGCGCGCCCTCGATCTTATGCAAGAAACATTTACCAAAACGTGGGAATACCGGGCACGCGGCAATGAAATAGAAAACATCCGCGCGTTTTTATACCGCACTGCCACCAACTTGATCATTGATGAAAGCCGCAAGAAAAAATCACTGTCGCTTGATGCACTTTCGGAAGAAGGCTTTGACCCACCCCACCCTGATACGCGCCAGGCAACACGAGAAGCCGAAGCTTCCGAACTCCGCACCGTTCTTTCCAGGCTTGATGAAGACTGCAGCGCTGTGCTTATCATGGGGTATGTCGATGATTTATCAGTAAAGGAAATCGCGCGCACTCTTGGCACTTCCGAAAATGCCACTTCGGTGCGAATTCATCGGGGTATTAAAAAAATACGAGAACTTCTTTCGTGAATAATCTTTTTGAGGAACTTTTTAAAAAAGCAAAAAACATCTCGCTCTCCCAAGATGAAAAATTGCGCGCACAAAAATACATCATGGATTTTATCGAAATGCATCCTGTAAGAAACGCCGACCCCATCCGTCAAAGGATTCAGTCGCCATTATCAGCATTTATTCTTCAATTGCGTATGATAGCAGTAGGACTTATTGTTGCATTATTTGTGGGCGGTGGCGTTTCATTTGCCGCAGAAGGCGCCTTGCCGGGCGATGCGCTCTACCCCGTCAAAGTAAACGTGAACGAAAATGTACGCGGCATGATCTCCCGTTCTGAAGAATCAAAAGCAGAGTGGGAAGGACGTCGAGCCGAGCGACGACTCGAAGAAGCCGCAGAGCTTGCCGCAGAAAACCGGCTTGATACCGAGGTACGCGTCACAATTGAAGAACAATTTAACGCGCACGCTGAACGAGCTCAAAGACGCATTGAAGCTATTGAGACAAGTGGTGATGCGAGCGCCGCAGCGCGAATCTCAACCGACCTTGAAGCATCGCTTCGCGCCCAAGATCGAATTCTCGCCGAACTCGGCGAATCAAAAGCTGAGGTAAAAAATGAAGTTACCGAAGTTCAGGGGGATATTCGAGCACGACTCGAAGCGGTGACCAACCTCCGCATCAAAGCAGAAGACAAAAACGGGCTTCACATCGACATCGGTCTCTAAAAATCTGAAAAAGAAAAACTCCCTTCGGGGAGTTTTTTGTATTGAGCGAGAAACCTACTCGAGGAACAAGAGAAGATACATGGCGAGCACGCCAAGTGCGAGCACAAGAAGCTCTGCAACCGTGCTTTTGAGCGAGTGGCGCTTGTGAAGTTCGGGTACCAAGTCGGATGCGGCAATATAGATGAATACGCCCGCAGAAAACGGAACAAAAAGCTCAACAAACTCGCCGGCAGATTCTCCAACCAAAAACACGAGCAGCGTCCCAAGCACCGCAAGAAGAGCTGAAACAAAATTGAGCACCAGCGCGCGCCTGCGCGGGTAACCAGCGTGCAACAGTACCCCAAAATCCCCTATTTCTTGGGGTATTTCATGGAGCAGAATCGCGACGGTTGATGCAATGCCAACCGGAACGCTGACGAGATAGCTTGCGCCGATAATCACGCCGTCAATAAAATTGTGAAACCCATCTGACACAAGAATCAGCTTGCCGATAGGATCAACATGACTATGCTCTGATTCATCATGCGCGCTGTGATGATGCCAAGAAAGCACCTTTTCAAGCACAAAGAATACTACCATGCCCGCAATGATAAAGAGAGAAGTCATTGCGGTGTTCGTGGCATCTTCAAACGCCTCGGGTATGAGGTGCAAAAAAGCATCCCCCAAAAGCGCACCCGTTGCAAGCGCTACTAAAATTACAACGCTCTTTCGGAGTTTCTTTTCATTCATCGAAATCGTAAAAAGCCCCACAAATGAGACGAGGCTTACCGCAATGACGCTCCCAAGTGAATAGATAAAGATTGATGACATATTTTTAGCCTAGCATAGGATAAAAAATACCCCAACCAATTTCTGGACGGGGTTTTGTTTATTGCTTGAACTCAGAAAGAACTTCTTGCCATACCTGCTCAAGCTCCGGGCGTCCTCTGGCAATTTGGAGACAGTGTTCAACAGCGTGGCGCAGGTTTGTGTCGCGCCCACCATTCGTGAACCGAATGACATCACGCACCTCGAGTGCAAGTTCGATTGCCACCTCCGTGCTCTCATTGTGGCCTGTAAAACCCGAGAGGCCTTGAGCAAGCAGCGTGCAAAGATCGACCTTCGCCACCTGATCCATCACGTTAGGGCCGAGCGCATCCGGCTTATGGCGAGCAAACCAGCCGATACCAACCGCCAAGTCGTATTTCTTCTTGGCCGATGATGGACCATGCCACCACGGACTATCGGGAGTCAGAATGGATGCAACGGCCAAATAATACTCGACTCGTGCGCGAATGGCTCTCGCATTGAGCTCATGCGGTACTCCCGGACGTTTTCGGATCTCGTTTAGCATTTCATGGGACTCGGGGTTTGTTACGGGACCGTCCTTGCCGAAGGTGGGTTCGGTGGGTAGGTTTTTCAGTATTCGCTCGATAAGCGATACTGTTTCATCTGCAGAAAACGTATCCGATCGCAAAAGCGATCGTGTCGTGCCGCTTGCCGCATGGTCTTTTTCAATGATCGCTGAAAGCGGCTCCAGCGAAAGTTTCGCTGTTGCATAGATCGTAAGGAAGGGCCTGCTTCCGTCATAAATCGTCTCTTCCCATGTCCCATGCACACAATGGAATTGCCGCTGCTTGACAACACCCTTTCCTCGCACCACTGTGGACCCAAAAGCGCCAACACAGCGGATCACATCGGCTAGGGTCACATCGCATTTGAGGCGCATGCTATATGGGAAAAAACCGTGATCGTGGCCACCATGGCGATGGTGGTGACCATGGCCCTGCATGCACACGGGGGTATGCACGTGATGGTGGTTAGAAAATCTGTCCGCCATGATGGCCTCAATAATCTCCTGATTCACTTCTGATTTCGCAAGAAGAGTAACGGGTACGCCGGGAGCATGCCGCCCGACATACTCGAGTGCCTCCTCAAGATACGGATCGTCAATGGAAGTGAGGCCGCATGGATACTTCGTAAAGCAGATGATGCTGCCTGCCCGTAGCTGACTCGGCACGATTCCGAGCTGGTGGTTTTCTTTGAGATGCTGTACGTCCAGGAGCGAGATGACACGCGGGGAAATCCCACACTCGCCAAGTGCTCGAGGAATTTCGGTTCCCTCCACAAAGCCGAGTGGTTCGACCATAAGATAGTCGTACTCCCCGGATGTTTGCACCTGCAAGACAGCGCGTTTGAACTCCGCCACATCACGGCACCCGAAGCAGCCCGCATTCATGGATTGGAGGTCGGCATCATCCCCGATAATGCCGGCATCAATGGTGTCAGGAGTACCGTCATCGTTGAAGATAAACGCGCGCCTGCCGCGCAACGCACCGCAACGGAAAAGATTGCGCGCAAACGTCGTTTTGCCGGATCCAATAGGCCCAATTACCACTATGGTTTTCAAAGAACAACCCTTTCTCCACCCTTTCTTAAGAATGGGGAAAACGCACTATATATGCCCTTTCCTCATCCTTCAGAACATTATGCGGTCAGAATAAGCGAGTGCATGATGGTACAAGGATTCGAGGGGAAAATCCTTTTTTGGATCTTTGCGAGCAATTTTTTTTCATCCAAAGGAGAATATAAAAGCATGCGCATCCCTTGTACCGTTCGGCATGCGATTTTAGCATGTGGTGACGACGCAAGAATCTGTTCTATAATTTTATTTTTTTGTTTTGCAAGGACAGCAACCCACACTGCATCATATTTTTCAAAATTGAATGTTCTACCATCTCCATGCAATACTGTAATGCGGTCTTCAAGGTGGAGATTCTTGATCACGCCCTTTGACAGGTGAACTGCTTTTATATTTTTTTCGACACAGTGAACATGACAACCGATTTTCTGGGTAATCGCTATAGCAGATTCCGGTAAGTAACCGCTGCCGACAAAACAAACCTTGCTCTGGTCCTGAATACAAAGTTCATTTGCTTCCTCTGCAGCATACTCAAAGGTGCGTCGTAATTGCTCGCTTTCCAAAAAATTACAATCACGAAAAGATTGAACAAGTCGCGATGCTTCTTGTCGTTCAATCCTCGTTTCATACCATTCGTACAGGGCACGCGTACATGGTCCCGTGAGGGAACTATAACGAAGGTGATGCCATCGTTGCCCGCGCGCGATGTTCTCAAGTTTTTCAATCAAAAATTTCATAATTACAGATGCAAAAGATTTGCGTTTATAATATACAACACATTGTTGTCCTGAGTCAATTCATTTGCAAATAATTTGCATTTACAATATAGTGTCTATTATGACAAGGAAAGAAGCGCGCGAAATGCTTCACAAAAGCGGCCTCAAGGCGACCCCTGCGCGGATAATGCTCGTTGATTTTTTTTCACGACGCAAAAAACCCCTCTCTCCTCATGCGGTCATTGAACATATGCAACACAAGGCCGATATGGTAACCGTGTATAGAACTCTCAAACAACTTAAGAGTGTTGGCATACTCAAACAAATTGATTTTCAGCATACCCACGCCCACTATGAGCTTGCTGTTGATAATGATCATCACCATATTATTTGTACGATATGCGGACGCATTGAAGATGTCGATCGATGCGGCCTTGAAATGCTCGAGAAATCTGTTGCTCACAAATCAAAAAAATTTGTTACAATCAATCATCATGCGCTCGAATTTTATGGTCTATGCAAGTCGTGCCATCGCCTGCCTCGCTAGCACGCTTATTGCCTTTGGGTTTTTTGCCCACGCCTTATACGCCCAAGAGCTTCACCAAGAAAATCGCGGGGTGTTCCGCGCCGAGGTAACAGAAATCAAAAAAACTGAATCACGAATTATTCCAGGCACCCAAACCCCTACAACCATCCAGACCCTTGAAGCGCGTATTTTGGAAGGCGAACAAAAAGGCAGAATAATAACCGTAGAAAATGATTTTCTAACATTAGAGGAGGGCGATCGCTTTTTCTTAAATTATCTCGTTACCATTGATAATGAAGGGATTTATATTGTGGGAGAAGCCGATCGCACCCAGGCTCTTTATTTTTTTGTGGGGCTCTTTGCGCTTGCGGTCATTCTCTTTGGCGGACTAAAGGGAGTTCGGTCACTCCTTTCACTTGCCATAAGCTTTGGCATTTTGTTTTATTTTCTTTTGCCGGCTTTACTTTCTGGTGTTTCGCCACTTCTTGCAAGCACCGGTTATTCAATACTGATACTTACGGTGGCCATTTTCCTTACTCATGGCTTCAAGAGAGTTTCTCTCTCGGCCCTCCTTGGGACGATACTTACTATAGGATTTACCACCCTTCTTGCTTCTCTGGCCGTGAAAGCTACGCGGCTTACGGGGTTTTCCGACGATGCGAGTACATATTTGAATCTCGGTACAAGAGGCATTCTTGATTTTCAGGGTCTTTTGCTCGGAGCAATTATTATAGGCGTGCTTGGCGTTCTCGATGACATTGCAATCACGCAGGCAGTAACGGTTCACGAACTGAGACGGGCAGCGCCCGACCTTAGTAAATACGAATTATTTATGCGCGCGTATCGGATGGGTCGCGAACACATTGCAGCACTCATTAACACCCTTGCACTCGCCTACACCAGCGTCGCATTGCCGCTTCTTTTGTTATTTATGGGTGCGGAAGCTCCATTCACTCAACTCATCAATCGAGAGATTTTTGCAACCGAAATCATCCGAACCATCGTAGGAAGCGTCGGAATTATCCTTGCCGTTCCTATCACAACGATTTTTGCCGTGGCGTTCCTGCCTCAGGATACTGTGTTGACAAAATAGGCTATTTTCACTACACTGAGTAGCATTGGTAAAAGAACGAACGCGAATCAATTCAGCCATCAGGGCCCCTGAAGTCCGAGTCATTAGCCACACTGGCGAAAACTTAGGCGTCAAATCAACCCAAGAAGCACTCGCTCTTGCTTCCGAGGTCGGGCTTGATCTCATCGAAATTTCGCCAAACGCAACCCCTCCCGTCGTCCGCATCATGGACCACGGCAAGTACCAATACCAGCTTGAAAAAGATGCCCGAAAAGCGAAACGCAAAGCGCACGAAGTTGAAATCAAAGGAATTCGCGTGCGGCTCGGAACCGGGTCACACGACCTTGTCCTGAAGGCAAAAAAAGCCGAAGAGTTTCTCAAAGGAGGCAACCGGGTGCAAATCCAGCTTACGCTGCGGGGACGCGAAAAATATCTTGATAAAAAATTTATTGAAGGGCGACTTAATAAAGTTCTCGAGGCCATCACGACTCCCTTTAAGGTAAGTGAAAACGCAAAAAAAGGCCCACGAGGACTCCTTATAACCATAGAGCCTGAAAAACATGGCAAAGACAAACAAGTCAGTACAAAAAAGAATCCGAGTGACCAAGACGGGAAAAATCCTCAAACGGCTCCCGCATCAAAACCACTTTAGCGCAAAGAAAAGCCGTTCACGCCAACTTGCCAATAAAGGCTGGAAAGAATTTGATTTTGGAAAAATAATTAAAAATCGCTATTTGCCCACATAACCTATGCCGCGAGTAAAACGAGGTGTCGGTGCACTCAAGCGCCGCCGCAACATTCTCAAACAGACCAAAGGCTTTCGCTGGCAGCGAAGCCATAAAGAACGCGCAGCCCGCGAGGCGCTGTTGCATGCGTATACCCACTCGTTTCAGGATCGCCGAAAAAAGAAGCGCGTGATGCGCACGCTTTGGAATATCAAGATCAATGCCGCAGCACGCGAGCGCGGACTTTCTTACAGCAAATTCATCAACTTACTGAAAGTTGCCAATATCAAGATTGACCGAAAAATTTTGGCCCATCTTGCAGAGCATCACCCAAAGGCCTTCGTCGCCGTCCTCGAAGAGGTGATGAAGTAGCAAACGAATTGTTTTTTTGCATTACGTAATCATGCGCTTTTTTCAAAAGCGCTTTGCTGTTTTTGTGCTTGAGAAGCTGCTCGGCCCGTTCAAAAGTTCCCCATCGAAAGGCGCGGTGCTCGTCAGAAATTTTTACTTTGCTCGTAAAAACTTGACCAAGATAAAAAATAGCAATCTTGAGTCTTGGCTCTGCGTCTTTTGACTTGGGCGGCCATTGGTACCGAAAACTAATTTTTTCTTTGTACCCCGGATAAAACCGTATTTTTGATATTCCCGTTTCTTCCTCAAGCTCACGGCGTGCCGCATCAAGCGGCGTCTCCCCCGCCTCAATAGCGCCTCGGGGAAACCCCCAATGACCGCGGGGATATTGCAAAAGCAAATAATAAACCTTAGCGCCTTCGCGGCGAAATGCCACCACGCCGGCTGATTGTTCAATACGTAATTTCTTTATCATATATACAAAACACCCTGATGTAGGGGGCTTTTTTTGAGCATCACTGCTTATTTAAACGATACTCGAATCAAATAAGTTCAGCAAGGCCTGGGAGGGTTTTCCACAGCTTTTGTGCTATCCTCCTTTTTGACCTGACATAAAAGGTGTATTCTATGCGTAGATCTTAACACGTGGTCTAAACACTCCAGGCAAGAGGTAGCTTACTCCTCACACCGAGCCCGAGGTTCATACCTCACCCTTGCCACCCCCTGCTTGTCGTATTTCGACCCCCTTCGTTCCTTCCACAATCTTTTCTTCATCGGCAGTTAACTGCCACAAAAACCCCCACTCGCCTCACGCAAGTGGGGTAAATTCGTTTTTGGGGAACTTTTTAAAAAAGTGATCCTTGGGTATCGGATGGCAGATTTTCTTTTTTTGCGAGCTGTGCCTCTTGTACTTCAATATGTGCGCCAGAAACAATGCGGGGCAATTTTTGGAAGCTTTCTTTGAACTGATTCATGACGCCCGTTCCCCGCAACGCTGCTGCTGGATGAAATTGCGGCACCACTAAATAATTTTCTACTTTGAATATCTGCCCTTGGTCGCGCGTGATGCGCGCATCGGGCAAAAAATAATTCATGGCAAACCGTCCGAGCGGTACAATGACCCGCGGCGAGATAATTTCGATCTGACGAGTGAGATACGGCTTGTATGCCTCGATCTCTTCAGGAAGCGGATCGCGATTGTCGGGCGGCCTGCGTTTTACAATATTGGTGATGTACACGTCTTCGCGTTTCCAACCAATAGCATTGATGCATTCGGTAAGCAGCTCTCCTCCCCGCCCTACAAATGGACGACCGAGACGATCTTCATGAAAACCAGGCGCCTCGCCAATAAACAAAATTTCTGCATCGGGGTTACCTTCTCCAAAAACTAAATTTGATTCCTGCAGTGGAAGCGATGCATCGCTTCGTATTTCTGCTTCAAGCTCTCTCAATTTTTCCTCATGGGTCATGCCCAGATTGTACTCAAATATCGGGAAACCTCAAGAACCATTTTTCCGAGCACTCCCGTGACCTCGAGAAGCGCTCCGAGCGCGAGAACTGCAATCAAAAATACAACCAACATTCGATTGGTTCCGCTAATTTTTTGCGAAAGAAGAACAATACAGATGCCTTCAACGCCAACTCCTACCGCGCCGATGAAACTTAGTATGAGTACAAAATTGTTGATGCCAAAAAGATACAAAATGATAGGAACGGCTGTAGTCAAAAGCCACGCCCAGAGACGACTTTGCCGATAATCATATTCAAAGGTATAGCGAAGCTCAAGCCCCAAGGTTACGTACGACGTTAGGATGGCAAAAATTCCAATCAGCGAACCTATCAAAAAAAGAAGGGGCCGCCCGCTTGCTTCAAGCACGGATACCGCATCAACCGGCACCGGGCCTTGTGCGATCCCCAAAATGGCCAATGTAAAGACAACGTAAACGAGCGAGACAAGAAGCATACCCACAATCACAATCTCATAAAACATTTTCTTGCGGTGGCGGCCCACCATGTCAACGACCTCGGGAATAACCGAAGCACCGCTCAAAGCAAAAAGAAAAATACCATACGGCAGGAACCACGAAGACTCTTGCGGGAACCACGCCACAATATCAAGCTCGGCCTGTGGAGCCACAAAAAGAAACAGGAGCGAAGGAAATACAACCAGCGGCACGGTAAAGAGCAGATTGAGCGTGCCAAGACCCTTGATATTGAGAAACAAAAGCGGAGCCAGTCCCGTCAAAAGAAAAAATGAATAATATTCATTGCTGATGATAGGAAAAAGATTTTCGAGAAACACTCCCCCTACAACGCCATAGGCAAGCAAATATCCATAATAAGAAAAAAGCCGAAACAAAAAAGTTACCTCTGCCCATCGCCTGCCAAAATACTGCTGAATGTAGCCGGGCAGCCGATGCCGCGAAGGATGATCATACAAAAGGCGGCCATAGAGCAGGTGAATAGTGGTGACAATAAAAAAAGCGACAACGAAATGGATACCTGACCATACCATGCCGGCCTTCCATACCGCATAGGGCAGGCCAAAAATGCCCGCACCAACAATCATGCCTATGAGAAGCCCGAGCGCCTTGAGTCCCGCCATGACATTACACCTCTATAAATTTTTCTTGGCGAACGAATGTCGTGAGTTTCTCAAGAAGTGTTTTAGGATCTTTTTCAAAAACAATGTTTTTGTTCTCTGCTCCGCGGCGCGATGCCTTGATAATTTCATCAAGCAAATTGGTAGTCCCCCCTTCATCCTGCAAGATACCAATCGGCTTTGCGTCTTCAAAGGCAACCGTAAATTCATTAAGCGTTCCGATGCGGCCGCATCCGATGATGACCGCATCCGCGGTACGGGTTAACAATAAATTGCGCGCTGAATAACCCATGCCGGTGTATACGATCATGTCCATATAATCCACGGGTAAACGATACCGCTCGACATGCTCTCGCTCTGAAGCTGCGGGTGAAATCCCGATTGTAAAGCCCCCCGCCTCTTTCGCGCCGATTGCCGCCCAATAGGGAAATCCCGTCGTTGCTCCGTTTACAAGAACCGCACCCATGCGCGCAATTTCGGCGCCAAGCGTCTTGGCATTTTCGAGCGCGTTGGGCGAACACATGTCTGTCTCTGCAGCTCCTGAGACACAAAATTTTAACTTCAAATGCGTGTGGGCCGTGGCTGGTACATTCATAAGAAAATTATATCAAAAGGTGTACGATTCACCTAAAAGTGGCGCTTTGGCATCAACGCCAAGATAGTCGCGCGCCCGTTGCGCGAGGAACAAACTTGCCTTCGGCTCCCCTTGTACAATATAAACTTTCTTGAGCGTGTCTCGATGCTGACCAATAAATTCGAGAAGAGCGTTCGTATCTGCGTGCGCCGAATAACCGCTAATGGTGCGCACCTCGGCTCGAACCGGAACTTGGTGGCCAAAAATATTTACTTCTTTTTCACCATCTACAATTCGCCTTCCCGGTGACCCTGCCGCCTGGTAGCCGATAAACAAAATCATGTTGTTGCGATCGGGTAGGTAGCGACGCGCATGATGCACAATGCGTCCGCCGTGCATCATCCCCGCGCCAGCAAGAACTATTTTGGGTCCCGGCACATCATTGATTGCTTTTGATTCATCGCTTGAAAGCGTCATGTGAAGACCGGGAAATTGAAAAAGATCATCGCCGCCTCGGATAATTTTTTGAGCGCCCTCACTAAAGAATTTTTTATATTTTCGATACACCGCGGTTGCTTTGATGGCAAGCGGAGAATCAATGTAAACCGGTACCCGTGGAACGCGTCCATGCTCAATCAAATCATTAAATTCATAAATAAGTTCCTGGGTACGCTCAAGGGCAAATGCGGGAATAATCAGCGTCCCCTTTCGCTTTACAATGTCTTCGATAGCTCGCTCAAGTTTTGTTTTGCGCTCTGGCATATCTTCATGCTCACGATCGCCGTAGGCAGATTCAATAACCAGTACCTGGGTGCCCGCCACGTGCTTTGCCGGAGTCAAAAGAGGCATGGGAACATTGCCAAGATCGCCCGTAAAAAGAAATTTCGTGCCGCCCGCATCCACCTCTATCATGGAAGATCCGAGAATATGGCCAGCATTATGCAGAGTAATTTTTATATCCCCCACCGTAATCGGGTGCTCATATTCGAGGCCTTGCCACAACTGCATGGTACGCGCCACATCATCCATGGAATACATTGCTTCCGCTCGATCTTCACGTTCAGCCTCTTTCTGAAGTACGCCCAAGCTATCTTCGAGCATGATATTGCCAAATTCTTTGGTAGGAGGAGTTGAATAAATAGCGCCCTTAAATCCGTGCTTGATCAGCTTGGGTATCCGCCCAATATGATCAATATGTCCGTGGGTAACAAAGAGCGCATGGACTGTGGCCGGATCATAATCAAAATTGTCCCGGTTGCGGAGCGAACAAAATTGCGGACATTGGAACATGCCGCAATCAACAAGAATCTTTGTTGTTTCTGTTTCAAGAAGATAATTCGCACCCGTTACTTCCTGTGCGCCGCCATGAAACGAGAGTTTTACCATGCACCTAGTATACTACAGTGTGAGCTGTTCGTCGGTGCGTTTGTATTCGTGGATATCTTTTGGATCAAACCAATAGTTGATTTCGTGCGCTGCTTCTTCCGCGGTTTCTGAAGCATGAACAAGATTGTGAACGGCACGCTTGTCACGATTTGCCGAAGCCGGTGAATCAACCGAATAATCTCCTCGGATTGTTCCCATTTCTGCTTTTGAGGGCATGGTATCACCGATGATTTTTCGCACCATATCGATCGCATGCACACCTTGCACCACCATTTTGACAACGGGACCCGACGACATAAAATCAAGAACCCAGTTTCTTACTTGAGGGCCAATTTCTTCGGGCTTATCAGTCCCCAGCTCGCGGATAGGATCATAGCCATATTTTTGATAGGTGGCGAGAGTTTTTTCGCCAAGACGCTTTACCCATTCTTCCTTTTTTGGATAAAAGCCGTCAATTTTGTCTCTTGAGGGGCGCGCCATTTGAAGGGCAATCACTTTCAAGTTTCGCTGCTCAAGGCGATGAATAATCTCGCCAACAAGACCGCGCCGTACTCCGTCTGGCTTTACCATCAAAAATGTCTTTTCTTCGCTTGGCGCTGACATGATAGTACCAAGCGTATCACAAGCGATGCGATCATTCAACCTTTCCCTCCTTTACCGAAATGGTCTTGCCGTCACTCACGAGCGTGATGCGGCTTTGTTGGTCAGTACGAAAGAGGGTGCCGCCCACTGCCGCAAGGCGCTCGAGAGTTTCCGGATGCGGATGGCCATAATTATTTTTTACCCCCGCAGAAACAATGGAATACTGCGGCTGCACTTTTTCAAGAAATAAATCAGTTGAGGAATATTTTGATCCATGGTGAGCCACCTTCAATACATCACTCGCGATATCTTTTTGTGATGATGCAAGACGTATTTCATCAGGCCGCTCAATATCACCCATGAGCAAAAATTCGGTCTCCCCATATACTAGCCGCGAAACTACCATAACCTCATTGGGCTCTTTGGGCATGGGATTTATATCTTCAGCAAAGGGGCCCAATATTTCGAGATAGACGCCTTCGTCAAGCACAAAGCGGTCCCCCGCCTGCACTGACCGGGAAGTAATATTTTGCTTCACAATTTCATCATCCCATTCTTGAAGAAGCGATGAATCATCACGAAAACCATTTTCAATGACCCCTTCTACTTCATATCGTTGCAGTACCTCTACCAAACCTCCCAAATGATCGCTATCGGTATGCGTAGCTATCACCATGTCGAGCGATTTATCATGCCCCGGCATTATGCGGCCCAGCTCAGAAAGAACTTTTTTTCCGTATCCACCATCAATCAAAATCTGGGTGCCGTTTGGTGTTTCAATGAACGTAGCGTCTCCTTGACCAACATCAAGAAATGAAACAGTGAGCACGCCGGGCGAACTGCTAAAAACATTGTTCCAAACAAATCCGGCGCCAAGCGCAAGCACAACGAGCACTGACTTTTGTACACCTGAAAACATTACTTAAAATTATACCGAAGGCATCCAGAAAGAAAAAGCCAGCGCATCAAATACGTGCAGCAAAAAATTCTATGACCCTCAACTGATAGGTCAGCAAAAGCCAGGTTGGCCACGCAACCACCTGTGCTACGAGCGGGTGCACAAAACCAAGCATACCTGTTAAAAACCCAAAAAACATAGTCGGAGGAACCGCCACGAGCACCAAGATATTTACCAAGGGCGCCCAGTAGGAAACGCCACCAAAATAGTAAAAAATAAATGGAAACGTAGCGGCTTGTGCCGCGAGCGTGAGAGCAAGATTCTCGCGAAAGCCAAGCCAGTTTGGAACCTTACGGAGATAGTGCGTAAGTGAAGGCGCAAGGTACACAAGCCCCCATGTTGCCGCAACCGAGAGTTGGAAGCCAATGTCACCAAACAGGAGCGTTGGATCAAAAAAGAGCATAATTGATGCCGCAAACAATAAAGCAGTTCCCGCTTGATAATTGTGACCGAGGCGCGAGGAAAGAAGGGCTAAAATGCCCATGATTGCTGCGCGAACGAGCGAACTTTGAGCGCCAGTCGCAAGAACAAAAAGAATGATGCCGAAGGCAGGAAACCACAGCGAAGAAAATATTTTTCCCAGATAATTTACAATGATCGTAACATTGAAACCCGAAAGGGCAACGAGATGACTGGTACCCGTTTCGCGGAAATTGTCACGAACCTCCGATGGAATATCAGATCTGGCTCCCACCAAAAGCCCACCAAGATACGAAGCCTGGGGCTCGGGCAGGGCTTGAACAATTTTTTCACTAAAGCTGCGGGTGGTTGTTGAAAGATATGCTTGAGTCTCGGCAAGGTACGGAATAGTTACTGGGCCCGCCTCTCCGCGCACAAGACCAACGAGAAACAAGCACACTATCAAGCTCATAGGTATGAGCGACGGCTTCAAAAAAGATACGATAATACCTACCCCCACCAGAACCGCAAAGGCCTGAAATATCCAACCAGCGAGCACAAAACCAAGTTCGTGATAGGCAACGCCAAGTACAAATGCAACGAGGGCTCGGCGTGCCATTTTTTATTTTTTTATAAAGCGAGTTGCAACAAGCGCGCCGATCACGGCAAAGAGAGCATCCCCAACGGTATCCTTAATCCACAACTGGGTGCTTTTTCGATAGAACTCTTGAGTGAGTTTGTCGAATGAAAACTCGGCAGCCTCCCAAAAAAATGAGATCACGAGCACCGCAAGAATAAGCGAAATGAATCTGCGCGGCCCCATGATCAGCGCGAGCGACGCTGCAATAACTGCGCCGCCGAGCGCGTGCATTATTTTATCGAGATGATAATGAGTGATAATAACAATATGTGATCGCGGCGCATACCGCTGGACATAGACTGACCAATATACCAGCGCCACAAGAGAAACCAGTATAAAAATCAAAAGCCATTTTTTATTCATAGCAATTTTTCTTGTTTTACTGCATCAAGCGTTTCATTGACCATTCGGTCAGCGTCTTTATTTTTTTCTCTCGGCACATGAACAAATGACACACTTTCAAAATCAAGCATCAAATTCCATACTTTCAAAAAAAGTGGCGCGATATTTGCATTTTCCACCTTGTACTGGTGGTTGAGCTGCCGCATTGCAAGTTCAGAATCCATACGGACCTCGATGTGCATGGTTTTTGTCTTATCCTTCCCAAAAAGCTGCTTTGCCTTTTTGAGTGCAAAAATAATTGCTTCGTACTCGGCCTCGTTGTTGGTTCGTACACCCAATACCTCTCCGTATGCCTTCATCACCGCACCCGTCGCATCTATAAATGCCACCCCGAGCGCCGCCTGCCCCGGATTCCCCCTCGACCCGCCATCGGTATAGACTATTTGTTTAGCATTGGATGATTTCATTTATTTATATACCAACACAGTGTCTTCTCGGGATGAAAAGTGTCTTCTTGAACTTGACCAGAAAAACCCGTGCTATCAACGCACCATTTACCAAGACTTTCCTTATGAGCATCGTAACTACGAAGAAACCCAGTTGCAAGCCATCTGTCGCCACTTGGAGAATTTATGTAGTCATACTGTAAAAGAGGATTCTTCGTCTGTACATAACATTCGTGATCAAAGCGCTGATAGCCGGAAAGTTGATGATCTCTAAATAACGCTTCCCAGCGTTCCTCGGGATTGGAACCCAATACAACGGGATATTTTCCGTTGTAATCAAAATAAATCTCCATGGGAACACGCATGCCCGCCATGTAACCTTTAACAACGGCGTCAGCTCCTTTTGGTCGTACTTGATTACTGGCAATATTGAGAAGAACAAAAATAAAAGCAAGGAAACCAAAAATGATATTAAAAAATGATTTTTTATAAACGGGCCGATCAGCTCCAATATTCCGATACCATTTTATTGGGAGAAGAATGACAAGAGATAACCAAATCCCTACAAGAATGACAAAAGAAACTATGCCAATAGATTGCCAGGGAAGTTCAGATAAAATATCTACCGAAATGCTTGTTTCAAAATTTAAAATCTCATCGCAAGATATTTTGCGTGGGCTTGATTGGTTCAAGCCCAGAAAAATGCCACTAAAAAAAAGTAGCGCAGGGATTAAAATAGAAATTATATAAAACCTTTTTGCTTCTTTTGACATATCAACTAGTATAGCCAATCTGTCTCAACCAATAATTGTTTTCCCACTCCCAGAGAACCTTAGCTGCGTTGAATGCTTTGATATCACGGTAAAAATAGGGAAACTCGCGGATTTCGACATCACCCACCACTTCTCCCCACTCATGTTTATCTTCGGCGCATTTGCCATTGTCGTTTGATTTGCCATTTCGAATTTTTGACCTGCCGCCTTTTTCACGAAGTCGCGAAGAGCAGTGCCTACAGATCCGGTGCTGGTCAACCCGCAAAATCCAGCGCGTTTCAATCTCGCGCGGCAAGGCGAGCGCACGGCGGACATCAAACTCCTGCAATGCCTGCACATATGCTGCTGTCTGCAAATTGTATTCGGGATAAAAACCCGTTGATGTTTTGATATCCAAAACGCCGAATTTTCCATCAACCATGGCCAAGGCATCCATGGTACCCGCATAGCGCTGGCGGTCTGACCACACCCTTCGCTCAATAAATTCGGGGTGAAATTGCAGGTTTCGTTCTTTATTGAAAAGCATAAATGCCTCAGCAGCCGGGCGCACCAATTCCGGCACCTGATATTGCTCCCCTATGGCGAGACGTTGAATTGTCTCGTGCACAAGGGTTCCTTCTTCAGCCGATTTCTCTTTGACGGCATCAGCAGCCTCAAAACTGCCCATCTCGCGAAAAAAGCCCTCAAGCGCAGGTTTTGATTTGACATCAAGAATTTTTGTCACGCGCGGGTACCACGCACCGTTTATTTCGTATCCGTTTTTGTCTTTAAAATCATTTCCATCCAGATGCCGCATTCCGGTAGTGTAGCAAAGATTTCTGCTTTAGAAAAAGCGGAATGAAGCGAGGATGCCGTCCAAAAATGCGCTCGGCGCACTTTGGGTGATCACGATCAAGAATTCGTTTCCTTGGATGACGCGCAAGCGGTGCACGATGGTTGCCGAACTCCTCCCCCGCGTTATCATTTCAATCGCCGGTTTTCCGGAGACAGTAATGTTTTTGGTGCTTATGACATCGTGTGAATTTGCATAACTCTCTTTGTTGTCATTGAACCATCGCTCTGCCGAATGATTGGTAACAATTGCCTGAATATCTAAAACAGGGCTCGATCCATTGAAAACGCCCTGCTGATTTTGTGCTACTGCAACGCGGCGCGATTCCATGGTCGGCAGGATAAACGTTTTTGCCACCCGATCAAAATCAAGATACGGAGGGTTGGTCGACGGGTAATTAAACCGATAACCGTATTTGATATTTATATAGACTTTGCCGCTTGAAGGATTTTGCCTTTGCTCGCGCTGAATTTGCTCTTGCTGAATTTGGTTTTCAACGCGTCGGGTTTCCTCATCAGTGCGAATTTCTTCCTCAATGACATACGATTGAGAGGTGTAATATACGCCGACAACAATTATTGCACCCGCCGCAACGACATACAACAGTCCGCGATTTGGATGCACAACTCGATACAATGTAGTGTTATGATCCATAACTGTATTATAGCTTCTTTTGTGATTTTACCAGCGCCTCAATACCCACAAGCGTGCCATCGGCGAGAAAATCAAGCATGGCGCCGCCCCCCGTTGATACATGATAAAAATGCTGATGCAGCCTCATGTCTCCGAGCACCTCCGCCGTATCGCCGCCTCCCACAATGACCTTAGTCCCCTTCTTGAGCTTCGCAAGGCTCTGCAAGAGCGCCTTCGTACTTGCATCAAAGCCCTGGGCCGTATCGCCAAGCGGCCCGTTCCACAAAACATATTTTGAAAGCCGGGCCAGTTCTGAAACCATCAAAACCGTTTTGGTACCAATGTCCTGAATTTTTTCATGTTCCTTTACCTCAAAGATGCTTCGGGCAGGCTTATTCTTTCCAAACACCGCATCAAAGGGGAGTAAGATTTTTTTTGATTCCAAAAAATGTTTTTTTATTTCGGGAATTGCATCGTGCTCAAAAGCCGACTGGCCAATCGAAATTCCACATGAAGCCAAAAAAGTATTCGCGAGCGCACCGCCCACAAATACCGCGTCCGCTTTCGGCAAGATCTGCTTGAACAATGCAAATTTTGTCTTGAATTTGACGCCCCCCACAATAAACAAAAAAGGGTGCTGGGGATGAAGCGCCTCAGAAAGACGCTCCACTTCGCGTTTTAACAATAATCCCGGATATGACGGGAGAAATTGGGGCACGCCCACAATCGATGCGTGCTTGCGATGACACACAGAAAATGCTTCATTGACATATATATCGGCAAGCGAGGCAAGCTGTTTTGCAAATGCCCGGCTATTGGTTTCCTCGCCAGGGTGCTTGCGAAGATTTTCTAAAAATACCGTTCCTTGCTCAAACGCATGTTCCGTATGCGCTCGCTGTGGCTCATCCACAAAAACAAGCTTCATGCGCAGAAGTCGTTCTAAATCGGCGACATACGGCTTAAAAGATACTGGTTTATTATTGTGTTCCAAATGAGCTCCAATGATAACTCGCGCTCCTCGTTGCTTCAGCTCCCGAATAGTTGGCACAATAGAACGAATCCGAAAACTATCGGCAAAAGCGCCGTTTCGAACCGGCTCGTTGAAGTCGGTGCGAATAAAAACCGTTTTCTTTTTCAGTGAGCGCGGAAGCCCTACGAAATGGATTTTATGCATTCTATCATTGCCAAAAATTCTTTGGGTTTTCGACTTTCCCGCCCCACGAGAAGTCCGGAGATTTCTTTCTGAGAAACAAAGGAGGTTGTATTTTTTGCGTTTGAGGAGCCGCCGTAGATGATGCAAATCTGCATCGCCGTTCGAACACCGTATATTGAAGCGAGCGTTTTTCGGATAAAAAGCGCGGCTTCATTGGCATCTTCGGGCCGCGCAGCTTTTGCAGATTTTGAGCCGCTGATAGCCCACACGGGCTCGTATGTCACAATCACTTTGGATGCCTGACTCTGAGGAACTTTGGCAAATGCTGACACGACTTGTTTTTTTAAAAATGTAAAAAACTGACCATCCGGATCGCGCTTTGATTCCCCCACGCACAATATGGGCCGCAGTCCCGCAGCAAGCGAAGCTTTGAGCTTTTTGTTGATCATCTCATCAGTCTCAAAAAGATGCTGCCTTCGCTCCGAGTGTCCCACGATCACGTACTCTACCCCTAGACTCTTGAGCATGGTGGGTGAAACTTCGCCCGTGAACGAACCTGAACGTTCCCAAAAAGTATTTTGTGCCCCGCGAGCAATATTTTTTGACTTGGGTAAGAGCGCAAGAAATGGAAATGGGGCTGCGCACACCACAGTAACTTTTTGATTTTTTTTCACCTGGCGCATCAAGGTTCGCGCCAGCCCGAGCGCTTCCCCGGCACGTTCCGGGTTCATTTTCCAGTTTGCTATGATAATGTTTTTCATCGATATGTTCCGTTAGGCGTTGCGAAGGTATTCTGCAGCAAGCTCCGGCTCCATCGTAATCACCTCAATGCCGGTACCGAGCTCAACACCTGCAAGACGTCCCGTCTTCGGTAATATTTCAAGATGCCAGTGATAATATTCATGATTGCCATCTCGAAGGGGCGACGTATGAATAAAAAAATTGTAAGGAGGGTCCTCGAGTATGTTTTTTAATTTTTTGAGAGCCGTAGAAAGCGCATCTGCAAAAAACGAAAGACTTGCCTCTGACAGCGTTGCGAAATCGGACGAATGAACGAGCGGAAAAATTCGAACCTCAAAATTTACATGTGACGCGAAAGGGGCGAGCACCACAAAATCTTTGTTTTCATAAATAAATCGTTCCTTAGTTTTTTGCTCTTCTGCAATATATTCACAGTGAATGCATTTTTTTGATTCTTCCCAATTTTTCTTTGAACCCTCGAGGGAACGTCGAACATCGGGAGGGACAATAGGAAGCGCCATGACTTGCGAGTGCGGATGGTACACCGAAGCGCCGGCATCAGTGCCGTGATTATGAAAAATAAGTATATACCGCAAGCATTCCTCATCTCTATGCGCTCGAAACCGGTCTTGATATGCGCGAAGGACCGTAGTCACCTCTTCTGTGCTCATCGCACCGAGCGACTCGGTGTGCGACCGTGTTACGACTACTTCATGGAAACCGATGCCGTCCATGTGCCCATGCAAGCTCTCCCCCGGAGGCAAGGGGCATGTGCCATGAGGTTCAGAAACAGCGGGGTATTTATTTTCTATCACCTGTACTTTCCAGCTGGCTTCTGGAGCTCCGTTTTGTAAGCCTCGGTCGTCATACCATGAGAGAAGCTTATTTGTGGAAGCTGGTTCTTCAAAAGGGCAGGCCTCCGTAGGCTGGGGCGCATCTGAGTGTTTGCGAAACTGGTCCGGCCTGCTTCGTCGACCGGGAGCGATCAACACCCAATCACCGCTTACCGCATCACGCCGTAGTTGTGGTTTTTTTATCATGACGCTTGCGATACACCCCCTTTATGAAGTTCCACCTGACACGCATCGTTTCAAAAAGCACATTTACATACCCGCCCAGAGTTACATGGCTTGCCGCATCATCAATCCAGTGCGCGGGAATGATTCCTATTTTGTATCCAAAGGATCGCGCCAGTGCAAGCGCCTCGATATCAAAACCCCATTTATCAATTTCGGCAACGGCAAAAATTTCTTCTGCGGCATCGGCGCGAAACGCCTTAAACCCACATTGAGTGTCCCAAATTCCGGGAACGGCAACTACCTGGATAAAAAGATTTCCCATATTACCCGCAAGTCGTTTGAGAAATGGCTGAGAAACAGACTGCTGAGCGCCTTGGGCATCTTTTGAATCACGCGAGCAAATAACTACCCCGTACTCTTTTTTAAAGAGCGGGATCATGGCGTCGAAATGACTGATGTCGGTCGAATTGTCTGCATCAGCAAAGAGCCTGATTTCTCCCTTGGCCGCGAGCATTCCCTCGCGCACCGTATAACCCTTGCCTTTGTTCACCTTTCGATCAATCACTCGAATAGTAGCCTTGCCCTCTGCAAATTTTTGAACAACGGCGAGGGTATTGTCCCGAGGACCATCGAGAACGATAACTATCTCAGATGCAAATGACTGGCGTCCCAGGTAGGCATAGATAATTTCAAGCGTTTTGGTGATTCGCCTTTCTTCATTGAACGCCGGGATAACCACGGAAAGATAGGGATTCATAACTGTTAGTATATCACATGTTTTGGGTAGAATCCAAAAAACTTTGAAGAATAATAGTTGCCGCTGCTTGATCAATGTGGTCTTTTTTCGTAGGGAGTCCCGATGCTTCTTTTGTCGAGAAAAACTCATCAACAAATACCACGGGGACACCAAGACCGGAGAGCGCTTTCGCCCACGCGCGAACTTTTTTTGTCATGTCGGTTGCTTGCATAGTTTGAAGCCCGCGCGGCAATCCCACGATGATTCGCTCGATGCTTTCTTGTTTGCAAATCATCTCGAGCGTAGCGTGGGCATTTTGATCTGCCTCAATGGTTTTATAGGGAAAGGCGAGCCGCTTTAATTCATCGGAAATAGCAAGTCCAATCCGTTTTGTACCATAATCGATACCGAGGATTCGCGACATATTATGTAAGAATTTGGGCTCCCATTGTGGTAATCAATATCGTGTGTTCAAAATGAGCAGAAAGCTTGCCATCATGCGTTCGCCACGCCCATCCATCGTCATCGACGAGAACATCGGGCGAACCCAAGGTAACCATGGGCTCAAGAGCAACCACCATTCCCTCCTCAAGGAGAACGCCAGTACCAGGATTTCCCCAGTTTGGAATATCGGGCTCTTCGTGAACCTTCAGTCCTACCCCATGCCCCACAAGTTCTTTGACAACGCCAAAACCCTCATTTTCAACGTAGGTTTGAATAGCATATCCGATATCTCCCGTCGTGCTACCCAGACGTGCTTTTTTGATGCCGATCTGAAGTGCTCTTTCGGTGACCGCGATAAGTCGCCTTGCATCTTTTGGAGCTTTTCCAACAGCAAACGTGCGGGCAGTATCGGTAAAAAGTCCCCCGTATTTCATCCCAATATCGATGCTTACGACATCACCTTTTTGGATGATTCGATCTCCGGGAATCCCATGAACCACTTCATCATTCACTGAGACACATACGCTCGCGGGATATTTTGATTTTGTTCCCCACGCTTGATAATTTTTGAACGAAGGAATTCCGCCGGCTTCCCGAATCATTGCCTCGGCCCACATATCAATATCTCCGGTGGTTATGCCAGCTTTTGTTTTTCCACACAGTATGTGCAAAATACTACCAAGCTTTTTTCCGCCCTCGGTAAGAATTTCTATGTCTTTTTGATTTCGAATGATCATGAAAAATTTTGGTCAATGAGCTTGCGAATTTCGGTCGCTACCTGATGCGGAGCCTGTTCGCCATTCACTTCGAATATACGAAGTTGTATTTTTTGATAATACTCAAGAATTGGACGAGTCCGCTCTTCGTATTGAGTAAGGCGAGTTTTGAAAACTTCTTCCGCATCATCCTTGCGCACCTCGACTTCCCCGCCGCAATGCGGGCACGTAACGAGCAAGCTGCTTGGTATAGGTCTCGCACACACCTTACAAACACGACGTTTGGCATTTCGCCCCCGAGAAACCTCGGGACTTACCGAAAGCTTCATCACCACAAGTGAATCCTTTCCATAAATGTCCATCAAAAAAGGAATAATGCTTTCGGCTTCCGGCAAGGTACGGGGCGAGCCTGAAAACACGATACCTTTGCCAGCACCGGCAATGCGCTCAATCCCCCTCCTCACTACTTTTGTCGCCCACGAAGGATCAGATAATTCGCCTCTCTGAATTCTTTCATAGTTATCGCGAATTTCAGGATCTTCAAGATTATGAGGATCTTTAAAAATAGCCCTCATCTCAGCGCCGGTATCAAAGTGATAGTACTGACTTCGAACGTCAGCGAACGTATTGGCTTGGGTGCCCTTCCCCGAACCTGGGGATCCCATAAAAATTACTGCTCCCGGACGCGGTAACGGCTCCATAATAGCAGTATGGACGATTATTCGTACTCTCTCAACGTGAGCTGAGCCCGAATTTGTTTTATAGTTTCAATAACAACCGATACAACGATCAAGAGCGCGGTACCGCCAAGCGTAAGCGCAGTGGTTCCCGTTACTGCCTGCATAACAAACGGTAAAACAGCAATAATACCAAGGAAAAGGGCGCCGATCAGGGTAATACGCGTAATCAATCGGGAAAGGAAAACTGCCGTTGAGGGACCCGGGCGAATACCTGGCACAAATCCCCCTTGTTTTTGAAGATTGGTTGCAATGGCATCAGGATCAAATGTGATAGCGGTGTAGAAATACGTAAAGATAAATACCAAGAAAAAATATAATACACCGTAAAGCAGAGTTTGATTCAAAAAGTTCGCGAGATAGACTCCAATTGCCTGAAGCGCCTGATTGTCTGAAGCCGCAAGAAAACTTCCAATCATTGAAGGGAAAAGTAAAATGGAAAGCGCAAAAATAATCGGGATAACACCGGCCTGGTTGATACGAATTGGCAAATAGGTGGAAACTCCTCCGTACATTTTCATTCCTCGTACTCGTTTGGCATATGAAACGGGGATCGGACGCTCCGCTTCGGTAATAAGCACTACGCCCGCGATAACGAGTAGCGAGACAACGATAAATCCAATCACGGTCGGGATAAGGGTAGGATCAATGTTTCCTCCTTGCCCAAAGAGCTGAAACCATACCTGTTGCATGGTTTGGGGAATCGTAGCCACAATACCCGCAAAGATAATGAGGGAAACGCCATTGCCAATGCCGTATTCACTGATCAGTTCACCGAGCCACACGAGCAACAAGCTTCCGGCAGTTACTACAAGAACATTTGTAAAAATTTCAAACGGAGTCAGTGCAGGAACAACGCCTTGCCGTATCAGAAGTGCGAGCAGCGCATATCCCTGTAAAAGGGCCAAGGGAACAGCAAGAAGTCGGGTATACTGACCGAATTTTTTTCGTCCCGCTTCTCCCTCTTCCTGGTACATTTGTTTGAAACCGGGAAAAATCATCGTCAGCAATTGCATGATGATAGAAGCGGTAATGTACGGACCAACTCCAAGCATGACGATCGAAATATTGTCGAGAGCCCCTCCTGAAAAGATGTTAAGGAGTCCCAAGAAATTGTTTCCAGAAAGAAATTCCTGAAGCTGACGAGGGTCTACTGCCGGAATCGGAATGACTGCAAGAAGCCGAAAGAGCGTTAAAAAACCAAAAACAAAAAGAATTTTTGAGCGAAGCTCTCGATCTCTTAAAATGTGTTGAAACATGCTCATTGAGTCTTAGAAAGAGTACAGCCCTGTACCGTATAGTTGCGAAGCGCCTCTTTGGGGCCTACGAGACGGATCTTGGGTATCTTACCACCTACACGGCGGACAAGCCCACGATTATAGAGTTCTTTGGGGGTAATTCGCTCACCCTGCTTGAATTTTTTTACAATACTGGGAATTGAAAGCGCAACGCGTGCAATCGGACGAACCGAGTGGCTATGACCACGCCGCTTTGGCATCTTCATAATCAGATCGCGCATTTCAGGACGAATGCGTCTTCCTGCGCGGGCTTTTTGACCCTTGATACCGCGGCCCGAAAAACTACCGCGTTTTCCGCCTCGTCCGCGGCGCTGTTTCCCTCGTGATTCGTGATATTTACTTAGCGTGTGGAGTTGCATATGAAGAAATTTTCTTAAGGGCCATGATGGTGGCGCGTGCATTATTCAGTTTATTGGTACCTCGTGAAAGCAGTTTTGCGCTTGCATTTTCGATACCCGCAAAATTGAGCACAACTCGCACGGCACCGCCGGCAACGAGCCCTCTTCCCTCGCGGGCGGGTTTCAAGATAAGGCGCGATGAGCCAAATTTTGCTTCTACCTCAAGAGGAATAGAACGCGTTTTTGTCATCGGAACCGAAATCAGTGACTGTTTTGCAGCGCGAAGCGCTTTTTCGATAGCAAGCGCGGTATCCGTGCCTTTTGCGACACCAATACCGACACTTCCCTGACGAGTGCCCGCAACTACTGTTGCGCGGAAACTGAAACGTCGTCCGCCTTTTACTACGCGCGCTACGCGACGAAGATCAATCAGGCGATGCTGATATTCATCGTCAATTCGTGGCTTGCGTGGCCCTCGTTGTTGTCCTCCAAATGCCATAGTGTTTAGAAAATAAGTCCTGCGCTGCGTGCCGCTTCTGCGAGCGCTTTCACCCGACCATGAAAACGATGTCCGCCGCGATCAAATACGATAGTGGTAATTCCTTTTTTCTTTGCTTCTTCGGCAATTTTCTTCCCTATCTCTGCTGCTCGTTCCTGTTTTGTTCCCTTCAGAGAAAGTGAAAGATCAGAAATGCCAAACAATGTTTTGCCTGTTCCGTCATCAATAAGCTGCGCTTGAATGTGATGTACCGAGCGCGAAACAGAAAGTCGCGGGCGAGAAGAGGTTCCCGAAAGTGTACTGCGAATGCGGATATGGCGCTGTAATTTTCTTGTTTTGGATGTAGATTTCATATGACGTTATTATGAGGTACCGCTTGCCTTCTTGCCGGCCTTTCGGCGAACCACCTCTCCCTGATAACGAATTCCTTTTCCCTTATACGGTTCCGGTTTTTTGAGTGCGCGAATTTCAGAAGCAATCTGGCCTACTTTCTCTTTTGAAATACCCGAGATCGTAATGACGCTTTTCTCAACCTTAAATTCAATGCCTTCTGGCGCCTCGACTTTTACCGGGTGCGAAAAACCGAGATTGAAATCAAGAGTTTTACCTGAAAGCGTTGCACGATAGCCGACACCCTCAATTTCAAGTTTCCGCTCATATCCGCCGGTTACTCCTTTGACCATATTGGCTACGAGAGCGCGCATGGTTCCCCAATTTTGCTTCGCCGTACGCGAGTTGTTTCGCGGGGTAAAAGTAATTTCCTTGCTCTCAAGTTTCATATCGACAACCGGAGACAAACGCATCTGAAGAGAACCCTTGGGCCCCTTTACAGTTATTTCCTGCGCGTTGAGGGAGGCCTCAACACCGTCAGGAAGTATTATTGGTTGTTTTCCGACGCGACTCATATCATTACCACATTTCAAATAAAACTTCTCCGCCCAAACCTTCTTTGCGCGCCTTGTCCGTTGTCATAACGCCCTTCGAGGTTGAAATGACACCGATACCGTGACCATGCTTTACCGAATGCAATTCGCGAGCTTTTTTGTAAATTCGTTGTGACTGGCGAGAAACGCGGCGAGCACCTTTGATTTTTCCTTCTCCGTTTGCATAGACTAGCGTCACTTCAAGATACTTGCGAACGCGTTTTCCTTTTTTATCAATTTTTGAAATATAGCCCGCCTCTTCCAAAATTTTCGCCACCTCCCACAAAAGCGAAGTAAACGGAATCACCGTTGATTCTTTTTTGACTGCCTGCGCGTTCTTCACACGCACCAAAAAGTCTGATACTGAATCCCTTACCATGACGATTTCTTAACGCCTGGAATCATGCCATCATTGGCAAGCTCCCTAAAACAAATACGGCACAAATCAAAATCCCTCATATAGCCTCGTTTTCGGCCACAGCGAAAACAACGGCGCACAATTCGCGACGAAAATTTTGGCTTTCTTTGGGCTCGCACCCGTACTGATGTTTTGGCCATAGTTCGACTATAATACGGTAATTTCTACTTTTTTTCAACCCGAGCGAGCGGAAATCCAAGCGACCGAAAGAGGAGTTCACCTCGTTCATGGGTTTTCGCATTTGTAACTATACTCACCTGCAAACTAAATACCCGACGGATATCTTCACCGATCATTTCAGGAAAAATAATATGCTCACGAATGCCAATATGAAGATTGCCGTGCCCATCAAGCGCTGACTCCGAAAGTCCGCGGAAGTCACGCATACGAGGAATCGCAACATGCACGAGGCGCTCCAAGAACTCCCGCATGCGTTTGCCGCGAAGTGTTACCCGATAACCTATGGTGGCGCCTTGCCTGATCTTGAATGAAGCGATGGCAATGCGCGCCGGACGAACTTGGGCTTTTTGACCTGTAACAAGCTCAAGAAACTTTCTTACCTCTTCGCGTTCTTTTTCGTCCTTGATACGTCCCACGCCAACATTGACCACTACTTTTTCAATGCGCGGCGTTGCCATAACAGAACCCTTTCCAAACTTTTCCTGAAAAAGCGGAATGGTTTTTGTCTTATGAAGATTTTCTAGCGTTGGAGATTTCATGAAAGCGGTTTCTTACATTTCTTGCAAATGCGAATTTTGAGATCGTTTTCGGTTGAATAGCCAACGCGGGTAGCCTTGCTGCATGAGGAGCAAATAACCATAACATTTGCTGCAGGAACCGGATGATGAATGGTTACGCGCTGACCTTTTTGACCTTGCCGGCGAGGACGGCTGTGACGAATTTTTTCATTGACACCCTCAATCGAAAGTTTTTCAGTCGCCGGATATGCATGAAGAACTTTCCCGCGTTTGCCACGGTTTTTTCCCTTGATAACTAAGACAATGTCCCCGGTTCGCAACTTCATAGTACCTCCTCTGCAAGAGAAATAATTTTTGCAAAACCTCGATCGCGAAGTTCTCGCGCAATCGGCCCAAAAATACGTCCACCTTTCGGCTCAAGCTTATCGACAATCACGGCAGCATTATCATCAAATCGAATATACGAGCCGTCTTTGCGCCGAAGCGGTGCGCGCTGGCGCACAATCACGGCGCGGACAACGTCTTTTTTCTTGAGCATTTTTCGTGGCTCCGCAATCTGAACTGACGCAACGACAACGTCGCCAATGCGGGCGTAGCGGCGCTTTGAACCGCCCAAAATCTTAAACACCCGGATGATCTTGGCACCTGTATTGTCGGCTACATTCAATAAACTTCGTGGCTGAATCATACTTTCTCCTCAACAACTTTCCATCGCTTATCTTTTGAAATAGGCCGGATCGACTCAATAACAACCGAATTTCCTTCTGTCGCAAAACCATTCTCATCATGCGCTTTATATTTCTTCGTAATGCGGATAAATTTGTGGTAGCGCGGATGCTTTTGCAGGCGCGTGACGGCAACCACAACGGTTTTTGCCATTTTGGTTGATACTACTTTTCCTTTGAGTCGTTGGATGTGTTTCATATATTTTTCTCTTTGAGCAGGGTTAAAATCCGAGCCCGGTCTTTTCTCCATTCACGAATTTCTTTTACGTTTTTTGAACGTGATCGTGCATGATAGAACTGTGAATCAGCAACCTGCCCTGATATTTTGCCCAGCAGCTCGCGGAGTTCGCTGGGTGATTTTGTTCGTAAATCTTTTATCTTCATATGCGTACTACAAATTTTGTCTTCATGGGCATCTTTGCGCCGGCCCTGCGCAACGCTTCACGCGCAAGATCTTCAGGCACTCCGTCCATTTCGAATAACACACGACCCGGCCGAACAGGAAATACATAATGATCAGGCGCTCCTTTTCCGCCACCCATCGTAACTTCGGGAGGACGCTTGGTAATAGGTTTATCGGGAAAAATACGAATCCAAATCTTACCGCCTTTTTGAATATGACGAGTCATGGCGCGGCGTGCGGCTTCAATCTGACGAGAGGTTACCCAGGCGCTTCCGTCAGCTTTCAGGCCATAGGCACCAAAGGCAATCGTAATTCCGCGCGTTTCAATTTCGCGCTTTCGGGAGCGGCCCTTTTGCCATTTTCGATGCTTTACTTTCTTTGGGACTAACATACTCGTTCCTTATGGTTTCTTATTTTTATCAGTATCCTTTTGAAAAATCTCACCTCGGTAAATCCACACGGTAGCGCCAATGGTACCGTAAGGCAACGTTGCACGGTCTCGCGCAAAATCAACATCAGCTCGCAATGTTTGCAGGGGAATTGATCCCTTGCGAAGCCACTCGCGGCGTCCCATTTCTGATCCATCAAGACGGCCCGAAACTTGAATACGAACACCTTTGACATCACCCGATCCCATCACTTTTTCGATATTTGACTTGAGCACTCGGCGAAATGGCAAGCGTTTTTCGAGGTCCTGGCATACGAGACGTGCTACCACTGATGCATCAGCATAAGGGTTTCGGACTTCTTCGATGGTCAGTTTCAGATCTTTCAAGCCGGTTTTTTTCTGAACTTCTTTTTTCAGTTTTTCGATGCCTTCCCCGCCGCGGCCAATCAAAAGACCCGGTCGTGGCGTCTTGATATAAATGGTCATCGTATTTCGTGATCGCTCGATTTCAATACCTGATACGAGTTGCTGGCGAAGCTTTTTCATGAGCCATTCGCGAAGCAAGACATCTTCTTTCAAAAGCTTTGCAAATTGTTTTTTATGAAACCAGCGTGATTTCCAATCACGAAGAATGCCAAGGCGGAATGAATACGGATGAACGTGGTGCGACATATTATTTACTCTCCCGTGTCTCGAGAACTAATGAAATTTTGCTGGTTCGCTTGCGGATCATAGTTGCGCGCCCGCGTGCTCGCGGCATCTGGCGCTTGAATACCCGTCCCTCATCAACTCGGAAATCTTTGATATACAGCGGCTCGCCTTCCTTTACTCCCATATTGTGATGCGCATTCGCAACTGCGCTTTTCAGAAGCTTCAGAAGCGCACCCGAAGAACGCTTTGGCAAAAAACGAAGCTGAACTTCAGCGTCTTTGGCCTCCATGCCTTTGACGAGATCAACAACCAAGCGCACTTTTCGGGGTGCAATACGGAGAAAATTCAGTTTTGCCGTCGTTTGCGTCATGATAGTTTATTCTTTTGCCGCTTTGGCTGCCTTTGCAGCGTCAGCCTCACGCTGTTTTGCTGCTGCTTCTAATTCTTTTTGCATCTTGCCTCCGTGTCTGACAAATTTGCGCGTGAGTGAAAATTCACCAAGCCTATGTCCTACCATTTCTTCAGCAATCGTAACGGGGATAAACTCACGTCCATTGTGTACGCCAAAGGTATAGCCAACCATTTCAGGAGAAATTTGCGATGCCCGCGACCACGTTTTAATAACCTCTTTTGAGTGAGGTTTTACTTTGCTCATCTTTTTGAGCAATTTTTGATCAATATATGGTCCTTTTTTCAGTGATCGGCTCATACTTTCTCCTATTTGCGCTTCGGTCTACGCGAAACAATTAAATACTGCGAATATTTTTTCTTGTTGCGAGTTTTTACGCCTCTCGTACCGCGGCCCCAAAGGTTTTTGGGACGTCTGAGTCCCATTGGCTGTCGGCCTTCGCCGCCGCCATGCGGGTGATCTACCGGATTCATAGCGGTACCGCGTACGGTTGGGCGAATACCCATGTGTCGCGAGCGACCTGCCTTACCAATGGTGACAAACATATGCTCTTCATTTGAAAGACTGCCAACGGTTGCAAAGCAGGCAGAAAGAATCCTTCGAACCTCTTTCGAGGGAAGCTTGATCATGGAATAGGCGCCTTCATGAGCAAGAACTTCCGCCGACAAGCCGCCTGACCTGACAAGCTTCGCACCACCACCGGGTTTCATTTCGATACCATACACGGATGTTCCTGGGACCACCTGACCAACCGGAAGCGCGTTTCCAGCCTTGGGACTTGCACTAAGCGAATGAATAAATTCTTTTCCCGCCGTCATTTCGCGACCTGCAAGCACGTAGCGTTTTTCGCCATCGGCATACTGCACGAGCGCGATAAAACTTGTTCGATTTGGATCATATTCGACTGACAAAACTTTTGCTGGAATGTCTTTTTTGTCATAGGTAAACGTCACGAGACGATAGCGTCGCTTGTGGCCCGCACCTTTATGGCGCGTAGTGATTCGGCCCTGATTGTTTCTGCCCACCGCTCGACGGAAGCCAAACGTAAGCGATTTTTCTGGTTTTTTGGGCGTCAAAACTTTGCGGTAGTCTACCACTGTCATTGAACGTCGGGATGGAGTTGTCGGTGCGTAGGATTTCATACAATTGCCATCTTAAAAAATATCGATGGCTTCCCCATTGCGGAGAGCCACCACCGCCTTTTTATAACCCTTTTTTGTACCTTCTGTCAATCCTCGACGGCGCTTCTTTTCATGCGCCTTGACCATACGTACACTCTCAACATGCACGCTATACATTCGTTCAACCGATTCTTTGACTTCGCGCTTGCTTGCCTCCTTCGTTACTTTGAAGGTGTAGTGGCCGTGCTCGGAAATCATTCGGGCGCGTTCGGTAATGTGGGGAGAACGCAATACGCTCTCGGCTGATACCGAAACGTGGGATGCCTCAGACGGCTCGGATTCAGATATCTCACTGGCCTTTTCCTTCTTTTCTTTTTTCGCGTCTTGTGCCCGCGCCTTTGACTCGTCGCTGCGCGTTTGTTCTTTTTTCTTTTTGAGGAAATCGAAGAGCGCCATGGTTAAACTTTAATTTTTTCTACCGCTTCTTTCGTAAATACAAGATATTTGGGGATAATCGCTTCTTCAACATTGAGATTTCGAGCTTCGCCAATCGCTACAAACGGGAGATTTCGAAATGCCCGAATCGTCTCCGGCTTTGAAGATTCTATCAAAAGAAGGGTACGGCCACCTTTTTTACCAAGCACCTGACCCACGCCGCTCGAAAAATTCTTGAGCGTGCTTGCTGCAGCTTTCGTTTTTGAAGCTGAAAGCTTGATATCTTCAACAAAAAAGACTTCGCCATCTTTCAATTTTCGCGAAAGAAGCGATGCGAGTGCGCCTCGACGTACTTTGATATTGATTTTCTTGGTATAATTTCTTTCTTTGGTTGGCCCATGGGTAACACCGCCGCCTACCCAAATAGGTGAGCGTCGTGAACCGTGGCGGGCGCGGCCCGTTCCCTTTTGGCGCCAGGGCTTTTTGCCTCCTCCTCGCACGTCGCCGCGGCCCTTGGTGTGGGCAGTAGGACGGCGCCTTGAAGAACGCACCATCTCAATGACATCGTGCACCAGCGTCGGATTCCACTTTGCACCAAAAAGACCCGCCGGCAAGGTCAACATTCCGACTTCTTTTCCTTCTTGGTTGTAAAGTGGTGCTTCTGCCATGTTATTTGATTATCCTGATATCTCGAGCAACGTGCCTCGTGAGCCTGGTATTGCACCCTTGATATACAAAAGATTGTTTTGGGCATCAATTTTTGCAATTTTGAGGCCTTCCACTGTCACACGATTTTGGCCCATGCGGCCTGCCATGCGTGTTCCCTTTACCACGCGCTGCGGCCACACAGCTCCGATAGAACCTGGTTCGCGGTGTGCATGCTTTACGCCGTGCGTTTTGGGAGCGCCTTTGAAACGATGACGTTTGACAACGCCCTGGAAGCCGCGACCCTTCACAAGGCCTGCTACCTTCACCTTGTCGCCCACTTCAAACGCTGAAACATCAATGGTTTTTCCTTTTTCAAATTCGCCTTCTGTTGGCTGGAACTCCTTTTTGATTTTTCCAAATGCAACCTGAATAGCCGTGTAACCGTCTTTTTCCTTGGTTTTTACCTGGGTAACTTCAATGGGACCCGCATCCACTACCGTGACCGGCGTAACAATGCCCTCTTCGTCAAAAAGTTGGCTCATTTCTTTCTTTTTTCCCAAGATAAACTTTTTCATAAAGACGCTTTAGATAGCAAAAGTCCCGCCGTGGCGGGACCTTGGCCCGTCGAATTTTTTCAGGTTATCACCTAAAAAACATGCTCCCTTTGTAGCATGAAGGCTAAAAAATGTCCAGAACCCTTATTTTTCAACCAAAAACCCCGATTTGAGTCGGGGTTTTTGGTTTACATCTTTACTTCGATGTCGACGCCGGCGGGGAGGTTCAAATTCGTTAAGGCATCTACAATTTTTGCAGTAGGTTCGAGGATGTCTACAATCCTTTTATGTACTCGCATCTCGAACTGTTCACGGGCATTTTTGTGTACGAAGGTCGAACGGTTTACCGTGTACTTTCTGATTTCCGTTGGAAGCGGAATTGGTCCCACAATCTCACCTCCGTACCTGCGCGCTGTTTCTACAATCTGCTTTACCGATGAATCAATAACCTTGTTGTCATACGCGCGAATTCGAATACGTAATTTGTTTTTTTCTAACGCTTCTGACTTGGTCGGCTTTTCAGCGGCTCGTGCAGACATGAGTGTTACTTGCTGATTTTGGTTACTACGCCTGCGCCAACCGTCTTGCCGCCTTCGCGAATTGCAAAGCGCTGCTTTTCTTCAAGCGCAACGGGCTGAATAAGCTTTACTTGGAATTTCATCGTGTCGCCAGGCATTACCATTTCGGTGCCCTCTGGCAATGTTACTTCGCCAGTTACGTCGGTGGTTCGGATGTAGAATTGCGGCTTGTAGCCCTTGAAAAATGGCGTATGGCGGCCTCCTTCTTCTTTGGTAAGGATGTATACCTCTGCCTCAAAATCAGTGTGGGGGGTGACGGAACCTGGCTTTACAATAACCTGACCCCGTTCAACATCTTCTTTCTTGAGACCGCGGAGCAAAATACCTGCGTTGTCGCCAGCCATGCCTTCGTCAAGAGACTTGTTAAACATTTCGATACCGGTAACAACCGTTTTTGCGGTATCGCGGAGCCCAACAATTTCAATTTCTTCGTTTACTTTTACCTTTCCGCGTTCGATACGGCCGGTGACTACGGTGCCGCGGCCTTCAATCGAGAATACGTCTTCTACGGGCATAAGGAACGGCTTATCAGTCTCGCGGACAGGATCAGGAACATACGAATCTACAGCCTCAATAAGCTTCACGATAGCTTGTACCGCTGCATCATCCTTGCTCTTGCCTTCAAGTGCCTTGAGTGCTGAGCCACGAATAACAGGGGTCTTCTCGCCATCGTATTCATACTTGGTCAAAAGATCGCGAATTTCCTGCTCTACCAAGTCGATAAGTTCCGGGTCATCTACTGCATCGCACTTGTTGAGGAAAACAACGAGCGCTGGCACGCCAACCTGGCGAGCAAGCAAGATGTGTTCTCGTGTTTGAGGCATAGGGCCGTCAGTTGCGGCAACCACCAAGATTGCGCCGTCCATCTGGGCTGCACCGGTGATCATGTTCTTGATGTAGTCAGCGTGACCAGGAGCATCAATGTGCGCATAGTGGCGCTTTTCAGTTTCATATTCTGAGTGGTGAAGTGCAATGGTAATACCACGCGCGCGCTCTTCAGGAGCGTTGTCAATCTGAGAAACATCCTCAAGACGAACTTTGCCACCAGCAAGATTCAGCGAGTGGAGAATAGCCGCCGTAAGCGTAGTCTTACCGTGGTCGACGTGACCAATGGTGCCTACGTTTACGTGCGGTTTTGAGCGATCAAATTTTTCTGCCATACGTAGCTAATTAAGTAACTAAAAACTAGTAATATAAGCCGTTTTTACGGATGCCATCAATCATAAAGAAAAAGAGCGTGTCTGTCAAACAATTGAACAAATAGGTTTAGAGCGGCAAAGATTCAAGCGGAACATCGTTTTCATCAATATCTTCGCTTGTTGCTTCCTTTGCATATCCCCCTTCAGATTCATCTTTTTCATCATCGTCCATGTCTTAAACCTATCATGAGCACTGTAAAGAAAAAAGCGGCCATTTCTGGTCGCTATCAGTGAGTTGTGAACCATGTCCCGTCGTATCGGAGGGCGCGATAAGACTGAAGAAGAATGTATTCGATAGCAAGGCTGCCGAGCGTTATGATCAGGAAGGCCGTGAGCGGCAATTGCCACTCATATGCAATCAGGAGAGCGAATAGTCCAACAAACACAAGCCATGCCCCACCACAGATGAGCTTGTGTTTTAACTCTCGTTGGGGATCGGTGAGAACTGGCTCCATCAGAATAATCGCGATCAGCACCCAGATGACATACAGCACTGTCCATAAAACACTTAGCAGTTCATTCATGGCACTTATTCTCCTTCCTGCATTTTACCGAAGAAAATCTACCGGGATTGTATTCCCTGAAATCTTTTTTCGCAAATCAAAAAAGCGCCCCCAGGGCGCTTTTTTTTATTTCTTGCCAGCGATGATTTGTTCCGCAACATTCTTCGGAACTTGTTCGTATGACGAAAATTCCATAGTGTATGAGCCGCGTCCTTCAGTCATGGAACGAAGGTTGGTTACATATCCAAACATTTCTGAAAGCGGAACCTTGGCGTCAATAACCTTGAGATTCATGCGGTCTTCCATGCGTTCAATGCGTCCGCGCTTGCTATTGAGATCTCCGGTCACCTCACCCATGAAGTTTGCAGGCACAATCACCTCTACCTTCATGATTGGCTCAAGAATCGCAGGATCTGCGCGCTTTACGCCATCCTGGAGCGCCATGGAGCCCGCAATTTTGAATGCTGCCTCGCTCGAGTCAACTTCATGGAATGAGCCGTCATAAAGCGCCACTTTCATGTCGACGAGCGGGAAACCGGCAATCACACCCTTGTCCATGGCTTCCTTGATACCCTTTTGAACCGGAGTAATAAATTCACCCGGGATAACACCGCCTTTAATTTCATTGATAAACTCAAAACCTTTCCCGCGTTCTTGGGGCTCTACGCGAATGCGAACATGGCCGTACTGACCTCTACCGCCTGACTGCTTGATGTATTTACCTTCTGCTTCTGCGGTTTTGCGGATGGTTTCTTTGTATGCAACCTGTGGCTTGCCAATATTTGCCTCTACCTTGAACTCGCGCTTCATGCGATCAACAAGCACCTCAAGGTGAAGCTCACCCATACCCGAAATGATGGTCTCAAGCGTTTCTTGATCAGAGCTAATGCGAAATGTCGGATCTTCTTCAGAAAGGCGCTTGAGCGCAAGACCCATTTTTTCTTGGTCTGCCTTGGTTTTGGGCTCAATTTTGAGCGACACGACGGGTTCTGGAAATACAATTTTTTCAAGAACAATAGGATTTTCAGGATCAGCAAGCGTATCGCCAGTGGTTGTTCCCTTGAGGCCGACAATGGCACCAATCTCACCTGCCTGCATTTCTTTTACCTCTTCGCGTTCATTGGCATGCATGCGCAAAATTCGGCCCACGCGCTCTTTACTATCTTTCGTCACATTGTAAATATATGAACCTGCCTGCAAGACACCGGAATAAACACGGAAATACGTAAGCTGGCCCACAAAGGGATCGGTTTGGAGCTTGAAAGCAAGCGCTGCAAACGGCATATCATCTTTGGCTTCTCGAGTTATTTTTTGTTCTGTTTTCGGATCAGTTCCTTCGATAGGCGGCATGTCGAGCGGGCTTGGAAGATAATCAATTACGCCATCAAGCAAGAGCTGGACGCCTTTGTTTTTGAGCGCAGAGCCGCAAAAAACAGGGATCAATGAATAGGCAATCGTTGCCTTGCGAAGTGCCTTTTTGAGTTCGGGGAAAGCAATTTCTTTTCCTTCGAGATACTGCTCCGTAAGCGTATCATCAGTCTCTACAATTTTTTCGATAAGCGTGTGCCGCGCTTTAGAAATTTCATCTTTCATATTTTCGGGCACCTCTCCTTCAATTACTTTTTCGCCACGCTCGCCATCAAAATGGTATGCCTTGTTTCGCAAGAGATCTACTACGCCTTCAAAATTTGATTCAAGTCCGATCGGAAGCTGTACCGCAATGGCATTGGGTGTCAAACGCTCATGAATAGACTTGTAGCTATGCTCAAAAGAAGCCCCCATGCGGTCAAGTTTGTTGATGAAACAGATGCGCGGTACGCGGTATTTATCAGCTTGGCGCCATACGGTTTCTGATTGCGGCTCTACCCCTGCCACACCGTCAAACACCACCACTCCGCCATCCAGCACGCGCAATGAACGCTCTACTTCTACCGTAAAATCAACGTGGCCCGGAGTGTCAATAATATTGATACGATGTTCGTTTTGCTTGTTTCGCTCACTGTAGGTCGGGGTCCAAAAGCACGTGGTAGCGGCAGAGGTAATCGTAATACCACGCTCTTGCTCTTGCTCCATCCAATCCATGATGGCAGTACCTTCATGGACTTCACCAATTTTGTGAGAAACCCCCGTATAAAACAAAACTCGCTCGGAAACAGTTGTTTTTCCAGCGTCGATATGTGCGATGATTCCGATATCTCGAACGCGCTCGAGTGGATAGTCACGTGCCATAAGTCTTACCAGGAGAAGTGAGCAAACGCCTTGTTTGCTTCTGCCATTCGGTGAGTATCAAGTTTCTTTTTGATGGCAGTACCTTCATTTTTTGATGCCAAAATAACTTCTTCGGCAAGTTTTTTCGCCATCGGCTTCCCTTTTTTGGCGCGCGAGGCTGCAATCAGCCAACGAAACGCAAGAGTCGTGCGGCGTTCGCCACGTACCTCGCGAGGCACTTGATAATTCGCCCCCCCAACACGTCGTGATTTTACTTCCACGAGCGGACCAATATTATTGACGGCCGCCGTAAAAAGCGAGACAGGGTCTTCACTTTTTGCTTGTTTCTTGATTTCCAAAATAGCATCGTACATGACTTGGCGTGCCGTTGATTTCTTGCCATCTTTCATGAGGTGATTGATACACTGTGCCACCAAAAAATCACCGTATTTGGGATCGGGCAATAGTGCTCGTTTGTTATTTCGTTTGCGTCGCATAAATTATTATTTTTTTGGGCGTTTCGCGCCGTATTTACTTCGTCCCTGTTTGCGGCCTTCTACTCCCTGTGCATCAAGCACGCCGCGAACAACGTGGTAGCGAACACCGGGCAAGTCTCGCACGCGGCCACCGCGCACCATCACAACTGAGTGTTCCTGCAAGTTGTGGCCAATGCCCGGAATATATGCCGTGACTTCCATGCCATTGGTAAGCCGAACGCGCGCTACTTTTCGGATAGCTGAGTTTGGTTTTTTCGGGGTCTGGGTCGTTACCTTAATACATACGCCACGCTTAAAAGGAGACGAGTGATAGACTCGCCTGTTATGAATCGTATTGAAACTGAACTGCAGTGCTGGCGCCTTTGATTTGTCGGTTACCCGTTTGCGAGGGCGTCGCACAAGCTGCTGTATAGTCGGCATAGATAAAAATGTATATCTGAGAATAACAAAAAGGCGTTCAGCCGTCAAGAAAGCGGGTAAAGAAATACCCCATCGATCCGATCGATGGGGCTTGGAAAATGAGGCGCTACTGGCACCCACAGACACCGTTGGCGTCCATAGCACATTCTTCAAGAGGATTGGGACAGGGGCCACCGCAAAGGAATGGGCCATACGGCTCGCAAGAATTTGGCGGCAGCATGATGCGGTAGGCAGGAACCATCAATTCGCGTCTAGTGGTGTCTCGACGAATCTCCGCTTCGCCCTTGAGAAATTCGTCTTGATATCCCTGCTTCACGTCTTCGAGAGGCGGGCAACTCATGCGGTAGACGAAGTAGTCGTGCCAGAGATTGAGCCCGTCAGGTAGCTGGTTCAACGACTTCTCTGTCGGAGTGCAGATTTTGATTGGGCGCGGATTTTTTCTTGGCAGGAGGTGACAACCGATCTCGCTACTGAGCGGCGGAGCCCGAAGCAAGTTCAGCACCAGGACATTGTCCAGGTGATTGCCGTTGCTCGGCGCAAGATCGCTCGCCTTGATTGGGTAGCACAGGAGATAGTCCATGTAGCCGATACCTTGAGCCCGCGCGTTTGTTACGGAAGCGCCGACGAGCGCCAGCGCAAAGGTGATGATCAAAAATCTTTTCATTTCAGATCCTCTCTTCCTGTATTTGCTTCCTTATGGTAAGGAAGGAATTTGGAGTACGATGCCGTATAGAAGAGTACGTAAAACGTTACTTTTTGTCAACCAAACGTAAAAGTAAACGCCTCAAGGCCAGCGTCCTCTACAATGATTTCGAGCGTATGTTCGCCAGGACCCGAAGGATCATCGATAAGACGGTAGAGGCGATTTGCATGAATAATCGCTTTTCCATCTCGTACGTCAGCGCCAGCAACTGCATCTGGAACCGATGCGCCACCTCGAAATACTCGGATACTCACCGGATTTTCTGCACCGGCTACAAAAAATACCTTTGCAGCGTGGTAATTCATTACTATTCGGCTTGGCTTCTCGGCATTTACCGCATGCTTTTCCTGAACATCCCACGAACCTCCAAGAAAAAAGAAATTTCGCCTTATCGTGTCAGGTATTACAAAATTTTGTACGCCGCGTGCAAATTGAGCGCCATTTCCAAGAAATTCATTGCGCCACGCGCCAAAATAAATTTCAGGAGTTTGAGAGCTTATACGCAGCGCTGATTCGGCCCCCAAGGGCCGGGCAATGTCCGTCCCCACATTCCCTCCTTCATCCAAAACCGCCATGCGTTCAGCGAGTAACTCTTGAATCTTGCGTTCCGTCTCTTCGTACCCACCTTCGCCGATACGGTCGTACACAATGAAGCCATCGATATCAATCAAATATTTGCGCGGCCAGTATTGATTGAGATACGCACGCCACGTCGAGAAATCGTTATCGAGCACTACGGGATACTTGATGTCGTTCCCGCGAACAAATTGCTCGACATTTTTGTATATTTTTTCAAAATCAAATTCCGGGGTATGCATACCCACGATCACCAAACCCTTGTCACGATACTTTTCATCCCATGCTTTTAAATACGGAAGCGTCCGCACACAGTTGATGCAGCTATACGTCCAAAAATCTACTAGAATCACTTTTTTGCCGATATAGTCAGCAAGTTCGAATGGTTCAGTGTTTATAAAACCATCGGGCGATGAAATTTCTTTGGCGCGCGCATATTTGGTTTCCTTGAGAGCTGCGCTATCACGAGCCGGAATTTCAATATTTGAATCCTGATTGGTGTTTGAAGTGGCGGGTTTATCAGATTCGAGAAAGAAAATGGAAACACCGATCACAAAAAGAATCAGCGCGAAAATAGGATATCGATATTTTTCTATGAAGTTCGGAGCAGCCATTGGTTCAGAAGTTCAAAGTTAGCAATTCTGGCAAGATCACCCGTAAAGATGAGTACGCCAAGCGCGATAAGAATGACACCGAAAACAATATTCAGATACGTAACCACGTGAGCATATTTCTGAATGAGTGATGCGGCTTGCGCAGCAAAAAGGCCTACCAACAAAAATGGAAGCCCGAGACCAAGCGCATAGGCGAATAACAGATAAAAAGCGGTGCCAGGCTGTGAAGCTGCAAGCCCCAAAATGGCACCGAGCGCGGCACCCACGCAGGGTGTCCAGCCAGCGGCAAATGCGGCACCAAATACAAATGATGTAATAAAGCGTGACCCAAATTGCCTCGTGACATGAATTTTGTGTTCACGCTCAAGAAAACCAATTTTGATAAGACCTATTAGATAAAGTCCGAAGAAAATAATGAGTGCTCCCCCAATCCGTGAGAGCCAAATTTGGGCATCATAAGCAACGGTAGTAAGAAGCGTATTGAGAAGAACTCCCAAGATCGCAAAAACCGCTGAAAAGCCGAGCACAAAAAAAACGGCGTTGAGAAAAATATCACGCCTTCGCGGCGAGCCAGAGCCTGCTAAATATGCAAGGAAGCCGGGAACAATGGGCAACACGCATGGCGCAAGAAATGAAATAATTCCCGCCGTAAATGCAACGCCAATCGAAAGCGTATCAATCATGCGCTATATGATTTCTGATTTCGGAAAGATAACGATCTTTCTCCCAACTATCGGGAGCCTTGAGAACTTGCTTGCCATCTTTCAAGAAAACTTTGGTGTGCTGATAGGCAACTCCAAACTGCCGAGCGAGAGCAGTTTCATCAGAATCAGTTTCGTTATCATTGTAATTTACGCGAAAACCAATTACGCGCTCGCCGGAAAGTTCGTTAAATGCCTCCTGCATTTTTGGATATTCAGCGCGGCAAATGGGGCACCAATTCGCATAGAAATACAGCACCACAAGCTTGTCCGATGAAATCGCCGATTCATAAAGATCTTTTTGGTAATTAAGAAGCCCGCCAATTTCCCTTCCCTGACTCGAATTTACTCCAGAATTTTCAGGTGGCGGCGGTTGCATTACCGTCGGAATAATGAGCGTCGTATGTTGATCGCGAAAATAATAATAGCCAGTGCCCGCAAGAATGAGAACAACTGCCACAATAAGAAATGATTTCATAATAAAAGTGTAGCCTTTTGGAGAAAAAAGAAAAAGCTAGGGATTGTTCCCTAGCTTCGGAACCATCTTGTCACGCAAGAGATTGAGAATAACAGTATACGCATCGGCCGATCGCATTCGCCGACGTCTCACATTGCGCCCGACTTCGTTGAGCACCTTGATCGCGACCGACTCAGGCACAGGCGGAACCCCAAGCATAATTATATTTTTTTGGAATGCCATTACACTCTTTCCTCCTTCCCCAAACGTTTATCCAAAGAACAAAAATCTCTCACTGGGGTGGTGAGAGATTTTCTGATAACTTCCTGGTTCTTGTTTGTTGAGTTTACTCGAAAGGCATAAGAAAAGCTCCCACCACGCATAGCTTCGTCGTGCGCACAATATTCCAAGCATGGGAGCGTAAACTCATAGTTTTAGTATAGCAACGCATCGTACTTCTGCAAGAAATAAAAAAAGGATGCGAAAACATGAACTGTTTTCGCATCCTATCGTTACTTTCAGAAATTGTCATGAACCAGCGGCGAAATCCTGAAACGAGCGCGTGTAGAAGATCTGGTAGTTGAGGTCCCACGGTTCCCCTCGGTCGACTCCGTCGGATATCGCCGACCACCAGCCGTTGACGCGGTAGTTGATGTCGTACGAGATGCCGGAAATGATCCAATGCTGATAGCCGATCTGGAAGCTCGGGAAGAGGGCGGTGACGAAGTCTTTCGAAACGTTGTAGGTAGCCATGAGAGTTGCTACACCCGGACTCTTCGCTGCGACGGCGATCACCACCTGAAGAAGTTCGTTGTCGAGTATCCGGTAGAGGCTGTAGCCTAGATCGGCGTTGTGTTCGAAGAATCCTAGCGCCCAGAAACCCATGATCGTCTTGGAATCCCAGTGGACATTGGAAGACATGGGGCACGGGAAGATTCCATTACGCACGAGTTGTGGGTTGTAGAACGAGTTGAAGGAGGTCCGAAGCGAGACCTGCTCGGGACCCGACGGTTCCCTGGGGCGCCACTCGTTGGCGAATTGGACGGGGCCGAGTGCCGTGTGAATATAGAATCGAGATGAGGTCGTGATGGCCGAGCTATTCCTGCCGCAGTAGCTGCGGTCGGGAATCCATTTCCAGCCGTCCCGCATGCAGCGAGGCTTGTATTCGCAACGCTGAACCGAGCAGCGTCCCCGTGGTGAACCATAGTAGGGGTACGAGGAGCAAGCGGAATTGATGTTGGACGGACTACATGAACAATAGTTGGGAAACGGCTGGCAGATGGTTTTGCACTGCACGGGGAACGTACAGAGGTCGCAGTTGTTGCTGACCTCGGTGTAGCACTTGCTCAGGCCCTGAGGATCGAATTTGATGCATTCGGAATGGCCAGGTTCCCAGTAGGCAAATCCAGCCGCCATGGTATTGGTCAGCTGCTTGCCGTCGTCCAGATCGAAGATGTAGGTTCCGTTCTTCAGGTACCTTCCACGGATGGTGGGACCGCGTTGGCCGCATTGATCGAATCCAGCATTGGGCTGGTGCGGACAACCGCGATGACCCGCCGAGCGCAAAGTACCTTCCGTCCATTGACGGTGAGTCTCGCGCCCGGTACTCATCGCGCCTTCTAGTTCAGTAGATGTGGGAGCTCCCACGTCTTCGGGACGAATACGCTTCTCCACGCGCATCTCACATGTGGATTTGTCGAAGCGGATTTCGTGGTTGCCATTTCCGTCTTCGCTGTTCACGAAGTAGAACGCTACGGGATGATGCGGAGGGCAGCGGCCATTACGGCGTTTCCTACCCCTCCACAGTACGGTACCTTCGGGGGGCAGCTTTTGGAGTTGACCTGTCTCCTTTGACGCGAAGAAAGCTGCGACCGCATGCCGGAAATTGCTCGGCGAGAATTCGCCGCTCACCAGTCGATCCGGAGAGCGCTCTCCTTTGAGGTATTCGGTCGCGACGAGAGCGACACGCTCCACGCTCTCTTTGACATCAAGCCCTTCGAGCTCGCCGTTTGCCGCGAGATCGTCTTGGACCATCGCGACGACAGCACCCACATAGGAGTCGTCGGCAGCGAGGTAGTAGTACTCATTCCCCGCGTGCGCGAATGACGGCACGCAGAGCGCGATAGCAAGAAGAATAGTCTTCATGATCGCCTCACTCCTTCTCCGATTCGGAATATGGATTTCCGTACGCGGCTATGAACTTCTGCCTCGCAGCTTCTTTCTCTTCCTCTGGCAATGCCTCGAATTCTTTGCGGCGCTTGGCTGCAGTGCCGGGCTCTTCGCCGAGGAAACGATCGATGAACTCTTCATCAAGTACCCCCATGCCGCCGATGCTGCCCGTCTTGGCAGTCTCTCTAATACCGAGCTGCCGTTCGAGGAGTCTGATCTGTCGCTTGGAAAGACCTGCTTTCTCAAGCTCTGCGCGTTTTTCCCGGAGGAAATTGCTCGCGATCTCTTTCCGCCCATCTTCGGTCGTGGCATCCGGTGTAGCGGTCGGCGAAGGATCGGACGCGTTCACTACGGGCGCCGACTGAGCAATCCTAGGCGGTACGCCCGGCTGCTCCAGTGGCGCCGCCATTTCTTTTCCTGCGGGAGAAACATTGGTAGTGCGGTTCTCATCGCACCCCATGCTCGCACACACAAGCACGACCATGACCAAAACTGCCATCACACTGCGGAACATTGAACACCTCCTGGCCCTCTTTCGAAGACCAATTTGGCCCCGCCCCTAGGCAGAGGCGGGAATTTAAACAACCCTGGTTCTTCAGTTTTCGAAGATCAGGCTACTCTCCCATTACAATAGTTTTGGGAAAAAATCAAGTTTTTTACGTGTCGGGGTGCCGGGAATTGAACCCGGTCTACACGCACCCCATGCGTGCGTACTGCCGGTATACTACACCCCGTTTATTTTACGTTCAGATTTCGTTTTTGCTTGATGCACGTCGTGCATACGAGCTTACGCGGCCCGCCGCCAATACGAGACCACTGAAGATTTGGATATTTTCGTTCCCACTTAGTTGGATTATAGTGTGCGCGAAGTAGTCGGCGCTTGCCGCCCATTTGTGAACCCTTACCGCACACTGTACATGCTTTTGCCATATGAGTTTAAAAGACATAGTATGTATATCATATGATCGGCACTGATGCAACTAATATACTCTTTGGTGTTGCCATTTTGGTAATGTCTGTTGTAATTCACGAAGTTTCTCACGGTATTGCCGCCTACTTGCAAGGAGATAAAACAGCAGCATACGCAGGCCGGCTCACCCTCAACCCCATTCCCCATCTCGATCCCGTTGGGTCGATACTGTTGCCGCTGATTCTTGTCATCATTGGAAGCCCATTTATGATTGGCTGGGCGCGACCCGTACCGTACAACCCCTACAATCTTCGAAATCAAAAATGGGGGTCGGCCATTGTTGGCGCAGCGGGCCCGCTTTCAAATATTTTTCTTGCGGTAGTGTTCGGGCTCGTCGTTCGTTTTGGATACGGAACACTTCCCCTTGCCTTTATTGCAATTTCGACAACGATTGCAAGCATCAACGTGGTTCTTGCGGTATTCAACCTCGTACCCATTCCGCCGCTTGATGGATCAAAAGTTCTTTTCTCGGCGCTTTCCTACCGTTGGCACCGTGTTCAAGAAACACTTGAGCAATATGGCTTTATTATTCTTATTTTCTTCATCATGTTCCTCTCGCCCATCATTGGCATCATCAGTGAGGCGCTTTTTCGCTTGATTGTAGGAGCATAAGCATGGCAAAAGATTTTCGAAAAAAAATTGCATTTACTGATTTTGAGATGACCGGTCTCTCACCTATGAAACATGAAATTATCGAGATCGGGCTTATTGTGGCTGATACGGAATCACTCGAAGAAATTTCGCGGCTTGATATAAAAGTAAAGCCGCAAACTATTGAAACGGCCGATGCGTATGCACTCAAGTTCACGGGCTACAATGAAAAAGATTGGGAACATGCCTATACCCTCAAGGAAGCGCTTGTGAAATATTCCATGGAAGTGGAAGGTGCACTCTTTGCCGCCTGGAACACGCCGTATGATTGGTCATTTCTTGTTGAGGCATTTGCAAAAGCCGGCCTTGAAAACCCCCTTGATTATCATACGCTCGATGTTTTTACCGTTGCCTACGAAAAAATTTCAAAGCAGGCACACATGCCGGTCCCCCATCTCTCCAAAGTCTGCGAATATCTCGGCATTCCTAAGGAACCAATACCGCACCGGGCAATCAACGGCGCCGAAGGTGCCTGGCAAGTCTACAAAAAACTGCGCGCGCTCTAGATGCGCCCCCGTGAGGAATCGAACCTCAATTTAGGGATTAGAAGTCCCTCGTTCTGTCCATTGAACTACAGGGGCATTAGGTATTCTACGGTTCTTTTGATACTTATTCAAACGGATCGCGAAACGAACTCGCCTGGAGAAAACTTAGTATACCGATATAATAAAATTTTCAGTCGGGTCTCCGAGCCACTCAACAAGCTCCTCCACCATGCGCCATTGGAAGTTGTATGAACCTGCTCGTGGCGGCGCCTGAATCGAAAACAAAAATGTCTTATGTTGTTCCGGCGACACAATGTCTGACTCGCCAAGATTCACTCTATTTATACCCCATCGTTGGTTATCCTGGGGATTTTGCGAACCCAATCTAAAATTGCCTTGGCGCGTCCACGTTTTATTAGTAGTATTTTTAAGGGTGACCGCCACGACACTGGTTCGGCCCGATTTCAATGTGCGGGGCACGTAAGTAACGTTATTTTCTGAACTCCAATCAACATTCACAGCAGAAGGATTTTGCACAAAAATCTGATGCGAGGGATCGGTGCCGTTATGCTCACATTTATTTTCCGCGAGTGTCACGGACCGTGAGAGGCCTAGGATGCGAATGCCAAAATCTTGATCGCGCGCAGGAAAAGTATTGGAACAGATATTGCCTTTGACTATCCATGACTCGCTTGGAGTTGTGTTTTCATCGTTAAACTGTATTCCATCAAAAAAATTGTCCGTAACGACATTATTTTTTATTTCACCATTTTTAGAAGAAAAAACGGTAAGCGCGGCAAAACCACCCGCACCGTTCTCGCTTAGCGTATTGCCAACTATAACAAAGCCGGAATTATTACTACTAAATCCAACGTCCGGCGCTGAACCCCCAATAGTTATTCCACCCGCATAATTATTCTCGATAAGATTATTCTCCAGAGTTACATTCGCACTGCCAAATGCAGACCAAATTCCGGTGGCGGTGTTTCCTACAATTTTATTGTCGACTGCTTTTCCCTCCAGAACACCTGACAGTGAAATACCGGCACCTCCAGCTTGAATAGTGCCGTTATCGTGAGAGTAACAATCATGCACAACAGGACTGATGCTTTTCCAGAAACCTATTCCGTCTTCAATTCCATTTCGTGATTCACAATTTCTGAGAATTATGTCTTTGGATGAAGGACTTGCATACAACAAAGCATCAACCACGTCGCCATGCGGCCATGGAACCGATCCATTGCGATTACTTTTGTTTCCATCAGCAACAATTTTTTCAACAATAGCGTTCTTTGAGGTAATGGAAAGAATGCGCATCTTTTTGCGCGGCATAAGTTTGAGTACAGATGCAGCACCCTCTCCCGAAAAGGTAACGTTGTTTTTATTGATGATAAGCGCAGATTGTATAAGTGTTCCATCCGGATACGTTTCAACGCCTCCCGCGCTCGTACCAAGCATATAGATTCCTGCAGGAACAAATACGGTACCACCAGTTGAAGGCAAACTATTCATAGCTTGCTGTATCGCCGGTGCATCATCTGAAACTCCATCGCCCTTTGCGCCGAAATTTTTTACCGATACAATCTTGGGAGCGATAACATTGATACTGGTTTTTGGGGTAAGGGAACCAAACCATTGCTTAAATTCTTCAACCATCCGCCACTGAAAATCATACGTACCTGGCACAACTGGGGCGGTTACTATAAAAGTAACAACGGTATTTTGTCCTCGAGGCACGGCATTCGGGATCTCCGCACGCAATAATCCCCATGTTTGATTGTCTTGGGGAGATTGTGACCCAAGCCGATAAAAACCAAAATCGGGATATGAAAACCATGTTTTTGTTCCTGTATTTCTCATAGTGATGGAAACACGATAGGTTCTCCCTGCCTCCATAACCGTAGGCACTTCCTGTGAAATAAATCGTGAGTTATTGGAACTCACTGCGTCTCCCTCTTCTATGTTTAACTTGTTATTTGCAACAAGAACAATGCCTGAGACAAGACCGACTAAGATGCCTGCACCGAGCCAAGCGTGCCAGATGCGAACTTGGGACTTGCCAACCGCAATGAATTCCTTTTGAAGCGTTCTAAGAACTCTCTCTACCGACTTTTCCTGCTTTTGGTTCATGAAATTATTATATCATCATGCAAAAAAATTGCTCTAACCTAAACGTGATACATCTAGCTCAACCTATTTCGGGCGTTTATTCAAACGGATTTCGGGCAGGCACGCTTGAAGAAGCGTTTTCAAAAAGACCCTCCCGAGCCTGCAGTGTTTTGCGCGCCGCATCAAATGCCTGTTTGTTGAGCCCCTCAACGCCCACCTCTCCATAGACATCCTGACTTTCGCGCTCAAGTTCTTGTACCTTGAAAAAGAAAATATATCCGTCAAAGAAGAGAACTCCGATCATAAAAAGAATCAAAAAGAGGATTGAAAATCTCCACACAGAAGAAGCCTGCGGTACCAAAGCCGTACTTGCTGGAGCGCGCTTCTTTCTCTTGAAAAGATCTTTTGAAAATTTGATATTCAAATTCATGGTTTTGCAAGACTAAATTGTATTGTTGCGCCGAGCACCTCTCCCTGCTCTCGCAATGCAACGCTATCAATATGAAAAAGATATTTTTCATTCTCAAGCTGACGCAAAAAAGTCATAATGTTGGAATAACCCCCATCTACACTGACTACCGTTAGCGCTGCCTCCCCCGATGGCAAGGTAGAGATGGTAAGCGCAAGATTATTTCGCAGCGCAGCGCTCTCAAGGAAAACAATAAATTCCTTTGCTGAGCGGTCGGTATAGGCAAAAAAATGGCTTCGAATACTTTCGATATCGGCCTTTCCTTCCTCGATATCATTTTGAACAATATTGATAAAATAATCTTTTCGATGTTCGGCAATATTGATCGCAACAAGCACCTCAAGCAATCGCTCGCGAAGCGGAAGAATTTGATAGTAGAGTAAATAGGCAAAAATACCGCCAAGCACCAAAAGAATGAGCCCGAGTGAACCAAGTGTGATAAAAAAGTTTTTTCGAAGCTCGTTCATAGCGTAAAATTCATCGAAAGAGTAAAAGCAGTATCTACGGGAATTTTAAAAACATGATCGGGAACAACGGCCTTATTGCCTCCTGCGTGCGGGCTTGCTTCCAGGTTTTCAATAAGCCGTGTTACCGAATCACGCACTGAAGCCACCCCCGCCATCTCTACCTTTATCCCCCCTTCAACATCGCGCTCAAGCGAATATGAAGAGAGCGCAACATCAGAAGGTATGCGGCCAAAAATGTCATAGATCAAATCGCTCACAGCGGGCTGAGAGTTGTTGAAAGCATTGAACATCTGAACTGATCGGTTGATACCGTCCACAAGTACTTCCCCCTCTTGAAGATCTCGAAAATCTTCCTGGCCTTCAATGGCAATTTTTTGCGCCTCATAGGCGCCGATCTGAAATTGCAAAAAGAAAAATGATGGCAGTAGCAACGCAACAGCAGCAAGCCCGATGAGCGATATATAAAGGCCAAAAAACAAAAGAAACCTCCGCCACGCCTCGAGCGTTAAGCTTTTTTTGAAATCTTCAGGCAGCAAGTTCATAGTTATGAAGCTTCTCCATGAAATAATTCTTCATCGCCATGCATGGCAAGGCCAAACGCCGTTGCATACCGAAGCGTCATATGAGCACTCATGGAAGGAACGTATGACGTTACATCAAAAAGGTTTTCCCAAATGCGCGCGCGCCCAACAATAATGCCGAGCTCCTTGCTCAGCGCCTCTGGCAAGCCTTTGAGGTGCGCATCTCCCCCACACAAATAGAGTCGCGTGATGACGGGCTCATGTGCCTCATGACGACGCTCCCAATATTTTATCTGGCGATCAGCTTCTTCTTTGAGCGTAGTAAGCGTAGGGGCAAGTGTTTTAATAATTTCTTCTGATTTGTAGTCGAGTCCGCGGCCAACCTTGATATCTCGCGCCTGTTCCTCGGTCACGTGCAGCGAATCGCGCAACAAAGCATCAATATCTCGACCACCCATTACAATGGTAGAGGTAAAATGCACAAACCCGCGATATACAATAGAATACGTCGTTCGCGTTCGTCCGATATCAGCAATAAGTATGGCTTCCATCATCCCCTTGGGGGCAACAGCGCGCGCCACTGCTTGCGACTCAAGCTCACAAAGCACGGGAATAAAGCCTGCGCCTTGCACGGCTTCCATATATGATTCAACAATTTTTTTGGGATAGGCAGTTACTACAACATCCATCTGCGGTTTCTGCCCGGAAATTTTTCGGATGACCCGAAAATCATAATACAGATCTGACGGAGGGTACGGAATATGTTCTTCGAGCTGAAACGCAAGCGCCGAGCGGATTTCGGCTTGCGGCAACTCCTGCATCCGAATCAGGCGCAAGTATCCTTTTTCTTCAGGAAGCGAGAGAACAAGGTACGGATAGCGTGAGCGATATTTTTCAAGCGCATTTTTGAGCGCATCTTTTACGCCGCCAAGTTCCTTGATCTCTCCTGTTTCGATAAGACCCTTTGGCAGATTATGATCGCCAAAAAAAGAAATTTCTCTTTGATTTTTATGAAGATCGAGGCGCATGTATTTGAACGACTCGTCAGAAATATCGACACCGATCGCCGGAAATGAAAAGGGCCGTGGCATATTCCTTTATTGTACCGCAGACATCTTGTAAGTACTACGGAGATTCAAAATATGAAGAGAAATTGAGCGATGTTTTTACGTTTGTGGGAAATGCGGCTTCTCCTGCAGCCTCTTTGTAGATTATTTTTGCGCCATTTGCAGCGCGAATGCGAGCTCCAGCAATTGCAACAATATCTGTATCACTCGTTGCATAAACCTCTCCCATGGGGGCATAGAGCACGAGATCACCACCCACTTTGTTTCCGTTACGGATCGTATACTCGGGCTCGTTCGTATTGTTGTGAAAGCGATTATAGTAGTCAGAAATAACATAAATAATGCCATCGACTGCCGTAAATGTCGCGGTGTCGGTGCTGCCTCCTGGGCTTGGCGCATCAACTTTGTGGTTAAAAAGCAAAAAAGCGTTCCTGTCAGGCTTTGCCGTCTGAACTGTAGACTGGTCAAGAAATTGGCTCAAGGCATTTGGCGGATCAGCAGCGTTGAAATTGTACACATAGCATTCGTCAAAAGCCGCATCACCCGGGCATTTTCCGGTACCAGCGCCCGCCTGTTTGATAATGAGTCCTTCCACCGGCTGCCCATCAATACTATAGGTAAAACGGCAATTGCCCACGAGCAGGTCGATATGGGTAAGACATCGATACGTGGGAGCATCGAGTGGCACATTGCCCAAAAGATACACTTTTGTCTTCTCGCCGGTAATTGGGGTGGTGTCTTTTACCACAAGGCTACTATACGTGCCGGGCGTGAGGAAAAACGCTTTGGGTTGAAAAGTAGCACTCGAGTACAAATCAATGTCCAGAGTAAGATTGAATGTCGTAGTATTCGGCACTAATAGGCGCATGTCGCGGATTGACTGCTGCCACAAGTAATTTACCGTGTTTGATACTCCAAGGGGCTCGGGATCAGATAAATATGACGTGTTTGTAAGATTATTAAACATACAATACGGAGTTGGGGCATCCGCACACGCCTCGGTGGTATTGGCAAATACAGTGCTAAACCCCCCAACCGCCGTCTGAACCGCTCGAGAGAAATATGATTCGTTCCCCGCAACAGTATCCTCCTGCAAGTACGAGAGAACATCCTGGCCAACTTTAAGCCCTTTTGCAAAAGGCGCATATAACCAGCTACATGCATTAGAACTCGTTTGCTCTCCCGCCGGAAATTGTGAGTTACTAATATGAGTTGAACCAAAATAAACACGAAACGCAATATCTTTATAACTACCTGGCACCGCAGTAACACCAGACGTCCAATTTGCCGAAAGATATGCCTGGCCTTTTTGAACATCAGGCGAACCTATGGGCGCCTTCCATGAGCCTTGCGTGGGGCCTAAAGAACTATTGGCGTTGAAATTGCAATAGTCCTCTCCGTAACACGTATCGGGTCCACCTGGGATATAGGCATCAGCGCTGTTTGCAACTGCAATTTGAAGATATTTTGATGCGTCTCCGCTGTTATTTGGCCTGTCGATGATAAGCGCATACGGTTCATTTTCGTATACAGGGTAATTAGTCTGATCAAGATCAACGCGGAGCCAATTCCAGCTTGTGTGTGACGAAAAACTATCGACCGTAACACCGAAATCAAAATTTGCTCTTCGTGATCTGGGTGATACAACCCCGTTTGAGGGGGGTGTGCTCGTTGCTGTCGCAAGAGGTTGAATGTAAACATCAAACTGTTTGTTGCCAATGGGTGTTCCGGAATTACGCCGCACGTAGAGCTCTATGTTTGTCACATACCCTGTCATGGGTGCCACAAATGTTTGTACAAGATCTACTCTATTATCACTATTCATAAAATTTTCGGCATACCAATTGGTCGTTGGTCCGGCTTGGCCATTTGTAAAATCTCCTGAAGCCCCGAGCAAATCATCTCCCGTTAATTTTTGCGCGTAGCTTTGGGCAATGGCGCTTGGCTGTGAACACGCTGAAACGGATGAATTATAGGAAAAGAATGTTGGCTTTGCCGTCCTTACATCTCCACTAATACTGAGAAAGGCATTTCCTCCCGTGTGGCGATAGGAACCATTTGAGGCAATGCTTCCTTTTTTACTACTCAAAGGATTGTACGACGAGCATGAAGGGTCTTCATCGCAATGCTTGAGCGTAAAAGCCCCATCTGATCTCATCCCTAAAAATCCTGATTGTACTCCTTGGACCATCGAAATACCTTTGCACGCCTGGAGCGACGCCGTTGCTGATACATTGCGGACCCGGTTTGAGGTATCAATCGAAAGACCGGGGAGTGACCCTTCAACATCAAGCACCATGTTCCCTGACCCGTCATCAGTAAAAGTCAGTCTCGACTGGCCGCCATTAAGATTGCCAATTGTGATAGGAGACGAAGCAGCAAGACCGTTTAACAACCGATACCCATAATCTTCGAGGGATGATTCGCTCGTTGCAAACACTTGCTTTGCCTTGATGAGTTCATTTGCTGATCGGATGTGCGAGACGCCAATCAATGCCGCTGATCCTACAATCGTGAGCGAAACAAGCACAAAGAGCACCACTACAATCAGCGCTGCCTGTCCTTTGTTACGTGATATATTTTTTCTAATCATAATCTTTCTCAATTTTAATATTCTCCGCGTATGTTTGCCATAGTCCGAAATGTTCTTGAAAAAGGTGTCTTGCATCGTTTGCATGTTGCAGTAAATTGCACCATTACACCCGCAGCGCCGATATCGCTTGCTGCAATTTCTTGGAATGTGAGCGCTGAAATCGCAATATT
>Ga0194121_10000440_pt1 | contig 73470 bp, 73 predicted proteins | sample TA2MahCa50mmetaG_FD_148609 | JGI IMG/M metagenome (GOLD analysis project Ga0194121, IMG submission 148609) | Freshwater microbial communities from Lake Tanganyika, Tanzania - TA2015020 Mahale Deep Cast 50m | ecosystem: Environmental > Aquatic > Freshwater > Lake | place: Tanzania: Lake... | reverse complement strand
GATCCCAGCGTGAGCGCCGGCGCGGGCGGTGGTGCCGCGCGGTTCGCGCTGGCCATGGCGTGGCGGGAGACGCGGGCGGGGTGGCGACACGTCGCGACCGTGCTCGTGTGCGTCGCGCTGGGCGTCGCCGCGCTCGTCGCCGTCGGCAGCCTGTCGATCGATCTGCAGCAGACGCTCGCGCGCGAGGCCAAGACCATGCTCGGCGGCGACGTCGAGGTGCGCGCGTCGCGGCTGACGCCGCCGGCCGTCGTCACGGCGGTCGAGAGCCTGCGCGCCGGCGGCGCGGCCGTGGCGCGTACGCGCGAGCTCGTCGGCATGGCGCGCACGGAAGGCGGCGGCTCGTTGCTCGTCGAGGTGAAAGCCGTCGACGCCGCGTATCCGCTCTACGGCAGCGTCGACAGCGTGCCGGCGCGGCGCATCGGCGACCTCGTCGGCGGGAACGGCGCGGTGGTCGAGGAGCGCTTGCTCGCTCGACTCGGGCTCAGACCCGGTGATCGCTTCGCGCTGGGCGCGGCCACGCTCGTCGTGCGCGGGGTCGTCACGCGCGAGCCCGACCGTCCCGCGAGCCTCGTCAACCTCGGGCCGCGCGTGCTCGTGAGCCACGCCTCGCTCGACCGGACGGGACTGATCGCGTTCGGCAGTCGCGTCCGCGAGCGCTGGCTCCTGCGGCTGCCCGACGGCATCGCCCCGGCCGAGGCGCGCGCGACGCTGGCGGCCGCCATCGACGATCCGTCGGTACGCATCGCCGCGTACGACGAGGCGCAGCCCGGTCTCAAGCGATTCCTCGAGCAGCTCGGCATGTACCTCGGGCTCGTCGGGCTCGTGAGCCTGCTCGTCGGCGGCGTCGGCGTGGCGGCGTCCGTCGCGACGTTCATGCGTCGGCGCCGCCCGACGATCGCCGTGCTCAAGTGCCTCGGGGTCGACGCGCCGACGCTGTTCGCGACCTACGTCGCCCAGACGGCGCTGATCGGACTGGCGGGGAGCATCGTCGGCGTCGTGCTGGGGACGGCGCTGCTGCCGGCGCTCGTCGCGGCCACGCGCGAGATCGTCCCGTTCGCCGTCGACGGCGGCGTCGATCCGCTCACGATCGCGCGAGGCCTCGTGATGGGCGTCACCATCACGCTCCTCTGCGCGCTGTGGCCGCTGCTTCGCGTGCGCGACGTCCGGCCGGCGGAGGTGCTGCGGCAGGACGTGGCACCGGGGCGCTTCGTCGATCAGCCGGTGGAAGTCGTGCTGCCCATCACGCTCGGCCTGTCCGCGCTGGCGCTGTGGCAGGCGGGCTCCTGGAAGATCGGCGGCATCTTCATCGGCGCGTCGCTGGCCGCGCTCGTGCTGCTGGTACTGCTCGCGCGCGGCGTGGTGTGGCTCGCGCGCGCGCTGCCGCGCCGTGGCGCGCTCGCGTGGCGTCACGGCGTCGGCGGGCTCATGCGCCCGGGCGGGCAGGTGGCGGGCGTGATCGTCGCGCTGGGCGCGGGCGTCATGTTGCTCGAAGCCGTCGCGCTCCTGGAGGCGAGCCTCGGCGCGCGCCTCGACCACGAGCGGCGGCGCGAGACGCCGTCGTTCTTCTTCGTCGACGTCCAGAGCGATCAGCGCGAGGCGTTCGCGCGCGTCGTCCACGAGGCCGGCGGCGTCACCCCGCGGGTCACGCCCGTGGTGCGCGCGCGTCTCGCCGCGATTCGCGACGAGCCGGTGACGCGCGCGATGGTGGACCGGCGCCGCGGCCGTCAGGGCGAGCAGCCGTTCTTCCTGGTGCGCGAGTACATGCTGACGTCCGCGGCGGCGGCGCCCGACGGCAATCGGCTGATCACCGGCCGCTGGTGGACCGACGCGGAGGCGAGCGCCCGGCCGCGCGTCTCGCTGGAGGAGGACATGGCGAAGTTCCTCGCCGTCGGCGTCGGCGACACGATCGCGTTCGACGTCCAGGGGCTCCGCGTGGACGCCGAGGTCATGAGCGTTCGCCACGTCGACTGGCAGAGCTTCACGACGAATTTCTTCGCGATCCTGTCGCAAGGCTCGCTCGACGGGGCGCCCACCATGTGGGTCGCGACGGCGCGCGTGCCGCCCGCGATCGAGGCGCGCGTGCAGGACGCCGTGGCGAGTCGCTTTCCGAACGTCACCGCGGTGGCGGTCCGCGACGTGCTGGAGCGGGTGAGCGGCCTGCTCGGCCAGATGGCGTTCGCCATCCGCACGATCGCCGCCTTCAGCATCGGCGCCGGGCTCGTGGTGATGATCGCCGCGCTCACCGCGACGCGCGCGCAGCGGCTCTACGAGTCCGTCATCCTGCGCACGCTCGGCGCGACGCGCGGCGTGGTCGCACGCGCGTTCGCGGTGGAGTACGCGTGCCTGGGGGCGGTGGCCGGCGTCGGCGGCACCGCGCTCGCGTCGGCGCTCGCGTGGATCGTCCTCGAGCTCCTCCTGGACACGCCGTGGCTCCTGGCCCCGCTGCCGCTCGCCGCCGGCGTGGCCGCGACGATCGTCGTGTCGGTCGCCGTCGGCTTCCTCGCGACCTGGCGGTTGCTCGGTCAGAAGCCGCTCCCGGTCCTGCGGCGCGAGTAGAATGGCGACCATGAAAGAGTTCACCCCGCTCGGCCTCGACCACGTCGTCCTCCGGGTCCGCGACCAGGCCGCCGCGCAGCAGTTCTACGTCGACGTGCTGGGCTGCACGCTGGAGCGGGTCAACGCACCGCTGTCGCTGATCCACCTGCGCTTCGGCGACCAGCTCATCGATCTCCTGCCCGGCAACGGCGACGGCGGGACGGGCATGGACCACGTCTGCCTCTCGATCCGGTGCGACGACATCAACGCCGTCGCGGCGGCGCTGGAGGCGAAGGGTGTGAAGCTCGAGGGCGAGGTCCGCCAGCGCTTCGGCGCGTGGGGCACGGGTCCGTCGCTGTATTTCCGCGACCCGGACGGGTACCGGATCGAGCTGAAGCCGCGGTAGCTCCGCTCCGGGCGCAGCGTCCTCTTCTAGCGCGTCATCGCCTCGACCTTGAAACCCGTCGCCTCGAGCACGGCGCACGTCAACTCCGCGATGAGCTGATTCGAGCGCCGCAGTCGCTCGATGAACTCCTCGGACAGCGCCCGCAGGAAAGCCGCCGCGGCGCCCGGGCTCATGTTCACCAGCGCGGCCACCGCCTTGCGATCGAGCACCAGCAGCTCGACCTCGGTCTCCGCGCGCATGGTGGCCGAGCGCGGGCGCCGATCGAACAGCGCCATCTCGCCCACGAACTCGCCGGCGCCGATCCGCGCCACGATCTGCTCCACGCCGCCGGTGATGCCCTTGACGATCGCGAGCGTCCCGCGGCGGACGAAAAACATCTCCGCCCCGTGCGCGCCCTCCTTGGCGAGGATCTGACCGGGGCGCAGGCGCCGCTCGCGCATGCGGGCGGCGAGCGGCGCGAGGTCGGCGTCCGCGAAGCGGGCGAGCGGCCGCACCGTGCGGAGGAACTCGCCTGCGGCCGCCACGTCCATGGCCGGTAGTGTACTCGGGGCTCGGTGGGCGCTGGTTCGCGCGGCCTAGAACAAGGCGTTGACCGCCGCCACGATGTCCTGCTGCGTGGGGATCGTCGCGCGCTCCAGCGTGTCGTTGTAGGGCATCGGGACCGCGCGCGCGGCCACGCGCGCGATCGGCGCGTCCAGCTCGTCGATCGCCTTCTCGCTCACCAGCGCCGCCAATTCGGCGCCGAAGCCGCCGCGCTTCACCGCCTCGTGCACGATGACGAAGCGGTGCGTCTTGCGAACCGACGCGAGGATCGTCTCCTCGTCGAGCGGGACCAGCGTGCGAGGGTCGATGACTTCCGCCGAGATGCCCTCCTTCGCGAGGTCGTCCGCGGCGGCGAGCGCGCGCGCGACCATCGCCTGCGTCGCGACGACCGTGACGTCCGACCCCTCGCGCTTCACCGACGCCCTGCCGATCGGCAGGATGTAACGATCCACGGGGACGAAGCCCTTCGTCGCGTAGAGCGCCTTGTGCTCGAGGAAGATCACGGGGTTGTCCTCGCGGATCGCCGCGGCGAGCAGGCCCTTGGCGTCGTACGGGTTCGCCGGCGCGATCACCACGAGGCCGGGCACGTGGATGAACCACGCCTCGAGGCTCTGCGAGTGCTGCGCGGCGAGCCGGATGCCGCCGCCCTGCGGGCCGCGGATCACGACCGGGACCGTCGGCTTGCCGCCGAGCATGAACCGGAACTTCGCCGCCTGGTTCACGATCTGGTCCATCGTCATCGCGATGAAGTCCCAGATCTGGATCTCGACGATCGGCCGGAGGCCCGCGATGGCCGCCCCCACGCCCGCGCCGAGGAACGTCGGCTCGGAGATCGGCGTGTCGCGCACGCGGTCCTCGCCGAACTTCTCGCGCAGGCCCTTCGTCACCTGGAAGATCCCGCCGATGAGGCCGACGTCCTCGCCCATCACGAACACGCGGTCGTCACGCTCCATCTCGCCGCGGATCGCCTCGTTGAGCGCCTCGCCCATCGTGATCTCGCGCGTCCCGGCCGGCGGCTCGGGGCCGCTGACCTCGACGTGCGGTGCCAGCACCGACGCCTCCATCAGCTCGACGGTCGGCTCGGCGCTCTGCGTGCCGAACTCGACGGCGCGGTCGAGCTCCAGCTCGACGTCCTCCTCGAGCTCCTTCAGACGCATCGGCGTCGCGCGCTTGCCCTCGATCAGCGCGGTCTTGAAGAACGCGACCGGATCGCGCTCGATCCACTCGCGCTCCTCCTCCTTCGTCCGGTAGTCGGGGAGGTTCGCGCGCATGCTGTGGCCGCCCCAGCGGTACGTGACGGCCTCGATGAGGCTCGGCCCCTCGCCGGCGCGGGCGCGCGCCACCGCGTCGCGCACCGCTTCGTAGACCGCCATCACGTCGTTGCCGTTGACCTGGACGCCGGGGAAGCCGTATGCCTTCGCGCGGCCCGCGATCGACTCGCCGGCCGTCGTGCGCTTCGACGCGGTCGAGAGCGCGTACTGGTTGTTCTCGCAGAGGAAGATCAGCGGCAGCTTCCACACGGCCGCGAGGTTCATCGCCTCGTGCACGACGCCCTGGTTGGCGCCGCCGTCGCCGAAGAACGCGATGACCACGCGATCGGTCCCGCGGAGCTTCGCCGCGAGCGCGGCACCCGTGCCGAGCGGGATCCCGCCGGCCACGATGCCGTTGCAGCCGAGGATGTTCGCGTCGACGTCCGCGATGTGCATCGAGCCGCCGAGCCCGCGGCAGTAGCCGGTCTCGCGGCCCATCAGCTCCGCCATCATGCGGTCGACGGACGCGCCCTTCGCGATGCAGTGGCCGTGGCCGCGATGGGTGCCGGTGATGTAGTCGCCGTCGCGCAGGTTCGCGCACGCGGCGGTCGCGACCGCTTCCTCGCCGACGTAGCTGTGCGCCGTGCCCTTCACGAGGCCGGCGGTGAAGAGCTCGGTGGTCCGCTCGTCGAAGCGGCGGATCTTCACCATCGTCGTGTAGAGGCTCTCGAGGGCCTGCACGCTGAGATCGAGCTTCATGGCGGCTCCTTGCCCCGTCCCGGGCCACCCACTCTACTACGGTCCGCGGTCGACGAGGTCGCCCGAGCGCCGGATGTCGAGCGTCGGCGAGAGCCCCGTCGGCATCTCGAGCTTCTCGAGCCGCGTGATCCGGTTCATGCGCGCGAGAATCTCGGGGATCCGTCCGATCGCCACCCGGACGTGCGACACGCGCTCCGGGTCCGGAATCGCGGTGAGCACGAGCTCCATGTGGCCCTGGAGAACGGCCAGCGGGTTGTTGATCTCGTGCGCCGCTGCTGCGGCGAGCGCCGCGACCTCGCGCAGAGCGGTCGCCTCGCGGGCGAGCGTCTCCTGCTGGCGCCGCGCGGTCACGTCAATCACCATGCCCTCGCGGTACATGCCACTCTCCGCCCGGGTCTCTGTGAGCTGGACGAGCACCCACACCGCGCTGCCGTCCTTGCGCCGACCTCGAAACTCGCCTGTGACGCTCCCGCCGCCCGCGAGACGCTCGATGAGGCGGTCGCGGTCCCCGGGATCCATGTAGCGCTCCGTGAGAGGCTCGGCGATGACCTCGGCGGCCGACTCGTATCCGAAGATGCGCGCGTACGCGGGATTGCAGTCGATGAGCCGATCGTCGCGCGTGCCAAAGATCCCCGCGAGGTTTCGCTCGAACAGCCCGCGGTAGCGTTGCTCCGCGAGCTCCGCTTGGCGTGTCCGTGGGGACAGCGCCTCGGCCATCTGGTCGAACGCGCGACCGAGCTCGCCGATCTCGCCGGCGGCGTCGTGGTCGCCGACGCGGCTGGCGAGGTCGCCGTCGGCGAAGCGACGTGTCGCCGCGATCACGCGTCGCAGCGGCCGCACGAGGAGCCGCTCGCCGCCGATCCATATCACGGCGAGCACCGCGCCGAGGATGAGGACGAGCACCGCCGCGAGGCCGACGAGGTCCCGGGACATCGCCCACAGCACGGCTTCGCGGTCGACCCCGACGACGACCGTCGAGGCGGTGGCGCTCGTCAGCGGCGCGACCGCGGCGATCCTCGTGCGACCGTCGAGATCCTGCACGGTCATGTGGACCATCGCGGCGGCGCCGATCGTTCGTGCGAGGTCGGTGCCCCCGACACTCTTCCCGATCCAGCCCCGCGCCTCCGGCAGGCGAAGAAAGACGGTGCCGTCGCGATCGATCAGCGTCACGGATGTCGCCGGGCCGATGCGGATGTCCGCGAGCAGCCTCTGGAGCCAGGTGACGTCGAGCGCGCCGAAGATCATGCCGGACAGCGTCCCGGCGGGGTCGCGGATCGGATAGGCGAGGCCGAGGGACGGCTTGCCGCTGAGACGACCGATCGTGTACACGCCCACAGTGAAGCGTGGCACCTCGCGCATCCGTCTGAAGATGGGCCGATCAGCCAGCGTCGTGCCAGGCGCCGCTGCGGGCGCGCTACACACGATCGTGCCCTCGGCGTCCGTGACGCCGAGGGTGGTATACACGCCGTACTCGGCGAGGAGGCGCGCGAAGAGCGTCGCGCATTCGCGATCGCGGCGGTCCCTGACGACGGGGAGCTCGGCGAGCGCGACGAGGAGATGTCGTCCACGCTCGATCGCCGTGCGTTCCTCGCCCACGACGGTTCTGGCCAGGCGCTCGAGGTCGTGACGCGCCTCGTCCGAGGCGCGCCTCACGCTCGAGACCGCGACCCAGATCGCCACGGCGAGCAGTGGCAACGCGACGAGGCCGACGACGGCAAGCAACCGGGCGCGCAGGCGCATTCCGCGTCAGGTATATGGCGCGGCGAGCTCCGCAGCGCGGTGGAATGTCACGGGCTCTGGCTCGGGGCCTCGAGCGACTGCAGGACGAACGACTCGACGATGACGCGACGGTTCGCGGGCGACCGCGGCGGGATGGGGATCATGAAGTACGCGCGGCCGCCGGGCGTCACGTTGCCGTACGCCCAGCCGATGTGCTCGGCCACGCGCGCGCCGGCGTCGTCCAGCATCTCGACCTTCATGCGCACGAGCCCCGCGACGCCCTGTCCGTCGTTGTACACCCAGCCCGTGACGAAGCCGGGCCGCGAGAACTCCGTGCGCGTGTCGGGCTCCACCCGCAGGACCGGACCACGGGCGTCGAGCGGCTGCGCCGTCGCGGCGCCGACGAGGCCGGTCACCACTGCCACCACCGCCAGACAGATCGCTCGACGCATCAGGGCCTCCTGAGGAGGTTCGGCAACTCGTCCATCGCCGAGAAGATACCGCCACTCGCGGCGCGCAGGCGCGCGGCCGGCATCATGCGCGCGAAGCCGAACGCCGTCATCCCCGCGCGGTTCGCCGCGTCGACGCCGAGCGGGCTGTCTTCGATTACGGCGCAGCGCTCGGGCCGGATGCCGAGCGTCTTCGCGGCGTGGAGGAAGAGGTCGGGCTCGGGCTTGCCGCGCGCCACGTCCTGCGCGCTGAAGATCCGGCCGTGGAAGCGCGGCAGCAGTCCCGTCGTCGTCAGCGCGAGGCGGATCCGCTCGTGCGTGCCGCTCGATGCCACGCACGTCGGCGTCGCGATCCGGTCGAGCGCGGCGCCGACCCCCGGGATGGCCGTCAGCTGCGTCCGGAACGTCTCGAAGAGGCGCTCGTGATAGCGATCTTCGAGGTCCGCGGGCAGTGGACGGCCGAGGCGCCCCTCCGCCATCTCGCGCACGAGCTTCATGGAGCTGCCCATGTACTCGGCGATGCAGCTCTCGCGTGTGGATGGCAGTCCGGCCTCGCAGAGGAGGTCCGCGAGGATGCCGTTGGCGTGCCACTCGCTGTCGACGAGCACGCCGTCGTTGTCGAAGATGATCAGGTCGAAGCGGTCGGGCACGAGGGGGCCGTGACGGCCCCCGATGTTAACACGGCGCGGCCGTCAACGCGGCGACGCGCTCACCGCGTCGTCGGGCGCGCGCGCCACGGAGATCGTGTCGCCGACGCGCACCGCGCGAAGCAGCATCGCGTGGGGCTTCACGTCGCGCACGCCCTCGGTGTCGGTCGAGAGCTTCACGGTGCCGCGCTGCTGGTCGACCGCGAGCACTTTGCCGACGAGCCGGTGGGCGTCGCTCTTCGACTTCGGCTCGTCACGCCACGCTTCGAGCACCGGCACGACGTCGTCCGGCGTGCGTCCGGGCTTGTCGGGCGTGCGGGGCTGCGCCATGGCGGCCGGGCCCGGGCCGAGCACCAGCATCGTGACCGCCGCCCCTGCAGCGACCTTGCGAATGTTCATGAATCCCTCCATGGGTGTCGGGAATGCAGGCAACATGCGTGCCGCCGATCCGGGACGGTGGTCCTCCGCTGGCACCTCCGTTGCTCCGCAGAGCGTGCGGAGGGACGCCATGCTTCAGGTCATCGCCGCCGTCGTCGCGCTGTTGCTCTCGCCGGGCGAGACGCCCGCGCAGAGCGCGCCGGATCGGCCCGCCGCAGGCATCAATCGCGAGACCGGCGCGCCCGGCAGCGCGGGACCGAAGGACGATGGCGTCGTGCAGCGCGGCAGCCAGCCGAATCCCGGCGAAGTGCGTCCGGGGAGCCGCGACGGCGATCAGCCGTCCGCGTCGGCGGGGGAGCTGCAGCCGCGCGCGGCGCGGCGGATCTTCGGGCTGCCGGTGACCGTCGCGTTGATCGTCGCCGCGGTCATCGTCGCGATCGTCGCGCTCGCGGGCTTCGTGATCCCCGAGCGCCGGCGGCGCGCTCGACCTGACATGGGGGGACGCCTCTCGCGTCCCCCCAAGCCCCCTTACGCTTCGGGCCCGGAATGAATCCGGGCCCTCCGCGAGTGCCGGTACCTACTCGATCGAGACGCGGAGGCGGGCCTGAGCGTCGCGCAGCGCCTCCTCGACCGCCGCGGGCCGCGCGCCGCGCGCGAAGATGAAGCCGAGGTACTGCCGGCCTTCCGGCAGCGGCTCGAGCGCCTGCCCGACGTGCACGGTGATCGCGACGTCCTCGATGCCCTCGACGCCTTTCGCGTCGTCGACGCCGTGCACCGCGCGGAGCGTGCCGGCACGCGGGATCGGCAACATCATCACGCCCGCGGCTTGGCCCTCGCGCTCCAGCGACGCGATCGGCAGCCCCAGCGCCTGACGCAGGATCACTTCCTCGAGCGTCATGCCCGTTCCGAAGCGCAGCGTGCGCGAGCAGAGGCCGCCGATCGAGCGCGCGGCGACCTCGAGGATCCACGGCCCCGCCTCGTTCACGCGGAGCTCGGCGTGCACCGGCCCTTCACGCAGACCGAGCGCGGCGCACGCGTCGGCGGTCGTGCGGACGATCGCTTGCTGCACCTCCGCCGGGAGGCGTGACGGCGTGACGTAGAGCGTCTCCTCGAAGAAGGGCCCGACGAGCGGGTCGGGCTTGTCGAAGAGCGCGAGCGTCTGGAGCGCGCCGTCCACGAGCAAGCCCTCCAGCGCGACTTCGATGCCCGGGATGTATTCCTCGGCGAGCAAGAACTGCGCGGCATCGCCGGTGACGGCGACGTCGTCGCGCGCGAGGAGCGCCGAGATGCGGCGGAAGGCGGCCATGAACTGGTCGATGGTGTCGGCGCGGATGACGCCGCGGCTGGCGGAGAGCGCCAGCGGCTTCAGGACGCAGGGAAACGCGACACCGCGCGCGGCCAGGAACGGATCGTCCTTCAGCGCGATCCGGCGGAAGCGCGGCACGCGCACGCCGGCAGCACGCAGACACTGGCGCATCTGGAACTTGTCGCGCGCGGCACTGACGGCCGCCACGACGTTCGCGCGCAGGCCGAGCCGCTCGGCGATCGCCGCGGCGGTGACCGCGGTGAGATCGTCCACGCCCACGACCGCGTCGAGCGGCCGCCGCGCGGCGAACGTCGCGGCCGTCTCCGCCGCGGCGCCGGGATCGGAGAAATCGAGCGTCAGGAGGTGATCGGGGACCGAGCGCTCGAAGGTGCTCGGCTTCTCGGACGCGCAGACGAGATCGACGCCCAGCGTGGTGGCGGCGTCGACGAAGTCTTCCGTGCGGTACGTCGAGGTCGGAAGGAGGAGAAGAAGTCTCGTTACGCTTTGCCGGCCGAGTAGTACGGGTTGGTGCCCTGCGAGTGATCGGTGGCGTCGAGCACTTCGACGACTTCCGGGATCTCTTCCTTGATCAGGCGCTCGATGCCCGCCTTGAGCGTGACATCCGCGGCCCCGCAGCCCTGGCAGCCGCCGCCCATCGTCAGATAGACGCGGTTGTCCTGGATGTCGACCAGCTCCACGAAGCCGCCGTGCCCGGCGACCGCGGGGTTGATCATCGTGTCGATCAGCTCCTGTACCTTGGAGCGGAGGTCCGGCGTCTCGGTGGTCATGGCATCACCTCCCCCGTAATCTACACGACCGGGCCGTCCTCAGCCACCTCCCAGGTGCAGGCCGTGCGGTCCATTCGTGGGGCGCGGCGGACTGCGCAATGCCGTGCGCGCGCGTGGCCTACGGCAGCGCGCGCTCGGCGAGGGCCACCTGGCCCTCCGTGGGCTCGCTTCAGCAGAACCACGGCTCGGTGAGTCTCGGGGCGGCGCGCGCGGCCACCGTCTCAGCGCCGTCGCCCAGACCCGCCAGACCGCGGATGCGACGGAACGTCACCGCCGCGTCCTCCTTCTTTTCCGCCGCCTCGGCGACGAGGGCCGAGACGTCGGCGTGGAGCTGATCCATGCGCGGATCCGGATGCCGCCAGTGGTAGTGGAACGCGTCCGCCATCAGCGGGCCGAGATGCGGGCGCAGCGCGGGCGTGTCGAGGAGCAGGGAGCCCGGCGGCACGAGCAGACGGACGGAGAGCTGCACCGGATCGACGTGAGACACGAGGCCTTCCGTGTCGATGAACTCGAGCATCGCGCGGTAGTCGTCGAGCGTCGTCCACGGCGTGAACGCCACCCACGTCGGGCGGAGCGCGATCCCTGCCGCGCGGACGACCGCGAGCGCTTCACGCACGTCGCCCGCGGTGTGGCCCTTGTCGAGATGCCCGAGCACGGTGTCGCTCAGCGACTCCACCGCCGAGACGATGAACAGGCAGCCGAGTGCCCCGAGCTCCGGCAGGTCGGCGCGCCGCGCGAGCAGGTGCTCGACCTTCGCCGTGACGCCGAACGTGAGCCGCGGGAACTCCGCGTGGAGCGCGCGCGCGACCGCGAGCGCGTGGCGCGGGCCGTTGAGAAAATCCGGATCGCCGAACGTGATGTGTCCGGCGCCCGCGGCGACGAGCTGGCGGATGTCCGCCTGCACGACGTCGGCCGGGATCACGAAGAAGCGCCCGCCGTAGACGGGCGGGATCGGGCAGTGCCGGCAGAGATGCTTGCACCCGCGGCTCGCCTCGACGTAGCCCGCGAGCGTCAGCTGGCCGTCGCGCTCGAGCTTCGCGTAGCGCGTGAGCTTCGGCAGCGCCGCGCGGCTCGGCACGGGCACGTCCGGACGCGCGAGGTGTGGCGCCCGCGCGCGCTCGACGGTCTCGCCGCGCTCGAGCCGCCGCGCGAGCTCCACCAGCGGCGCTTCGATCTCGCCACTCGTGACCGAATCGGCGCCGTGCGCGAGCAGGTACTCCGCGTTCAACGTCGCGTAGAGCCCGTAGAACGCGATGTGACACGTGGGATTCGCGGCGCGCACGCGCGCGGCGACTTTCACGCCGAGCCTGAGCGCGGTGTGCATCGGCACGGAGATCGTGACGAGCCGCGCCCCCCGCGCGCGCTCCGGATCGAACGGCTCCACGGACACGTCGAGCGTCGCCGGCGCGTAGCCCGCGCGCTCGAGCGCGGCCGCGGGCCACGCCACCGCCAGCGGCTGGTGGCCGAGCTCGTAGCACGCGATCAGTAGAATCTCGCCGGGCCCGCGCATGGGAGTCTCAGTGTATCGTGAGGGCGCTGGCCACTCTCACCGTCCGGAGGAGACCCCCATGGCAGTGAAGATCACGATCCGTCCGAATGGGCCGTACGTGGTGGAAGGCGAGGTCGAGCTGATCGACGTCGACGGGAACAGGATCGACACGAGCGACAAGCCGCGCACCGCGCTCTGCCGCTGCGGCAGCTCCGTCACGAAGCCCTACTGCGACGGGACCCACAACAAGGTCGGCTTCCAGGCGGCCGAGGTCGCCGCCGCGCAGAAGAAGTAAGTAGCCCGCGCGGCCCCTCTCGGGACGACACGTCGTGCTCTCAGGGCGCGGGCGGAATCTCGGTGCCGGGCGGCACGTCGGTGAGCAACACCAGATCGTCCACGCCGTCGACGGCGGGCCGGGTGTTGGGCTCGGACGTGATCGTCCGGCTGCGACTCGGCGAGAACCATTCCCACAGCCCGCTCGGCGCGCCCGCGTCCTGAGCCTCGCCCATCTCCGGGCCTACTTCGCCGGACTCGGAGCGTTCGGTCTTTCGTGCGCGCTTCGCTTCCTGCTTGGCCTTCGCGAGGTCCTGCCGTCGTCGCCGCTCGAAGCCGTAGTTCCGGCGGGGGCTCAGCGGCGTCTCAGGTGCGAGGTCGAGCGGCGACCCGGCTTGGCGGCCGTGGACGTGTCCTTGATGTTCAGCGACTTCATGCGCCCCGTGCCTTCGGACACGGCGGCGGAGATCGTCGGATACCGCGTGCGGGACTCTTCGACCACTTCCCCGGCGTTGTTGATGATGCGCCACGTCCAATCGGGGCGGTTGGGCGTGGAGTACGCGATCACGTGCATCGAGCGCTCCTCGAGCTCCCGGTGACGAAGTGAACGGCCATGTGGCGGGACGGCGTCACCGCCGTCCCGCCACGCCTGTCGAGAGCCGGATTACCAGCGGCGCGAGCCGCCGCCTCCGCCTCCGTAACCGCCGCGAGAACCGCCGCCGAAGCTGCCGCTCCGACGCGCGCCACCCGAGCCGCCTTCCTTGGCCTTCTCGACCTGAAGACGGCGACCGTCGATCTCCTGACCATTGAACTTGGAGATGGCCTGCTCGGCTTCCTCCGCCGAGCCCATCTCCACGAAACCGAAGCCACGGGAACGGCCCGTGTCGCGATCGGTCACCACGGTGGCCGACTCGACCTGCCCACACTCCGCGAACAGCTCGCGCAGACGCTCGTTGGAAGTCGCGAAGTTCAAGCCACCGACGAACAGTTTGTGCGCCATGAGGCGCCTCCTTTAGTACTCTTCCGCCCTTAGTCTTTGCTGCACGTCCCAGAACGCGGAAGGAGAACCGGAGACGCGGTCCAGCGAGGATGATCGTTCGCCCTGAATCGACTACCGCCCCAGACAAGAGAAATCCTACACCCGATGTGGACTTGCCCGCAAGTTGTGCCGAACTGACCACGCGGGCTCTCGGGCCTGGCTGGTATATCCTCGGCCCGTGACCATCGAAGACGTCGTCCTCCGGCACGACAAGCGGGGGGTCTCGGACCTCCGCCCCCACCTGCCGAAGGATTTCTGCCATCAGGCCGCGCAGTTACTGGCCGGCCCGCCCGGGGTGGCCCTCATCACCACCGGGTTCTACATCCTGAGGACCGGGACCCCGGAGACGGACGGACCCCCCGGTGCGGTGGCCATCGGACACGCCCTCGAGCGGCTCGGCTGGCGCCCGCTGTACGTCACCGACCGGGTGTGCGAGCCCCTCATGCAAGGGCTCACGGCTCCCGGCCAGGTGATCGGCTTCCCGGTCACCGACGCCCTGGCCAGCGTGCGATTCGCGAAAGAGGTGCTCGACCGTCACCGGCCATCGCTCCTGATCTCGATCGAGCGGTGCGGACGCACGGCGAACGGCCGGTATCTCAACATGCGCGGCCTCGACGTCTCCGCCGAGACCGCGCAGATCGATTTTCTCTTCGAAGGCATCATTCCGAGCGTGGGCATCGGCGACGGTGGCAACGAGATCGGCATGGGCAACGTGGCCGACGCCGTCGCGGCGTCGGGCAAGCTCGTCAGCGATCCGTGCGTGACGTCCGTGAGCCGGCTCGTCATCGCGAGCGTGTCGAACTGGGGCGGCTACGGGCTCGTCGCGGCGCTCTCCGCGTTGACGGGTCGCGATCTCCTGCCGACGGTCGAGGACGAGCGGCGGCTCGTCGAGCGCACGGCGGCGCTCGGCGCGGTCGACGGCACGACGGGCGAGGCCGACGGCAAAGTGGACGGCTTCGATCCGCCCGTGACCGCCGAGATCCTCACGGATCTGCGGAGGCTCGTCGCGTGAGCCGCTTCGAGCATCTCCGCGCGCGTCACCCGCGCTTCACGTACGAGGACTACGCGGTCGAGCGCAGGGGTGAGGATCTGACGCTCACGTTCAGCTTCACGATGGCGCCGGACGTCGCGTTCGCGCCGACGACCACGCTGCACGCCGCCGACGCCACGCGGCTCGCGTCGCTGCCCGCCGAAGCCCTCGACAACCTCGCGTTCCACCTCGGGATGATCGAGCTCCTGAGCTACTGGAAGACCGCGTGCGCGCCGGAGATCGTCATCAAGGCGGGCGCGCTCGACGCGGAGCAGGTCGCGTGGTGGCGCGACCTCGTCCTCCACGGGATGCGCGAGTTCTTCTTCGTCAACGGGATCGACTTCCGGCGCGACGATCTGTTCACGCTCGTGACCTCGCCGCGCGCCGGACGGCCGACCGCCCGCTTCGACGCCGCGTTGCCCGACGCCGAGGACCTCGTGCTCGTGAGCGGCGGCAAGGACTCCGCGTTCACGCTCGAGTTCCTGCGCGAGCGCGGCCACGCGGTGCGCGCGCTCTTCCTCAACCCCGCGCCGGCCGCGCGCGACGTCGCGCGGGTGGCGGGCTGCGCCAGGTCTCTGATCGTCGCGCGGACGCTCGATCCGGCGATGCTCGCGCTGAACAAGGCGGGCTACCTGAACGGCCACACGCCGTTCTCGGCGTACCTCGCGTTCCTCGGCGCGGCGTGCGCGGTGGTCTACGGCCATCGCAACGTCGTGGTGTCGAACGAGCGGAGCTGCGACGAGCCGGCGGCGCACTACCTCGGCGCGGACGTCATCCACCAGTACTCGAAGACGTATCGCTTCGAGGCGCTGGTGGCCGATTACCTCCGGCGTCACCTCGCGCGCGAGGTGCTCCTCTGGAGCCTCCTGCGCCCGCTGTACGAGCTGCAGGTCGTGAAGCTCTTCAGCGCGTTTCCGCGGCAGTTCCCGGTCTTCCGGAGCTGCAACCGGGGGTCGAAAGCCAACACGTGGTGCGGCGAGTGCGCGAAGTGCCTCTCGATCTACACCGCGCTCTATCCGTTCGTCTCGGACGCCGAGATCCGCGGGATCTTCGGCGCCGACCTGTTCGCGCGCGCCGATCTCGTCCCGCTCGCGCGCGCGCTCGTGGGTCTCACGGAGACGCGCCCGCTCGAATGCGTGGGCGCGATCGACGAGACGCTGGCCGCGTTCCACCTGAGCCGCGAGAAAGCCGCGGGCGCGGGCCGGCCGCTGCCGCCCGTGCTCGCGTGGTTCGCCGAGGACGTCGCGCCGCGCCATCCCGACCTCGCCGTCACCGCCGCCCGGATCCTCGACGACTGGAGCGATCGGCACGGCGTGCCTGCCGCGTACGCCGACGCGCTCCGCGCGCGCCTGTCCCGACCGCGTGGCTGATCCGCTCGACGGCCTCGAACGGAAGTCGGTCCTCATCATGGGCCTCGGCGTCGAAGGACGCGACGTCTTCCGCTTCCTGCGCGCGCGGTTCCCCGACAAGGAGCTCGCCGTCGCGGAGACGCTCGCGCTCGACGAGCTGCCGGCCGAGGGCCGCGCGCTCCTCGAAGGCGACCCGCACGTGCGCGTGCATCTCGGCGCCGATCACCTGCGCCACATCGGCGAGTACCAGGTGGCGTTCCGCTCGCCCGGGATTCCGCTGCGCGGGCGCGCGCTGCAGGAGGCGAAGGCGCGCGGCACCGAGCTCACGTCGCAGACCGCGCTCTTCTTCGCGCTCTGCCGCCACCGCGTGATCGGCGTCACCGGCACGAAGGGCAAGAGCACGACGAGCGTCTTGATCCACTCGATCCTCTCCGCGCACGCGCGCGAGGTGCATCTCGTCGGCAACATCGGGCCGGACCTGGGCGGCGTCTCGCCGCTGCTCGCGCTGACCCGCGCCGGCGACGAGGCGCTGTTCGTGTACGAGCTGTCGAGCTTCCAGCTCGAGGGTCTCGACCGGAGCCCCGACGTCGCGGTGATGCTCGACGTGGTGCCCGAGCACCTCGATCACCACGGGAGCTTCGAGGCGTACCTCGACGCGAAGACCAACATCACGCGGCACCAGCGGACGCGCGACTGGTTCGTCTACGACGCGCTCTCGGCGACGGCGAGCGCCGTCGCCGAGCGCAGCCCCGCGCAGCTCATGCCCTGCCGCATCGACGGGCCCGTGGAGCGCGGCGTGTTCATCGAGGAGAACTACCGGATCGTCTTCGCCGCGGCGTTCGGGCGCGAGGACATCGTCGACGTCGCCGAGGTCTCGCGTGCGCTGCCCGGCCGCTTCAACCTGCGCAACGTGCTGCCGGCGGTCGGCGTGGCGCGCATCCTGTCCCTCGACAACGACGTGATCATCCGCGGGTTGCGCGGCTTCCAGCCGCTGCGCGACCGCTTCGAGAACGTCGGCACGTTCCGCGGGATCACGTTCTACAACGCGTCGATCGCGACGGTCCCGGAGGCGACGATCGCCCACCTCGCGGCGCTGGCGCCGCGCGTGTCGACGGTGATCCTCGGCGGCGTGGACCGGGGGGTCGACTACGACGCGCTCGCGCGCCGGCTGCTCGACGACCGCGTGGCGACGCTCATCCTGTTCCCGGAGACGGGCACCCGCCTGTGGGAAGCGGTGACGAAGGAAGCCGCGGCGCGCTCACGGCCCGCCCCGCGCCACATCGACGTGACCGACATGGAGACGGCGGGGCGCGAGGCCTACGTGCTCACGCCCTCGGGCAGCATCTGCCTGCACTCGCCGGCCGCGCCGAGCCGCGGCGGGCTCTTCAAGGACTACGCGGACCGCGGCGCGCAATTCCGCGACTGTGTCCGCCGCCTCGGCCAGCAGTAGCGCGCCGGCGGCGACCGCGGGGCACGCGCGCGCTATCCGGGCTCCTGTCCTCGCAGAGCCTGCGGATGTCGGCCGGATAGCGCGCGCGTGCCCCGCGGCCGCCGCCGGGGGCCTTACTCGTAGAGGTGGCAGGCGACGCGGATGCCAGTGCGGAGCTTTGGCTCCTCGCCCCGGCAGCGTTCCATCACGCTCGGGCAGCGCGGATGGAAATGACAGCCCGCCGGCGGGTTGAGCGGGCTCGGGACCTCGCCCGCCAGCACGATCTCCTCGCGCTTCTCGTCGGGGTGCGACGGGAGCGCGGCGGCGAACAGCGCGCGCGTGTACGGGTGGCGTGCCGCCGTCGCCACGGTGTTCGCGTCCCCGAGCTCGACGACGCGCCCGAGGTACATGACCGCGATCGTGTGGCTCATGTGCGCCACCGCGGCCAGGTCGTGCGCGATGAAGAGATACGCCAGGCCGAGCTCGGCCTGGAGATCGCGGAGCAGGTTGAGGATCTGCGCGCGGATCGACACGTCGAGCGCCGACACCGGCTCGTCGAGCACCACCAGCGACGGCGAGAGCGCGAGCGAGCGCGCGATGGCGATGCGCTGCCGCTGTCCGCCCGAGAACTCGTGCGGGAAGAGCGCCGCCGCCCTCGCGGGGAGTCCCACCAGGTCGAGCAGGCGCTCGAGCCGTCTCTTGAGCTCCGGCGTGTCGTGGCGCTCGTGCGTGATCAGCGGCTCCATGATGATCTCGCCGACACGCATGCGCGGATTCAACGAGGCGTACGGATCCTGGAACACGGCCTGGATCCCGCGGCGATAGCGCCGGCGGCCGGCCGCATCGAGCGACGCGACGTCCTCGCCGTTGAATCGCAGCGCCCCACCGGTCGGATCCTCGAGCCCGAGGACGAGCTTCGCCGTCGTCGTCTTGCCGCACCCGGACTCGCCGACCACGCCGAGCGTCTTGCCCTTCTCGATGGTGAACGAGATCCCGTCGACCGCGCGCACGGCGCCGTGCGCCTTCCCGAACACGCCGCGCCGTACCGGGAAGTGCTTGAAGAGGTCGACGGCCTCCAGCAGCGCCGTCATGACCCGGCCACCCAGCAGCGGACCGTGTGACCGTTGGTCGTGCCCGTCTCCGGCGGCGCCTCGCCGCGACAGCGGTCGATCGCGTCGGGGCATCGCGGGTGGAACGCGCAGCCCAGCGGCGGCGCCGAGAGGTCGGGCGGCTGCCCGCCGATGGCCGTGAGCCGGTTGCGCGAGTCGGCGAAGCGCGGGATCGACTGCAGCAGCGCGCGCGTGTACGGATGCCGGGGCTGGTCGAAGATCTTCCGTACCGGCCCGAACTCCACGAGGCGCCCCGCGTACATCACCGCGACGCGGTCGCACATCTTCGCCACGATCCCGAGGTTGTGGGTGATGAAGATCAGCGCCAGCCCGTGCTCGCGCTGGAGGTCGCGCAGCAGGGCCAGGTACTGCGCCTGGATCGTGAGGTCGAGGCTCGTCGTGGGCTCGTCGGCGATGAGGAGACGCGGCTCGCAGGCGATGCCCATCGCCCCGACGATCCGCTGCCGCATGCCGCCCGACATCTGGTGCGGGTACTCGCGCACGCGCGTCTCGGGCGCGGTGATGCGCACGGCCTTCAGGAGCGCGGTGGCCTTTTGCCACGCGGTCCGGCGCGGCGTGCCCTCGTGCACGCGCAGCGGCTCCGAGACCTGGTCGCCGATGGTGAACAGCGGGTTCAATGACGCCATCGGATCCTGCAGGATCATGGCGATCCGCTTGCCGCGGATCTGACGCATCTCCTCGGTCGACTTCTTGAGGAGGTCCTCGCCCTCGAAGAGGATCTCGCCGTCCGTCTTCCGCGCCGCCATCGGCAGGAGGCGCAGGATCGACAGCGCGAGCGTGGTCTTGCCCGAGCCCGACTCGCCGACGATGCCGAGCGTCTCGCCCGAGTTCAGCACGAGCGAGACGGTGTCCACCGCCTTGACGACGCGCGTGCCGCGCGCGCTCACGTAGTGCGTCGAATAGTTCTTGAGCTCGAGGAGGGGCGCCACGCTAGAGCTGCCTCAGCTGGGGATCGAGCTTCACGCGAAGCCAGTCACCGAGCAGGTTGGCCGACAGCACCATCAGCATGATGCACATGCCCGGCGTCACCGTGAGCCACCAGTAGCCCGCCATCAGGCCCTTCTTGCCGTCGGCGAGCATGAGGCCCCACGCCGGCTTCGGCGGCGGCACGCCCACGCCGAGGAACGACAGCGCGGCCTCGGCGACGATGACGACGCCGAGCTGGAGCGAGGCGATGACGATGGCCGTGTTGAGCACGTTCGGCAGGATGTGCCGCTTCATGATCGTCCACTTGGAGCAGCCGGCGACGATCGCGAGCCGCACGAACTCGCGCTCGCGCAGCGAGAGCACCTCCCCGCGGATGACGCGCGCATAGCGCGTCCAGTAGACCGCCGACAGGATGATGACGATGTTCATCTCGCTCGGGCCGAGGATGGCCGCGAGGAAGATCGCGAACGTCAGCGCCGGGATCGCGAGCCACGTGTCGGTCACGCGCATGATCAGCTGGTCCGTCCACTTGCCCATGTAGCCCGACAGGATGCCGAGGAAGGTGCCGATCGTGCCCGCGACGAAGACGGCGAGCAGACCGACCACCATCGAGACGCGGGCGCCGAAGATCAGCCGGGAGAGCACATCACGGCCGAGGTGGTCCGTGCCGAGCAGGAACTGCGAGGCCCCGCCCTGCTGCCACGCGGGGGGCTTGAAGCGCTGCCCGAGCTGGCCGACTTCGGGCGAGTGCGGCGCCAGCACGTCCGCGAAGATCGCGGCGAGCGCCAGCGTGCCGAGGATCACGACCGGGAACCACGGGAACCCCTTCATCCGAAGGGTGGACATCGTCCACTCGAAGGTGAGGGTGGCGGCGCGGCTGGCCATGGCTATGCTCCCAGACGGATACGCGGATCGATCACCGCGTAGAGCACGTCCACGACGAGGTTGACGACGACGATCATGGAGCCGCTGAGCAGGACGGTCGTCTGGACGACCGGGAAGTCACGGAACGCGATGCCTTCGTAGAGCAGTCGCCCGATGCCGGGCCACGCGAACACGGTCTCGACCACGACCGCGACGTTGACCATGAGCACGAGGTTGATGCCGGCGAGCGTGAGCACGGGGATGAGCGCGTTCTTCAGCGCGTGCTTCACGATGACGCGCTTCTCGGGGAGGCCCTTGAGACGCGCGAGCTTCACGTACTCGGACCCGAGCACCTCGAGCATCGACGAGCGGGTGATCCGCATGTGCGCCGCGGCGAAGAACCAGCCGAGCGCGAAGGCCGGCATGATGACGTGCCAGATCGTGCCCGAGCCGGACGACGGCAGCCAGCCGAGGTACACGGAGAAGAAGAGGATCAGCAGCAACCCGACCCAGAACTGCGGCATCGAGAGCCCGAGCAGCGCGAACACCTTGCCGAAGTTGTCCCAGAACTTCCCGACCTTCACCGCGGCGATGATCCCGCTGGGGATGCCGATGACGAGCGAGAAGACCATCGCGGCCGCCGCGAGGAAGAGCGAGCTCGGCAGGCGCGACAGGTAGAGCTCGAGCACGGGCGTGCGGTAGTAGAACGACTTGCCGAAGTCGCCGCGGACGATGTCCTTGACGAAGCTGGCGTACTGCACCGCGAGCGACCGGTCGAGCCCGAGCTGCTCGCGGATCATCGCCATGTCCTCTTTGCTCGCCCCCGGCTCGACGAGGAGGACCGTCGGGTCCCCCGTGAGGCGGACGAAGAGGAAGATCGTGAGGGAAAGCAAGAACAGAGAGATCAGGGAATACGTCAGCCGTTGCAGGATGAATTTTTTCATCTCCGCTCGCTCCCTCTACTTCTTGAGTCGCACGTCCTCGTAAGGCGCCGAGTATGCATGACCCGGGATCAACCCGAGCCCGGATTCTTGCACCCGCTGGCCCTGGCCGTTCAGGAAGCCGAGCTCCCAGATCGGGATGATCATCGCCTTCTCGTGCACGAGCTGCTGGATCTTGTGGAGGATGGCTTCACGCTTCTTGCGATCGAGCTCGGCGGCCTGCTCGGCGAAGAGCCCGTCGATGTCCGGGTAGCTGCCGTAGACGAACGGGCCGCCCTTGACGACGAAGCTCTCGAGCCGCGTCGCCGCGTTCCCGAAGGCGCCGCTCGCCGTGTACGCGAGGTTCTTGTACTTCTTGTCGGTGTAGCCGCTCCAGTACGCGGCCCGCTCGACGTTCTTCATCCGGGTCTTGATCCCGAGCTGCTGCTGCAGCATGCCGGCGACGATCTCCTGCACGTTGGCGTAGGAGATGTCCATGTAGTAGTCGCCGGCGTCGAAGCCGTTCGCATAGCCGGCCTCGGCCATGAGCTTCTTGGCCTGGGCGACGTCGACCTTGTAGGCCGGGGGCTTCCAGGAGAAGTCGAACGTGCTCGGGATCAGGCTATGCGTGATCCGCGAATGCCCGAGCGTGACGGCCTGGTTGATCGCGTTCCGATCGACCACCAGGTTCGCCGCGAGGCGCACGCGGCGGTCGTGCCACGGCGACTTCGGGTCCCACTGGTCGAGCATCGCGACCCACTGCGGCGCCTGGATGATGGTCGGCTTCAGCGTGAGGCCGGGCGTCCGCTGGAGCTCTTCGGCCAGCTCGCCGCGGATCGAGTACACGATGTCGATCTCGCCGCGCTTGAGCGCCGCCAGCCGCGTGGTCTCGTCGGGGATCATCTTGAACACGAGCCGCTTCACGCTCGGGCTCTTGCGCCAGTACTGGTCGAACGCCTCGAACACGAGCTCCACGCCCGGGTTGAACGAGACGAACTTGTACGGCCCGGCGCCGACGGGCGCCTTCTTGTAGCCGTCCTCGCCGACCTTCTCGACGTACTTCTTCGGCACGATCCACCCCGCGCCGCTCGAGAGCGCGTAGAACGTGAGGAAGTCGGGCCACGGGTTCTTCAGCTTGAAGCGCACCTGGTTCGCGCCCACCGTCTCCACGCTCGCCACGCGCTCCTTGAGGCTCTTGGCCGCGGTGCCGCGGTAGCGCTCGAACGAGTACTTCACGTCCTCCGCGGTGAGCGGGCTGCCGTCGTGGAACTTGACGTTCTTGCGCAGCGTGAACTCGTACGTCTTGCCGTCGGGCGAGGCCTTCCACGACTCCGCGAGGCTCGGCACCATCGGGTGCTCGGGCATGGCCTTCACCATGCTGTCGTGCAGCGCGTACATCACCATGTACGGGGTGATCAGGTTCGGCGTCTCGGCCGGATCGAACCATGTCGGAGCGAGCGTGATGTGCACGCCCCACGTGAGCTGCCCTTCAGGTGCTGCGTAAGCCGGCGTAACGGTAACAGTCCAGAGAGCGAGTGCAGCGACCAGCGCACGAGCGATCGGCATCCGATGTCCTCCTGGGCGGGTGAGCAAAATGTGCGTCATTATCGCCAACTTGCCCGACCTGTCATGACGCGGCGCAGCGCGTCGGCCGGTCGAAGCTTCGCCGCCGGGAGCGCGAGGCTCCGCGCGTGACCCTATCGGCATACTGGTTGTATGAAGGCGTGGCTCCGGGTCGCCGGCGACTGGCTGCTCGCCTCGGCCGCTGGCCTCCGACACCGGCTCAGGCGGCTGCCCCGCTCGATCCACCTCGGCCGCTTCGGCACGTGGTCCACGATCACCCTGGCCGGGACATCGGCGCGGCGGCGCTCGAGCCCGAAGTCCTGACGTCCGTCGGTGACCATCGCGGCGAGGCGTATCACCCGGTCAAGCTCGCCGACGTCCCGCCGGTGCTCATCCAGGCCGTGCTCGCCGCCGAAGACCACCGCGTCTTCGATCACGGGGGCGTGGACGTCCGCGGGCTCCTGCGCGCGGCGTGGACCAATCTCCGCGGCGGCCGCGTCCTCCAGGGCGGCAGCACGATCACGCAGCAGCTCGTGAAGAACCGCCTGCTCACGCCACAGCGCACGGTCATGCGCAAGCTCAACGAGGCGTGGCTGTCGACGGTGATCGAGTGGCGCTACTCGAAGGAGCGGATCCTCGAGGCGTATCTCAACGAGATCTACCTGGGCCAGCGCGGCGCCATCGCCGTCCGCGGCATCGGCGCGGCCGCGCGCTCGTACTTCGGCGAGGAACCGCATCAGCTCACGCTCGGAGAGGGAGCAGTCCTCGCGGGATGACACGCGCGCCGAACCTCTACTCGCCGGCGGCGAACCCCGCGCGCGCGCGCGAGCGCCGCAACGTCGTGCTCGCGCGGATGAAGGACATCGGGATGATCAACGACGCCGACCTGCGCGAGGCGCAGGGGCAGGCCGTCGTCGCGCGTCCGGCGCCGGGCCAGCTCGCGGCGTACTTCGTGGACCACCTGCGGCGTGAGATCGAGGAGCTCGGGGCCGACGAGCTGAGCGACGCGCCGGGCGCCCGGCTCTACTCGAGCCTCGACGTCAATCTCCAGCGCTTCGCCGAAGCGGCGATCGCGCGCGGGATCGACCGGCTCGAGAGCCGCCTGCCGCGCCTGCGCCGCCCGAACGGTGATCGGCTGCAGGCCGCTCTCGTCGCGCTCGATCCGCGCACGGGGCAGGTGAAGGCGCTCGTCGGCGGGCGCGACTACCGCACGAGCCAGTTCAACCGCGCGATCTTCGCGCGCCGTCAGCCGGGTTCCGCGTTCAAGCCGTTCGTGTACCTCGCCGCGCTCAGCCCGCAGCGCAACAGCGCGGTGTTCACGGCGGCGTCGCTCGTCGACGACTCGCCGCTGACGATCCACGTGGGGCGCGACCCGTGGAGCCCCCGCAACTACGACGACAAGTACGAAGGCCAGGTGACGGTGCGGCGCGCGCTCGAGCTCGCTCAACAGCGCGGCCGTGCGCGTGGCCACGGCGACCGGCCTGCCCGCCGTGGTCGACGCCGCGCGGGCGCTGGGCATCGAGAGCCCGCTCTCGCCGGTGCCCGCGCTCGCGCTCGGCGCGTTCGAGGTGACGCCGCTCGAGCTGGCGCGCGCGTACGTCGCGTTCGCGAACGGCGGGCAGAGCCCGCGCGGGGCGACGGCGCTCGTCGCCGCGTACGCCGGCAACGGCGACACGTGGGAGCTCGACACGGCCGAGCCGACGGTGGCGATGTCACCGGCCGAGGCGTACCTGATGACGTCGTTGCCGGAGAGCGTCGTGACGAGCGGGACGGGCGCCGCGGCGCGAGGGCTCGGCGTGCCCGGCGCGATCGCGGGCAAGACCGGCACCACCAACGACGGCCGCGACGCGTGGTTCGTCGGCTACTCGCCGACGCTGCTCGCGCTGGTGTGGGTCGGCTTCGACAGCAACGAGCCGCACGGTCTGCCGGGTTCCGAGGGCGCGCTGCCGATCTGGTCGGACTTCATGAAGCAGGCGCTCGAGCTGAACGTGCCGGTGCAGTCGTTCGCCGTTCCGGCGGGCATCGCGTTCGCGGAGGTCGACACGACGAACGGCCGCCTCGCGACGCGCCACTGTCCGGCGGTCGTGCGCGAGACGTTCCTCGCGGGCACCGAGCCGCCGCCGTGTCAGGAGCGCGGAGTCGCCCGCACGACCCCGCCCCGGCGACCGAGCCACTTCCGTCGTCATGGGGAAGGCGTCGTGGTATGGCGACGCGCATCAGGGGCGCCGGACCGCCAGTGGTGAGATCTACGACATGAAGGGGATGACGGCGGCGCACCGGACGTGGCCCTTCGGCACGCGTGTCAGAGTCACCAACGTCGCCAACGCGAAGTCCATCGTCGTGCGCATCAATGATCGGGGGCCGTTCGTCGATGGAAGGATCATCGACCTGTCACGCGCGGCGGCGCGCGAGCTCGGGGTTCTCGGAACCGGGGTGGTCACCGTGCGGCTCGAAGTGCTCGAGGACGCGGCGGGCGGGACGCCGGCCGGCCGCTGACGCGCGGCTCACCCGCGCCGGTCCCATGGACTCAGGCTACAATCTCGCCGCCGTGGCGAGAATTCTCGTGGCCGACGACCACGACGACGCGCGGAGCGTCTTCGCGTCCGTCTTGCGCGACGCGGGGCACGAAGTGCTCGAAGCGGCGGACGGCCTGCAGGCGCTGACCCTGTTCGAGCGGCAGCGTCCGGACGTCGCGCTGATCGACATCTTCATGCCCGGCCGTGACGGCGTCGAAGTCATTCGCACGATGCGCGCCACCGATCAGCGCATTCGCATCCTCGCCGTCTCCGCGGGCTGGCACCTGAAGCTGCAGATCGTGAGCGGCGGGTCGCCGCAGGACGTGCTCCACGACGCCTGGGAAGCCGGCGCGGATGGCACGCTGTCGAAGCCGGTGGACCACCGCTTCCTCGCCGCCGAAGTCGACCGGCTCCTGCGCGAGCGTCCCGTCGACTAGGAAAAAATGGCCGACCGTGCGCTCATCGCGGTCTGTGCGGGCTGCTGCTGCGGCCACCCCGAGAGCGGGGGCCCGAAGACGCCGCCTCGCACGCTGAAGCCCGCGATCCGACGGCGGATGAAGGGGGCGCAGCTCGACGGGCTGGCGCGTGTCGCCTTCACCGACTGCCTGGGGCCCTGCAGCGAGGCCAACGTCGTGTTTCTCTTCATCGACGGAGAGCCGGTGTGGCTACGGCGCATGAACACGGAGCCGCTCTACGACGCGTTCTTCGCGTGGCTCCGCGCGGCGCTGACGAACGGTGCCAGGCCGTCCCTTCCCCCGGAGCTCGCGAAAAGGTCGTTTACCTGGACCGGCGGCGGCCGGGGCCCCTCGCCGCCCATCGCACCTTGACGGCGGGGTCACTATGAAATCGATGGCGTCGGGATTGCACCTAGCTCCATCCCAGAGGAGCCAATGGGCATCTATCCCGAGGTTCAGCGGTTTCTGGAAACGCATGAGAAGTGCGGAGAGGTGACCAAGGAGGCGGGTCGTCCGAGCGTGGACGGCTACCGCATCCACGTCGCCTGCCCCTGCGGGGCCGTGCTCGACCGCTGGGTGACCCCGGCGGACGCGCGCCACGACCTCGTCCACACCTCCCTGCTCGCCGGCCGTAATTGATCGCAATGGGGGGTGCGTCTCGCACCGCCCATTTCCCCCCTGCGCTGCGGACGGCCTCGCCTTCAGCGGGAGCGGCCCAGGCGTCGTAGCGCCGGGCCGCTGAGGCGGGTCAGGATCCAATCCTTTCGCAGACGCGCGCCCAGGCGTTCGTAGAAGCCGATCGCGGGCGTGTTCCAGTCGAGCACCGTCCACTCCATCCGGCCGCAGCCGCGGCGCGTGGCGATCCGCGCCAGCGCGGCGAGCAGGGCCTTGCCGGCTCCGCGACCGCGGGCGTCCGGCGAGACGAAGAGGTCCTCCAGGTAGAGCGTGGGACGGGCGAGGAACGTGGAGTACGTGAAGAAGTAGAGCGCGAAGCCCACCGCGCGGCGGCCGTCGAAGCAGAGCAACGTCTCGAAGTAGCGCGGCGTGCCGAAGCCGTGGCGCAGGATGCGCGGGAGCGTGGCGTCGACCTCGTGCGCGAGGCGCTCGTAGTCCGCGAGGCCGCGGATCAGCGCCAGGATCGTCGGCGCGTCGCGGCGTGTCCCCGCGCGAATGCGAAGCCGCCCGCGCGCGCGTCGCCGAGGCTTCGGGCTCACGTCTCGATCACGCGCCGCGCGCTGGACGTCGGTCATCGCGTGGCCACGCATTCTCTCATCTCGGGCGGCCGCGCGGAACCCGTCGGCGAGCCCCCACGGCCGTTTCGTTTCCATTGACGACGTGGAGCATTTGGTTGTTTCTATAGTTCGCCGTCTGCATGGCCGCGCTCGGCATCGGCATCATCGGGATCGGCAAGCACGGGCTGCGCTACGTCCACCACCTCACGGAGGAGGTCGACGATGCGCGGCTCGTCGCGGTGTCCCGCCGCGACCGCGACGAAGGGGTCGCGGTCGCGCGCGCCCACGGCTGCGCGTTCCACGACGACTGGCGCGCGCTCGTGAAGGATCCCGCCGTCGACGCGGTCGTCGTCGTCGTGCCGCCGACCCTCAACGCGCCGATCGCCGAAGCGGTGTGCGCGGCGGGCAAGCCCCTGCTGCTCGAGAAGCCGCTCGCGCCGACGGTGGAGGCCGGTCGGCGGATCGCCGAGGCGGTCAAGGCCTCCGGCGTCCGCGCGATGGTCGCCCAGACGCTTCGCTACGATGCGACGGTGGCGGCGGTGCGCGCGGAGCTCCCCGGCATCGCCCCGGTCCACGCCCTGATGCTGAGCCAGCGCTTCGAGCCGTCGCCGCTGGCGTGGCTCGATCGCAGCGCGGAGAGCGGCGGCGGTGTGCTGCTCCACACCGGCGTCCACAGCATCGACCTGCTCCGGGTCCTGACGGGCCGCGAGGTGACCTCGGTCGCGTGTACCACGACGCGGGTCACCGCCACCGAGACCGAGGACAACTTCGTGATGCTCGCGCGCTTCGACGCGCCCGAGCTGCTCGGCCAGGTGTCGGGGTCGCGCGCGGCGGGTGGGCGCGTCGGCACCATCGAGGTCGCCGGCGCCGGCGGCACGATCGTCGCGGACCACGTCCAGGGAACGGCGTCGCTGATCCGGGGTCGGACGAGCACGCCGCTCCGGGTCGAGCCCGCGGTCCCGACGGTCCGCGAAGTCTTGCGCGCGTTCGTCAGCAGCGTGCGCACCGGCGGGGCCGTGCCCGTGCCCGTCGAGGAGGGCCTCCGGGCGGTGGCCATCGTCGAAGCGGGCTATCGCTCGGCCTCGCGCGGCGGCGCGCCGGTCGCGGTCGAGGCCGTGTGAGGCTTGACGGCGAGGACGACCACGCTGTTCGCGAGCGCGGCCGGCGTCCAGACGGTCTCGATGGCGCGGAGCGCGCGATAGACCGCGGCGAGCCCTCGCGACAGACGCGGCTGGTGCAGCGTGGTGGACGGGATCAGGTTCGTGAAGGCGTGGATCCCCCACGCGCGCTGCGTCCGGAGTCCCGCCGCCGCCAGGCGCCGCACGAGATCGCGGCGGCTGAAGAGCGTCAGCGTTCCGTACCCCGGATAGGACAGCACCAGCGGGGCGCGCGAAGGCCGGCGCAGCGCGCGCCACAGCGTCCCGGCGGAGATCCCGTACCCGAGCGCGTCCCGCGTGAGCGCGCTCGCGGCGGTCCACGCGAGGTCGAAGCTCCACTTGTGCTCGTACTCGAGCACGACGCGGCCGCCGGGACGGAGCACGCGCGCGATCTCGGCGAGCGCCCGGTCGGGATCGTCGACGAAGCTCAGCGTGCTGCCGCAGCAGCTGACCACGTCGAAGCTTCCGTCGGCATAGGGCAGCGCCGTGAGATCGCCGCGGGCGAGCGCCGCCGCCGGCACGCGCTGTCGCGCGAGCGCCAGCAGCGCGGCCGCGAGATCCACGCCGTGGGTCACGTAGCCGAGGCGCTGGAGCAGGACCGTCTGGAAGCCGTGGCCGCAGCCCGCGTCGAGGGCGCGGCCGCGCGGCCCGGCCGAAGGCGCGAGCGCGTGCGCGAGGATCGCGTGCAGCCGGGCGTAGAGGTGCTCGTACCACGGCTCGAGCACGTCGTACTCGGGAGCCATCGCGTCGAAGATCTCGGCGGGCGTCGCCATCGTGCGATGCTCTAGCACGATCGAGGGGAAAGGGAGGCCCGAATGTCGAATCGGCGCGTAGCGATGCGCGTGGAGGAGAACGGCGCCCGCTCGGTGAGCGCGATCCTCTCACGGATGCAGCGGTCGGCGTTTCAGGGACGGAAGCTCGGCGAGGCGTTCGAGGCGTGGAAGGGCATGATCGACGGCGAGAGTCTGATCTGCCTCGGGCTCGCGGGCTCGCTCGCCAGCGCCGGCCTCTGGCCGCTCGTGGCGTGGCTCGTCGAGCGCGGCTATGCCGATCTCGTCGCCTCGACGTGCGCCAACGTCACGGAGGATGTCCTCGAGCTGCGTGGCGCCGAGCTCTACCAGGTCGATCCCGAGCACGTCGACGACACCGCGCTCTGGGACGCACGCCGCTACCGCTTCTACGACCACGTCGTGAGCGCGGTGGAGTACGACGCGATGGAGTCGTTCACCGCGGACTTCTTCCGCCACCTCGCGGGCTCGTGGAAGCACGCGACGATCAGCGGCGCGCGCTTCATGACCGAGTACGGCCGGTGGCTCGAGTCGCACGGCCTCGGCGGCTCGGTGGCCGCGACCTGCGCCCGCCACGCCGTCCCGCTCTTCGTTCCCGCCGCGCACGACGGGCCGCTGGCCGAGGGCTATCGCGAGAGCGGCGTGCGCGGCCCTGCCGTCGACTTCTTCCGCGACTACGACATCGCGCTCAAGGTCATGGAGCGCTACATGGCGCCCGGCCGAGGCACCTCCGCGATCTTCCTCGGTGGCGGCGTCCCGAAGGACTTCATCCAGATCACCGCGACCAGCGTCTGCGCGATCCGCGGGGGCGAGGCGAGCCCGCATCGCGCCGCCATCCAGATCACCACGGACAACACGGTGTTCGGCGGGCTGGGCGGCGCGAGCGTCGCCAGCGAGTGCATCTCGTGGGGCAAGGAGACGCCGGACGGCGTGAACGTGATGTGCTTCACCGACGCGACGATCGCGCTCCCGCTGATCTGTCAGGGGCTCGCGGAGCACTACGGCCCGTCGCACCGCCGCACGCGCGGGCATATCGGTGACGCGTTCGGAGAATTTCTCGAGTCGTAGGGCAGTCGCGGAGGGCCGGGATTCACTCCCGGCCCGCACCGAGGGGGCTTGGGGGTGCGTCTCGCACACCCCACGTTCTCACGTCGGATGCCGGGCACTTTTGCATCAGGCGTGCCCGCGTGGGCGGCGGATCTCGGTGGCACTGCGGCTGCAACGTCGATCGCGCGATGGCGACGGTACTCGTGCGGCCGGACATCGCGGACGGCGCCTGGGTCGGGCACGGCGCGGTGGGTGGACTGCTCGGCGGCGCCGCGCTGCTGATCGTCGAGAGCGCGCTCGCGGTCGCCGCCTTCGGGACGAGCGCGGCGCTCCTGCCGCTGCGCATGGCCGCCGGCATCCTGCTCGGTTCCGGCGCGGTGGATCCGGCGACGCCGGCCATGCCGATCGTCATTGCCGGCCTGCTCGTGCACGTGACGCTCTCGGCGGCGTTCGGGCTCCTGTTCGCGTCGATGATGGAGCGCCGCCCGCGACGACGCAGCACGGCCCTGATGCTGCTCGCCGCGATGCCGTACGGCTGCGGGCTCTGGGCCGTCAACGCGTACGTGATCGCGCCGCCCTTCGGGTGGGACTGGTTCCCGCGGCGCGCCGGCCCGATCGCGCAGCTCGCCGCCCACGCGCTCGCCTTCGCGCCGATGCTCGCGCTCTATCTGCAGCGCGTCGACGCGCGGCTGCGCGAGGTCGTGGTCGAGACCGCCGCGCCGCGCGCGATGCCGCGCCGCCGCGCGGCCTGAGCGCGCGCGCCGCTCGCCGTCAGGCCGCGAGGTCGCCGCTGCTCAGCCCAGGATGCCGTATCCGTGCGCGAGAAGATAGAGCCAGGCGGCGATGAACGCGAGCGGCGTGACCAGCGGCCCGCTCCACGCCGCGGGGACGATCCAGGCTTCGTTCTGGACGTAGGGCAAGTCGGGGTACTCGCGCACGAGCTTCCGGACCGCGGTCCGCCAGTGGCCCAGCGCGACGGTGCCCGCGATCACCCCGGCGAAGATGAAGACCGAGGCGATCAGCGCGACGATCGGCACCATGGGAAAGAACGGGTTGTTGATCGGCGACGGCATCGCCGCGTCACCCTTGTGCACGATGGCGAGCGCGACGAGCAGGAACGCCTGCCCCGCCATGAACCAGTTGATCCGCTGGCCGATCAGGTCGTCCTCGTGCTTCACCTCGTAGCGATAGAACTGGTAGAGCTGGTCGACCGGTAGTGGCCGCGGCCCATCCGCGCGTTGCTCGCTCATGCGTCACCCGTTACGTGTGAGAAGTGGGAAATCGCGCCAGAGAAGATCTGTAAGCCGGGTTCTGTCCCTCTTGCGAGGTGACGGTCATTTCTCTAGGACGCCGGTTACCCGGCGTCTCGAGCGGCTTGACCCGGGAGCGGGACGGGCCATCCCATCGCTCCCCTATTCAGCCTTGCTCCGGGTGGGGTTTGCCGAGCCGGCGCGGTCACCCGCGCCGCTGGTGAGCTCTTACCTCACCGTTTCACCCTTACCGCGTGTGTTGCCACCGCGGCGGTTTGTTTTCTGTGGCACTGTCCGTGGGGTCGCCCCCCCTGGCCGTTAGCCAGCACCCTGCCCTGCGGAGCCCGGACTTTCCTCCCGTCACGCGAAGTGACCGGCGACCGTCCGATCTTCTCTGGCGCGGGATTCAGTATACGTCCGTGCCGGAGCCCGTCGCCCACGGATCGCACGAAGACGGCCGCTTCATCCTCGGCGGCGCGCTCGCGGTCCTCGCGATCGTCGCGCTGATCGCCGAAGCGCGATCGTGACGAGGACGACGTGACCGCGCGGAGGCGCCCTTCGACCGCGGGCGCGATCGTCTTGCGCGCTTCGATCGCCTGCAGCGTCAGCGTGGGCAGGTCCGGCGCGTTCGTCATCGGGACGAGCACGCGCGCGCCGCGGAACGCGGGCTGCCCGTCGCCGCCGTTCGCGATGAACTCGATCGTCGCGACGGTGTACCGCGCGCCGGGGTCGACGGGCTTGCCGCCCACCTCGAGACTCACGACGCGTTGCCCGGCCGGCCGCGCGGGGGCGTAGGTGGCCCGCAACCCGGACACCTGCAGGAAGCCGCCGCCCTGGTTGTCGGCCTGCGCCAGGCCGTGCTCGAGCATCTGGCGGAGCGCCGCGCCCGTGACCTCGACCTTCACCACCGCGTTGCTGAACGGGACCAGCGTGTAGACGTCGCGCCGGGTGAGCTCGCCGGGCGGGATGATCTTGTCGCCGCGGATTCCGCCGCCGTTCATCACCGCCACGTCCGCCTGGTGCGCCTCGCGCATCACGTCGGCGATGAAGTTCCCGAGGCCGGTCTCCTGCGTGCGAAGGATCTGGCGTCGCGCGTCGAGCACGACCCCGGTGCGCCCGACGGGCACGTTGAGCTCGCGGTCGAGCTCCGCGGTGTAGCGCGCGATCAGCGTCTCGATCGCGGGATCGGGCGGGATGCGCGCGCTCACCTCGTGAAAGGTCCACGAGCGCTCGACGAGCTTGCCCTCGCGCGTGACCCAGAGGTCGATCTGCACGAGGTAGCGCGCGTCGCTGCCGCCCTTCGTGATCACGGCCTTCGCGCTCTCGGCGACGAGCGGCTCGTGCTCGTGGCCGCCGACGATGAGATCGATCGCGGCCTTGGCGCCGAGCTCGATGTCCGCGGCCATGTCCTGGTGGGTGATCGCGATCACCAGCTGGGCGCCGCGGCGCCGCAGGGCGTCCGCGGTCGCCGTGCCGGTCTTGAGCGTGTCGTCGAAGCGCACCTCGTGGCCGCCGACCGCGCGGTGCGCGGTCTCGGTGAGCGTCAGCCCGAGCAACCCCACGCGGATGCCGCCGAGCGTGACGATGCGGTCGTGCTGCGCGCCGCCGAGCGCGCCGCCCGTCCTCGGGTCGCGCACGTTCGACGAGATCCACGTGAAGCGCGACTCGCGCATGCGCTCGACCAGCACCGCGGCGCCGAAGTCGAACTCGTGGTTGCCGAACGTGGCGGCGTCGAGCCCGATCGCGTCGAGCACCGCGATCATCTGGCGGCCCTTCAGGTACGTCGAGAGCACCGAGGGCGACAGGAAGTCGCCGGCGATGACGAACAGCGTGTTCGGGTTCGCCGCGCGCAGCCGCTTCACCAGCGTGGCCAGCCGCGCCATCCCGCCGCGTCGGCCGTCGTCCACGGGCTCGAGCTGGTACGCGTCGTTGATCTGCAGCACCGTGATCTTGACCAGGTCGGGAACGGCCGTCGTGCGGCGGACCGTCGCGCAGCCGCCGAGCACCAGCGTGACGATGACCACCGCGACGAGCAGCGTGGAGGCGGCCGAGAGGCGGCGGGGGCGCACGTGCATGCGACGCGATTGTAGCGCGGCGATCACCCGCGCTCAGCGCGCGGCGAGGGTCAGGATCGCCTGGCGCGCGAGCAGATCGACGCGATCGTTCTGCGGGCGCCCGCTGTGGCCCTTGACCCAGTGCCACGTGACGGCGTGGCGGCGCGTCTCGGCGATCAGGCGCGCCCAGAGATCGCGATTGCTCACGGGCTGCCGGGCCGCGTTGAGCCACCCGTTCGCTTCCCACTTCGCCCACCAGCGATCGCGGAAGCAATGCATGACGTAGGTCGAGTCCGTGTAGAGCGCGACGTCACGGGCGCCGCCAATCGTGGCGAGGCCTTCGATGGCCGCGCGCAGCTCCATCCGCTGGTTCGTCGTGTGGGGCTCGGCGCCGGAGATCGCGCGCTCGCCGGCGCCGTCGACGATCAGCGCCGCCCAGCCGCCAGGACCGGGATTCCCGCTGCACGCGCCGTCCGTGTAGAGGACGACCTCGGGCTCGGCTATTGCGGGGTCTCTTGCCAGTAGAGGTAGCGGCCGCAGCTCTCGCAGGTCATGAGGTCCGTCGCGTTGCGCAGCTCGAGCAGCGCCTGCGGACGGATGCTCATCCGGCAGCCGCCGCAGATCGACGCGCCGCCGACGGACGCCACCGCGGTGCCGCCGCGCGCCTTCATGATCCGCTCGTAGCTCGCGAGCAGGCTGGCCGGGAGCTCCTTCGCGCGCACGAGGCGGTCGGAGCGCACGCCCGCGAGCTCCTGCTCGACCTTCGCGAGCTTGCCGCGCACGACGCCCTCGTCCTGCTTCGCCTGCTCCTCGCGGGTCTTGAGCCGCGCCTCCGCCTCCTTCACGTCGACGGCGAGGCGCTCCTGCATCTCCATGAGCGCGAGGATCTCTTCCTCCGTCTTCGCCTTGATCTGCTTGATCTCCTCGATCTCGAGGAGGACGGCGGAGTATTCCTTGTTCGTCTTCACCTCGTAGAGCCGCGCCTCTTCCTTCGAGCGCTTGAGCGCGTGGACCTCGAGGTCCTTCTCCTTGGACCTCAGATCTTTGCGCGTCTGGTCGATCTTCGTCTTGAAGGCGTCGACCGTCTTCTTCGCCTCCGCGAGCGAGGCCTGGATCGCCTCTATCTGCTTCGGCAACCGTGCCGCCTCCGTCTCCAGGGTGGCGATCCTGGAGTCGAAGCCCTGCAGGTCGATGAGCGTCGTGAGTTCCTGATTCACACGTTCTCCACGCTGGTGGGCCCACCTGGATTCGAACCAAGACCTGACCGGTTATGAGCCGGGCGCTCTGCCGTTGAGCTATGGGCCCTCGGGTTCTTGTTCATGACTCGAGAAAGCTCCGGAGCTTCTTCGAACGGGACGGGTGGCGCAGCTTGCGCAGCGCCTTGGCCTCGATCTGCCGGATCCGCTCGCGGGTGACCGCGAAGTCCTGGCCGACCTCCTCCAGGGTGTGCTCGCAGCCGTCGGAGAGGCCGAAGCGGAGGCGCAGCACCTTCTCCTCGCGCGGCGTGAGCGTGTTGAGGACCTTGTTGGTCTGCTCTCGCAGCGAGAGGCCGATGATCGAGTCGACCGGGGACACGACCTGCTTGTCCTCGATGAAGTCGCCGAGGTGGCTGTCCTCTTCCTCGCCGATCGGCGTCTCGAGCGAGATCGGCTCCTGCGCGATCTTGAGGACCTTGCGCACCTTGTCGACCGGCACTTCCATCTTGGTCGCGATCTCTTCCGGCGTCGGCTCGCGTCCGAGCTCCTGCACGAGCTGGCGCGACGTGCGGATGAGCTTGTTGATCGTCTCGATCATGTGCACGGGGATGCGGATCGTGCGCGCCTGGTCGGCGATCGCGCGGGTGATCGCCTGGCGGATCCACCACGTCGCGTAGGTCGAGAACTTGTAGCCGCGGCGGTACTCGAACTTGTCCACCGCCTTCATCAAGCCGATGTTGCCTTCCTGGATCAGGTCCAGGAACTGCAGTCCTCGATTCGTGTATTTCTTCGCGATCGAAATCACCAGCCGGAGGTTGGCCTCGACCATCTCCTTCTTCGCCAGGGCCGCCTTGAACTGGCCCTGCTTGATGACGCTCATGACCTTCTTGAGGTCGTCGGCCTTCGCGTTGGCGCGCCCCTCCGCGGCCTTGATCTCCTGCTGCGCCACCCAGACCTGCTGCTGCTTGAGCGTGCCGAACTTCTTCGCGGCCTTGAGGTGCAGGTCGCTCTGGCTCGCCACGCCGTTGGCGCCGGGCTCGCCGAACGAGACGTAGAGGAGGTTCTGCCGCTCCTCGCGCGCCTTGCCGTTGCCGCTCGTCCACAGCTCGATCACGCGCTCCGCGCGCTCGATGTCCTCGACCAGCGTCCGCAGGCGCTGCACGAGGCCGCGCCGCAGGGCATCGCTGTCCTCGCGGTCGATGATCTGGTTGCCGATCGACATCTCGCGCAGCTTCTCGATGACCTTGCCCGACATCTTCTGGGCGTTGGCCTCGAGCTTCCTCCACGCCGGGTCCTTGCCCTTCGCGGTCTTCTTCTTGCCGCCGGCCTTGGCCTTCAGCTTCTTGGCCTGCGCGACGAGCTTGTCGCGGTCGCGGAGGATCCGGTCGACGTTCGAGAACGCGCCGATGACCTGGCGGGTCAGCGCGGCCTCCTTCTCCTCCGTGAACTCCTCGTCGTTGACGTCGACGACTTCCTTGACCGAGATGTCGGCCTTGCGCAGCAGGCCACAGAGCTCGTGGAACCGCTCGAGCGCGAGGTTGGTGGAGAGGATCGCGCGCGTGACCTGGTCCTTGCCTTCCTCGATGCGCTTGGCGAGCGCGATCTCGCCCTCGCGCGTGAGCAGCGCGACGCGGCCCATCTCGCGCAGGTACAGGCGCACCGGGTCCTCGGTGCGGCCGACGGGGCCGGGGGTCAGGTCGATCGGCTCCGCGGGCCCGTCGTCGTCGTCGGGCTCCACGATCGCGGGCGTCGGGCGCTCCACTTCGGACGGCAGGCGCGCCGCCCTGGCGGAGTCGACGACCTCGATATCCATCGACCCGAACATCATGATGATGTCGTCCAGCTGGTCGAACGACACGACGTCCGCAGGCAGGGCGTCGTTCACCTCGTCGTAGGTGAGGAACCCTTTCTGCTTGCCTCGAGAGATGAGGCGATCCAGGTCGGCCAGCTTGGTGTCTTCACTCATTCGTCTCGACTCCTTGAGGGCCTCGGGGGCCGTGTTCCAGCGACTGCGCGACGCCGCCCGCGATCCCGTACACGATTTTGCTCTCGGCGTGCAGGGCGCGGAACTGGTCGTCATGGACAGCGGCGGCCTGCCCGGTCGTCGCCTGGTCGTCGGCGATCCGGCGGGCGAGCTCTCGCTGGCGCTTCAAGCGCTGCTCGCGCTCGAGGTGAACCCTGAACTGTCCCACGAGCGCCGCGGGATTCTCCGGCGCCCGGTCCTCGACGAGCAGCGCGGCGAGCAGTCCGCGTGTCCCCTCGTCGGGGAGATCCGGCATGAGTGCTTCGGCCTCGGCCTCGGGCCGCGCGGCGAGCGCCACCACGATGCGACGCAGGCGCTCGTCGCGGACGTCGGCGACCTCGACGAACGGCAGGAGCTCGGGGCGCGCGTCCTTCGCGTGGAGGAGGAACGTCACGAGGTCGCGCTCGCGCGTCGTGGAGGCCGCGGCCGGGCGTGAGAGCTCCGCGCGCGGCGCGGCGCTCGCGACCGGCTTGCGCAGCGCGGCCTGGAGCTTCTGCGCCTCGATCCACAGCTGTGTCGGGTCCACCCCGAGCTTGCGCGCGGCGTCGCGCGAGAGCGCCGCCGCCTCCTGCGCGTCCGGCACCTTCGCGAGCATCAGCGCGGCGCGCGCGAACGCGTTGGCGCGGGCGCGCGGGCCCGCGCCGCCCTCGGGGTCGGCGATGACGCGATCGAGCGCGTACGCGAGGAGGCTCCGCGCCTGGTCGATGCGCTCGGTGAACGCCGCCGCGCCCTCGGCGCGCAGGAACGTGTCGGGGTCGTGTCCGGCCGGCAGCAACGCCACTTTCACTCGGAACGCGCCGGGCGCCTCGAAGTTTCCGGAACGGTTCACCGCCCACGCCGCGCCGCCACTCGTCGGCTCCAGCAGCTGCTCGGCGCGCTCGGCGGCCTTCTGGCCCGCCGCGTCCGCGTCGAAGAACGTGACGACCTCGTCGCAATAGCGATGGAGGAGGCCGAGCTGGGCCGGCGTGAACGCGGTGCCGAGCGCGGCCACCGTCTCGCCGAACCCGTACTGGTGCGCCATCAGGCAATCGACGTAGCCCTCGACGATCAGCGCGCGGTTCTTGCCGCGGATGCTCTCGCGCGCCACGTCCGCCGCGTAGAGCAGGTTGCCCTTCGTGTAGAGCGGCGTCTCGGGCGAGTTCAGGTATTTCGGCTGCTCGTCGCCGAGCGCGCGGCCGCCGAACGCGACCACGCGGCCCTGCAGGTCGCGGATCGCGAACATCAGGCGCCCGCGGAACCGGTCGTAGCCACCGCTGCCGCTCTCGCGCTTCACCACGAGCCCGGCCGTCAACAGCACGTCTTCGGCGACGTGCTCGCCGCGCATGAAGTCCCGGAGGTTGTCCCAGCCCTCGGGGGCGTAGCCGAGCAGGAAGCGGCGCGCGACCTCGGGATCGACGCCGCGGCCCTCGAGATACGTGCGCGCGCGCGCGCCGCCGGGCTTCGCGAGCGCCTCCGCGTAGAAGCGCGCGGCCAGGTCCATCGCCCGCACGAGCTCCTCGCGCCCGGAATCACCGGGCGTGCGGTCCTCGGGCAGCGCGACGTTCGCCTGCTTGGCGAGCGCGCGCACGGCTTCGGGGAACGTGAGCTTGTCCTGTCGCATGACGAAGCCGAACGCGTCGCCGCCGACGCCGCAGCCGAAGCAGTGGAAGATCCCCTTCTTCGGGTTGACCATGAACGACGGCGTCTTCTCGGCGTGGAAGGGGCAGAGGCCCTTCCAGTTCACGCCCGCCTTCTTGAGATTCACGAAGCGGCCCACGAGATCGACGATGTCGATGCCCGCGCGCACGTCGTCGAGGATCGTCTGCGAATAGGTCGCCACTAGCTCACCTTGAGGGCGGCGACGGTGGCGCCGCTGCCCCCCTCCGCCGGCTCGCCGTCACGGAACGAATCGACGAGCGGGTGACCCGCGAGGAGGTCGCGCACGGCCTTGCGGAGCGCGCCCGTGCCCTTGCCGTGCACGAGGCGGACACGGCCGAGGCCGGCGAGGAACGCGTCGTCGAGATACTGCTCGATCAGGTCCCGCGCCTCGTCGGTGGTGCGTCCGATCAGGTGGAGCTCGGGGTGAGGGGCGGCCTTGTCGGGGAGGGAGATCCGCGCGTCGCGCCGAGGAGCCTGGGCGCCGCGCGCGGGCCCGGGCGGCGCCGTCGCCAGCCGCAGGCCGTTGAGAGGCACGCGGACCGTGATGGTGCCCGACTGGATCGTCGCGGTCGCCCCGCTCACGGAGACGACGTCGCCCTCGATGCCGAGATGCTCCGCCCGCACGCGCGTGCCCGGGGTGATCGCATCGACCGGTGCGGCGGGCGTCGCGGGCGCGACGAGGCCGTCGACTGTGGCGCTCACGCGCGCAGCGGTATCGCTCACGCGCTGGCGGCTGTCCTTCAGCGTCTCGCGCGAGCGATCGGTCCGGCGCAGACGCTCCCACTCGCTGTTGATCGCGCGCTTGATCTCCGCGACCATCGCGCTCGCTTCGGCGCGGGCGCGCGCCACCAGCTCCTCGGCGCGCGTGCGCGCGGCGGCTTCCGCTTCGCGCGCCGCCGTCAGGCGCGCCACGGCTTCCTGCTCGCGCTGCTCGATCGCCAGCGTGCGCTCCGCTTCGGAGCGCGTGTGCTCGTCGAGCCACGCCAGGAGTTCCGACATCCGCGCCTGCTGCGCCGTGCGGTGACTCTGCGCGCGCGCGATGAGGTCGGCGCCGAGCCCCAGCCGCGCCGCGATGTTGAGCGCGTAGCTCTGGCCGGGCTGGCCGTAGCGGAGGCGGAACGTGGGCGCGAGCGTTGCGGTGTCGAACTCCACCGATGCGTTGCGCGCCCGCGCGTGCGTGCTGGCGAAGGCCTTCAGCGGCTCGAGGTGCGTGGTCGCGGCGACCAGCGCGCCGCGCGCGTCGAGCTCCTCGAGGATCGCCTGCGCGAGCGCCGCGCCCTCGTCGGGGTCGGTGCCGGCGCCCAGCTCGTCGAGGAGGACGAGCGAGCGAGCGTCGGCCTCGGCGAGGATCTCGCGCACCTGCTTCACGAACGCGGAGAACGTGGAGAGGTTCTCGCTGACGCTCTGGTCGTCCCCGATGATCGCGAAGAGCCGCGAGACGAAGGGGAGTCTGGCCCCTTCGGCGGCGGGCACGTGACAGCCGACCTGCGCCATCAGCACGAAGAGGGCGAGCGTCTTGAGCGCGATCGTCTTGCCGCCGGCGTTGGGGCCGGTGATCAGGAGCAGCGGCCGATCGTCACCGAGCCGGAGCTCGACGGGCACGACGGGCCGCGTCTCGTCGCGCCACGACTGCGCGAGCAGCAGCGGGTGGCGCGCGGCCGCCACGTCCACCGTGCGCGCGTCGACGACGTCGGGCTCGACCGCGTTCATGCGCGCGGCGGCTTCCGCGCGCGCGAGCACCCAGTCGACCGCGCCGATGACGTCGACGAGTGTCGTCACGTCGTCGAGCCGCGCGCGCAGCGCGTCCGTGAGCTCCGCGAGGATGCGCGCGACCTCCGCCTCCTCCTCGCGCTGGAGCTGCACGAGATCGTTGTTGGGCTCGACCGCGCTCTCCGGCTCGACGAACAGCGTCTGGCCGCTCTGGGAGCGATCGTGGACGATGCCGCGCACGCGCGCCCGCGCCTCGGCGCGGACCGGCACGACGTAGCGGCCGTGACGAACCGTGACGTAGCGATCCGCGAAGACACGCTCGGTGTCCTTGCCGTCCCACAGGCGCTCGAGATCGTGGACGATGCGCTTGCGGCGCTCGAGGACCTCGCGCCGCAGAGTCCCGAGGCGGCGGCTCGCGTGATCGACCACCGCGCCGTCGTCGTCGAGCGCGCGGCGCAGCAGATCGTGCAGGTCGCCGAGCGCAGGCAGTGCGGCGGCGCGCCGCGACAGGGTCGGCGCGACGGTCGCGATGCCGCGCGCCCACGACGAGAGCGCGCGCGCCGTCGCGAGGACCGGAATCACCTGGACGAGATCCGGGCCGTCGAGGACGGTGCCCGGGGCGCGGCAGCGATCGAGCGCCGCGCGCACGTCGGGGACATTCTCGAGAGCGGGGGGGCCGGCGGTCGTGAGCGCGGCCCGGGCCTCGCGGGTCAGCGCGAGCTCGGCGCGGATCGCGGCGAGGTCCGTGAAGGGGGAGGCTTCGAGGGCCCGTTCACGCCCCATCACGGTGCGGGTCTCACGGGCCAGAAGATCCCGCACCGCGTCCCACTCGATACCCCGGCCCCAGATCCGGCCTGGCTCCATCCTTCGCCTCATTGCCTCCCGCCAGAAACCTCGGGTTGGCGCGGCGGGGAAGACAGGAGCGCTCCGCGACTAATCGGACATCCGCTCGCGGCGCTTGGCCTTCTTGCGGGCTGCCAGCGCCTTGCGCTTCCGCCGGACGCTGGGCTTTTCGTAGTGCTGCCGCTTCTTGAACTCCGACAGGAGCCCGGCCTTCTCGCACTGCTTCTTGAAGCGCTTGAGCGCGCTTTCGAAGGACTCGTCGGGCTCTACGATGACCTTGGTCACTGGGCTTGTCCCCCCTCCGGACTGCGGCGCCCGTCAAGAGCTTCTGGATAAACGATAACTATATACCACGCGCCCCACCCACCGGCAATCGGGCCCCGTCACACGGGGCTGCTAGAGTCCCGCCGGAGCACCATGGCCTCCCCGCCGATCTACACGCTGCTGCCGTTCGTCGCGATGCTCCTGGCCATCGCCGTCTGCCCCCTCTGGGTCCCGCACTGGTGGGAGTCGAACCGGAACAAGCTGATCGCCTCCGCCGTGCTGGGACTGCCCGTTCTGGCGCTCTATGGCGTCCGGCACCCCGCCACCCTGGCCCACACCGCGCAGGACTATGTCTCCTTCATCATCCTCCTGGCCGGGCTGTACGTGATCTCCGGCGGCATCTGGCTGCGGGGCGATCTGGTGGCGACGCCGGCGACGAACACGGGCTTCCTCGCGCTCGGCGCCCTGCTCGCGTCGTTCATCGGGACGACGGGCGCCTCGATGCTCCTGATCCGCGCGCTCCTGCAGACCAATCGCGAGCGCACGCGGGTGAAACACACGGTCGTGTTCTTCATCTTCGTCGTGTCCAACATCGGCGGGATGCTGACGCCGCTCGGGGATCCGCCGCTGTTCCTCGGCTATCTCGCGGGCGTGCCCTTCGCGTGGACCTTCTCGCTGTGGCGGCACTGGGGCCTGATGCTGGTGGTGCTCCTCGGCGCGTACTTCGTCCACGACTCGATCGCGTTCAGCCGTGAGCCGCTGGCCGCCATCCGCCGCGACCGCGCGCGCGTGGAGCCGTTACGCATCGACGGTATGCCGAACGGTGTGTGGCTCGCCGGTGTGGTGCTCGCCGTCGCGTTTCTGGGGGCACCGTGGCGCGAAGCCGTCATCGTCGTCCTCGCCGCGGTGTCCGTGAAGACGACCCCGACCGCCGTCCGTCGCGCGAACGGCTTCTCCGCCGGACCGATGGTCGAAGTGGCGGTGCTGTTCGCGGGCATCTTCCTCACGATGATTCCCGCCCTCGAGCTCCTGCGCCTGCGCGGCGGCGAGCTCGGCGTCCGCGAGCCGTGGCAGTTCTTCTGGGCGAGCGGGAGCCTGTCCTCGTTCCTCGACAACGCGCCGACGTATCTGACGTTCCTCGCGCTCGCCCAGGGGCTGCGCCTGCAGGCCGACATCGTGGGCGTGCCCGCGGCGATTCTCACCGCGATCAGCGTCGGCGCGGTCGCGATGGGCGCGAACACGTACATCGGCAACGCGCCGAACTTCATGGTGAAGGCGATCGCCGAGGAAGCCGGCGTGAAGATGCCGAGCTTCTTCGGCTACATGGCCTATAGCGGCGCGATCCTGATTCCGCTCTTCGTGCTCGTGACCCTGCTCTTCTTCCGCTGAAGGCTCAGCGCGGCTTCGTGAGCAGCTCGAGCACGCGGTCGGCCGCCGCCTCGACGGCCTTCACCACCATCTCGCCTTCCTCCGGATCGAAGCCGGTCAGCACGTGGTCGGGCACGTCGCCCTTGTGCTCGGGCCGCCCGATCCCGACCTTCACGCGCCGGATCTCCTCCGTGCCGAGCGTCTCGATGACCGAGCGCACGCCGTTGTGGCCGCCGTGCCCGCCCTTCATGCGGATGCGGATGGTGCCGAGCGGCAGGTCGATGTCGTCGTAGACGAGCACGAGCTCGATCGGCGCGGCGCCGAGCCGCGCGAGCGCGCGACGCACGGCGGGCCCGCTGACGTTCATGAACGCTTGCGGCTTGACGAGGTACACGGTGTCGCCGCGCCAGCGCACCGCCGCGGAGACCGTGTCGCCCTCGCGCGCGTACGTGCCGCGCAGGCGATCCGCGAGGACGTCCAGCACGCGCTGGCCGACGTTGTGGCGGGTGTCCTGATACTCGGGACCCGGGTTTCCCAGTCCGACGACGACCTGGGCCACCCGGGTCCCTCGCGCCTACTTCTTGGCCGCCGGCTTCTTGCCTTCCTCGGCGGCGGGTGCGGCTTCTTCCTTCGGCTTCCGCTCGGTGAGGACCTCCGGCTCCGGCGTCGCGGCCACGGTCGCCGCGGCGGCCGCAGGCGCCACTTCCTCCTCCGCCATCGGCGGCGACACGGTCGCCACGGCCTGACCCGGATCGTTCAGGATGCGCACGCCCGGAGGCGGGGTGAGGTCGCGCACCGCGAGCACGTCGCCGATCGCGAGCTCGGAGACGTCGGCGTCGATGCGCTGCGGGATGTTCGTCGGCAGACACGAGATGTCGAGCTCGTGGAGCACGAGGTTGAGGATGCCCTTCGTGTCCCGGACACCGACCGCCTCACCCACGGGATGCACGGCGACGCGGACATTGATCGCGCGGTCCGCCGAGACTTCCTGGAGATCGACGTGCAGCAGGTCTTCGGAGACGGGATCGAACTGCATGTCGCGGATGATCGCCATCGTCCCGCTCGCGGCGGCGCCGTCGAACTTCAGGCTCAGGAGCTGCGTGCTGCCCTCGTGGCCGTGGATCATCTTCAGCACGGCCTTGGGGTCGATCGAGATGTCCTGCGGCGCTTTGCCGCCGTAGAGCACCGCGGGGATCCGGCCGGAGCGTCGCAGGCGCTTTGCCGCCTGCTTGCCCTTGCCGTCGCGCGGTGTGACCGTGAGTTCCTGCATGTCCATTGCTGGCTCCTTGTCCACGGGGCCCCGCAACTGGCGGACCCCAAACCCCTCGTTACGCGAACATCGTGGAGACCGACTCCTCGTCGTGGATGCGCCGGATCGCTTCGCCGAGCAGCGGCGCGACGGTGAGCACGGTCATGTGGGGCAGCCGCTTGTCGGGCGGCAGCGGAATCGAGTTGGTGACGACGATCTCCTCGAGCGGCGCCGCCTTGAGCCGGTCGACCGCCGGTCCGGAGAGCACCGCGTGCACGCCGCACGCGATGATGCGGCGCGCGCCCTCGCGCTCCAGCGCGGTGACGGCCTGCACGAGCGTGCCCGCGGTGTCGATCATGTCGTCGATCACGAGCGCGTCCTTGTCCTTCACGTCGCCGATCAGGTGCATCATCACCGCGACGTTGGGCCGGTCGCGCCGCTTGTCGATGATGGCGAGGTTCGCGTTGAGGCGCTTCGCGATGGCGCGCGCGCGCTCCACGCCGCCCGCGTCGGGGGCGACGACCACGGGATCGCGCAGATCCTTCTTGCCGAGGTACTCGACGATGACCGGCGGGCCCGCGAAGAGGTGATCGACGGGGATGTTGAAGAAGCCCTGGATCTGTCCCGCGTGCAGGTCGAGCGAGAGCACGCGGTCGACGCCCGCCGCGGTGAGCAGGTCGGCGATGAGCTTCGCCGTGATCGGCACGCGGCCCTGGACCTTCCGGTCCTGGCGGCCGTAGCCGTAGTACGGGAGCACCGCGGTGATCCGCTCCGCCGACGCGCGCTTGAACGCGTCGATCATCACGAGCAGCTCCATGATGTTGTCGTTCACCGGAGGACACGTCGGCTGGACGACGAACACGTCGGTGCCGCGCACGTTCTCGTTGATCTGGACGAAGACCTCGCCGTCGGAGAAGTGCGTCACGTCCGCCGCGCCGAGCGGGATCCTGAGGTATCCCGCGATCTCCGTGGCGAGCGCGCGGTTCGCGTTCCCCGAGAAGAGCTTCAGCTCTTTCGTCATCGGCCGCCTCGCTGGTCGTTCGTCATGTGGTTGGGGCGGGAGGATTCGAACCTCCGAATACGGGATCCAAAGTCCCGCGCCTTGCCGCTTGGCCACGCCCCATCGAGTCGTCTGAACCGTGCCGGCCCATGTGCCGTCAACTGTTCTCCGTCATGCCGCCCGCATCCGCACCGCCGGACCGCTCACGGTCCGCACCGCCCAGCACCCCCACGACGCGCGCGCGAGCCGCGCGCGGATCTGCCGGGCCTGCTCGAACGAGCGCGCCACGCCGAAGACCGTGGGCCCGCTGCCCGACATCGCGGCCCCGAGCGCGCCCGCGGCGACGAGCGCCGCGCGCATCCGGACCAGGTCCGGCCGGACGCCCATGGCGGCGGCCTCCAGCCCATTGTAGAGGCTCGCGGCCACGCGAGTGGGCTTCCGCGCGCGGAGCGCCTCGGTCATCGTCCGGGCCCGCCCGCCGTCCGAATACATCGCCGGGGTCACCCGCCCGTACACCGCCGCCGTGCTGAGCGGCTCGCCCGGATTCACGAGCACGAGCGCCAGCGGTGTCCCGGGAATCGGCGTCAGCCGCTCGCCGCGGCCGGTCCCCAGCGCGAGGCCGCCCCGCAAGAAAAAGGGGACGTCCATCCCCAGCGTCACCGCGACCTCGGCCAGGCGCGCGAGCGGCCAGCGAAGCCCCCAGAGACGGTTGAGCCCCAGCAGCACCGCCGCCGCGTCCGACGACCCTCCGCCCAACCCCGCGGCCACGGGAATCCGCTTGTCGAGCCGGACCCGGACGCCGCGATCCACCTTCGCGGCCTCACGCAACGCCCCGGCCGCGCGCAGCGCGAGGTTGTCGGCGTTCGCCGGCACCTCGGCCGACGTCGTCGTCAGCGCGAGCTCGTCCGCGTCTTCGAGGGTCAGCCGGTCCGCGAGGTCGATGGTCTGCATGACCGTGGCGAGCTCGTGATAGCCGTCGGCGCGCTTGCCCAGCACTTCGAGCGCCAGGTTCACCTTGCCCGACGCGGTGAGCGTGAGGCGACGGTGGCGTCCCGGCCGAGTCGGCAAGACGGGAAAAGCTAGCACGCCGCCGACGGCGGCGTCAACGGATCGGCCGTGTTTTCGCGCCTTTGGGCGGGGTAAACACAAACCGCTCGGTCTCGATGCCCGCCCCGAACGCCGGCCGTTCGTAGCGGACCGTGCTGCGCACGAGCCCCATCCCGGCGGAGAGCTCGAAGCCGGTCATCGTGCCGTCGGGCTCGCGCCGGAAGACGATGACGGCGTCGCCGCGCCCGCCGGAGATCTGGAGCTGCTTCACGACGCCCGTGCCGAAGTCCATCCACACGCGCTGCGTGTTGATCGCGCCGACGAGCTGGACCGAGGGCCCGTTGCCGTCCGGCGGCATGATCTCCGCCTCACGCAAATCTTTCGGGGGGACGGGACGCCCCGAGAGCACACCGACCAGGTCCTCGGGCTCGAACGGCAGGCTCAAGAGCCGCGCCGCGGCTTCGGCGGTGGCGGGGCCCGTCGTGACCTCGTCGTTCGCCGCGTCGTACGCGGTGATCGTTCCTTCGTGGATCGTCGCGACCATGAGCGGCGGCCCGAGCGGCGAGAGCGCTTCGAAGCGCACGGACGACGGCGACTTCGCAAGGATCACGCCGCGCACGCGGTAACGCTCGCCCGTGCGCTGCACGGCGACGTCGGCCAGCGTCCGCACGTCGGTGAACTCGCGCGCGCGCGCGGCGAGGAGCTCGACCGCCTGGCGGCTCGGGGCTGCAATCGCCGCGCGCGGCGGCGGTGGAGCGATCGCGCAGCCCGCGGCCGCGAGGGCCGCGAGCGCCACGATGCTACTGCGAAGCTTTCGAGCGATCGCTCTTGGCGCGGCCACGGCGGTCCTGCAGGTCGTCGAGCTTCTTCTTCACGCCGTCGGCCGTCGGGTCGATGCTGATGGCCTTCTGCCACGCCGCGATCGCCTCGAGGTCCAGGCCGTTCTTCACGTACGCGTCGCCGAGATGCTCGAGGATGACGGGATCTTCCTTGGCGCGCTCGACGGCGCGCTTCAACTCGCGCAGCGCTTCGGGATACTTGCCCTGCTGGTAGTACGCCCAGCCGAGGCTGTCGATGAAATACCCGTTCTCGGGCTCGAGCTCGAGGGCCTTGGTGATCAGCGTGATGGCTTCCTCGAGGTTCTGACCTTTCTCCGCGTACATGTAGCCGACGTAGTTGTAGGCCTCGGCGTGCTTCGGATCGAGGCTGATCACGCGGCGGAACGCGGTGACCGCTTCGTCGAACTTGCCCTGCTTCTCCTTGACGACGCCGACCTGGAAGTGGAGATCCTTGTGCTTCTCGTCGAGCCCGAGGCCCTCCGTCAGCGTCTCCACCGCGCGGTCGTACTGCTTCGCGCGGAAGTACGCGGTGCCGAGGTAGAGGAAGAGGTCCGGCTTCTTGGGGTCGAGGTTCGCCGCCTCGCGCAGGATCGCGATCGCCTCGTCGTAGCGCTTGGCGCGCCCGTGCAGGAAGCCGAGCTGCACGCGCGCGTCGATGGAGCGCGGATCGACGCGCAGGATCCGCTCGAGCTCGCCCCGCGCGTCCGCGTCGCGGCCGGCGTCCATGTACGTCGTCGCGAGGAAGTAGCGGGCGCGAACGTTGCCCGGCTCGAGCGCGAGCACGCGGCGGAACGCCTCGGTCGCGCGGTCCCACTGCTTCTGCTCGTAGTAGACCGCGCCGAGCTTCATCCAGAGCTGCGGATCGCGCGGCGACGCTTCCGCGAGGCTCTCGATCTCCGCGCGCGCCTCGTCGTAGCGCCCGAGCCGGATGAGGAGATCGCCGAGACGCTCGATGAACGCCGGGTTCTCCGGATTGGCGCGCGCGGCGCGGCGGTACACGTCGACCGCCGCCTCCGGGTTGCGCTGCGATTCGTAGACGTAGCCGAGCGCGGTCCACGCGCCGTCGTGATCGGCGTCGAGCTCGACCGCGCGCTTCAGGCGCGTCGTCGCCTCGTCCCACGACTCCGCCTCGATGGCGAGCCGGCCGAGGAGGAACTGCGCCTGTGCCGAGCTCGGGTAGCGTTCCGCCAGGCGCAGCAGCACGGCGCGCGCGCGCGCGAACTGCTTCTGCTCGACCTGGTAGCGCGCGAGCGTGAGGTACGCGTCTTCCGCCGCGGGGTTGAGCGCGATCACGCGCTCGAGCGCGGCTTCCGCTTCGGGCCACTTCTTCTGCGCGCGGAGCAGCTCGGCGAGCGCCAGGTGCGGCCCCGGCTGATTGGGCGCCAGCTCGACCGCGCGCCGCGCCGCCTGCGTCGCTTCCTCGGGCGCGTCGGTGCGCGCCAGCCACTGCGCGAGCTGAGTCCAGAGGAACGCCGACTCGGGATCGCGCTTGATCGCCTCGCGCAGGGGCTCGATCGCGTCCTTGAAGTGGCCGCCCTGCGCCAGCATCTGCGCGACCGCATAGTGGAAATACGCGTGCGTCTTCGCGTCCGGCGCGACGACCATGCGGCGCGGCGTCTCTTCGGATATGCCGCGGCTCGCTCCCGAGGTCGCGCAGCCCGCGGCGAGCGTGGCGGCGAGGACGCCGGAGAGCGCGGCGCGGACGCGCGGAAAGCGTCGGGCGGTCACGAGGAGCCGTCGCGCGGCGTCGGCGACGTGCCCGTCGGCGATGGCGGCGGTCGCCGCTTCGATGTCAGCGCGGTCCTCGGCGGTCAGGGCGACCGGCCGCGGTTCCGTCGCCCGCGTGGCCGCGGGCTCGGTCTCGACCGCGCCGAGCGTGAAGCGCAGCGCGCTCACCTCGGGGAAGCGTGAGCGGATCGTGGCGACGATCTCGGCGTGGCGCAACGTCAGCTCGTGCAGCCACGGCGAATTGTCGACGACCACGCGCAGCGTGCCGGCGGTGAAGCTCTCCGGTCGCGACCGCCGGGCCGCGTCGCGCCCGAGGAGGGAGGTCCAGGCCTGGCGAAGACGGAAGTGGGTGAGCCGGTCCGCGATCTGGGGCAGCGCGCTCGGCAGCAGGTCCCCCACAGCGCGCGGGGCGGGCCTCTTCATAGACAGTTATCATACTCCTGTATGAGCAGACCCCGCCGTGGCGACACTCTCAGTGTCTCCATCGACGATCTCGCGTTCGGCGGTGAAGGCGTCGGTCGGGTCAACGGGTACGTCGTCTTCGTGCGCGGCGGCATCCCCGGCGACACGCTGCGTGTCCGGCTCGTCGAGGCACGGTCGCGCTTCGGCCGCGGGGTGATCGAGGCGATCGAGACCCCGTCGCCGGATCGTGTCGACGCGCCGTGCGCGTACTTCGGCCGCTGCGGCGGATGCCGCCTGCAGCACGTCGCGTATCCGGCGCAGCTCGCGTTCAAGGAGAAGCAAGTCCGCGACTGCCTCGAGCGGATCGGCGGGCTGCCGCCGTTCGAGCTGCGGCCGATCCTGCCCGCGCCCGAGGTGCTGGGCTACCGCAACAAAATGGAGTTCACCGTGGCGCCGTCGGCCGCGGGGCCGGCGCTCGGGCTCCACGAAGCCGAGCGGTACGATTCCGTGCTCGACATCGAGCGGTGCCTGCTCCAGTCGGACGTGATGAACACGCTGCTCGCGGAGACACGCCAGGCCCTGCGCGCCCGTGGGCTCAGCGTCTACGAGACGGGCGCCGACGGCGAGGGGCGCGGGCTGCTCCGCTTCGTCACGCTCCGCGAAGGCCGCCGCACGGGGCAGGCGATGGTGAACGTCGTGGTCTCGGCGCCGGACGTCCAGGCGCTCGCGCCTGTGGCGACCGAGGTGCACGCCCGTGTGCCCGCGACCGCGAGCGTCGTCCTGAACGTGAACGACACGAAGGCGAGCGTGGCCGTCGGAACGGAGGAGCATCTCCTGCTCGGGCGCGACACCATCACCGAGCGGCTCGACGACGTCGTCTTCGAGATCTCCGCGAACTCGTTCTTCCAGACGAACACCGTCCAGGCCGAGCGGCTCTTCGCGCTCGTCGACGACGCGTGCGCGCTGACCGGCACGGAGACCGTGATCGATCTCTACTCCGGGACCGGCGCGATCAGCCTGCTGCTCGCGCGGAAGAGCCGCCACGTGTACGGCATCGAGCTGGCCGCGGCCGCCGTCGCGGACGCCGTGCGCAACGCGCGCGCGAACGGGATCGAGAACTGCGCGTTCCTCGCGGGCGAGGTGCGTCACGCGCTCCCCGAGCTGGTTCGTCAGGGTGTGAAGCCCGACGTGGTGGTCGCCGATCCGCCGCGCGCCGGCTTTCATCCGAAGGCGCTGGCGACGCTTGCCGCCCTGGCGCCCGCGCGGCTCGTCTACGTCTCGTGCAATCCCGCCACGCTCGCGCGCGACGTCGGCGATCTCGTGCGCCAGGGATACGCGCTCGAGTGGGTGCAGCCCGTCGACATGTTCCCGCAGACGCCGCACATCGAGGCGGTGGCCCGTCTGCGGCGGGCATGAGGGTCTATCTCCTCCGACGCCTCCTGCAGTCGGTGCTCGTGCTCCTCGGGGTCTCGTTCGTCGTCTTCGGGATCCTCTTCCTGACCGGCGATCCGGCGCTCGTGCTCCTGCCGCCCGACGCGAGCGCCGAGGACGTCGCGAAGTTCCGCCAGACGATGGGCTTCAACGACCCGTTCCTCGTGCAGTACGGGCGGTTCCTCTTCGGCGCGCTCCGCGGCGACTTCGGGCAGTCCGTGCGGCACGGCGAGCCGGCGTTCGATCTCGTGATGGAACGGATGCCCGCGACGTTCGAGCTCTCGGGGGCCGCGCTGGCGCTCGCCCTGTGTCTGGCGATTCCAGCGGGGATCGTCTCCGCCGTGCGGCGCAACACCGTGCTCGACTACGTCTCGACGGTCGTGGCGCTGCTGGGCCAGTCGATGCCGACGTTCTGGCTCGGCATCATGCTGATCCTGCTGTTCTCGGTGCAGCTCAATCTGTTGCCCTCGTCGGGGCGCGGTGACTGGCAGAACCTGCTGCTCCCCGCGATCACGCTGGGCCTGTTCACGACCGCGCGGATCACGCGGCTCACGCGCTCGGGCATGCTCGAGGTGCTGAGCCAGGACTACATCCGGACGGCGCGCGCCAAGGGCGTCGCGAATCCACCGGTCGTCTGGAAGCACGCGCTGAAGAACGCGGCGATCCCGATCGTCACGATCGTCGGCATCGAGCTCGGCACCTTGCTCGGCGGGTCCGTGATCACCGAGACGATCTTCGCGTGGCCCGGCGTCGGCCGCCTCTCGGTGCAGGCGATCTACAACCGCGACTATCCCGTCGTGCAGGCCGCGGTCTTCACGCTCTCCGCGACGTTCGTGCTCGTGAACCTGGTCGTCGACGTGCTCTACACCTACCTCGACCCGCGGATCCGCCTGCGATGAGCCGGCACCCGAGCGGGCGGGCGCTCGAGCGCCCGGGCGCCCGCGAGTCCAAATGGCGGGCGCTCGAGCGCCCGGGCGCCCGCGAGCTCAACGACTGGATCACGTTCCTCGGGCGGCTGGCGCGCCGGCGCACGGCGCTCTTCGGACTCGTCGTCGTTGCGCTCGTGATCGTGACGTCCGTCGCCGCGCCCTTGCTCACGCCGTTCGATCCGATCGAGCAGGACATCACGCAGCGCCTCAAGGCGCCCGGCGCGCGCGACGCGGCGGGCCGCCTCCATCCGCTCGGCACCGATCATCTCGGCCGCGACCTGCTCGCGCGGGTGATCTACGGCGCGCAGCCGGCGCTGCTGGTCGGCTTCGCGGCCGTCGTGATCTCCGGGTTGCTCGGCATGCTGGCGGGACTCACCGGCGGATACTTCGGCGGCTGGATCGACGACGTCCTGATGCGGCTGGCCGACATCCAGCTCGCGTTCCCGTTCATCCTGCTCGCGATCGCCGTGATCGGCGTGCTCGGGGCCAGCCTGCAGACGATCATCATCGTCATCGGCGTGTCGAGCTGGGTGGTCTACGCGCGCGTGGTGCGCGCCGCCGTCTTCTCGCTCCGCGAGCGCGAGTTCGTGCAGGCCGCGCAGGCGCTGGGGAGCCGCGACGGCCGCGTGGTGCTGCGCCACATCCTGCCGAACGCGTTCACGCCGTGGCTCGTCGTCGCCACGCTCGACATGGCGCGCGTGATCGTGATCGAGTCCGCGCTCTCGTTCCTCGGGCTCGGCGTGCAGCCGCCGACGCCGACGTGGGGCGGGATGCTCGCCGACGGCCGCGTCTACATCTCCACGGCCTGGTGGCTCGCGACGTTCCCGGGCCTCGCGATCCTCGTGACCGTGCTCGGCATCAACCTCTTCGGCGACGGCCTGCGCGATACGCTGGATCCGCGGCTCAAGGTCTAGGCTTCGCCCGCCGCCGCGCGAGGACGAGGGCCACGGCGGCGGCCGGGACGGAGACCCAGAGCACCCCGGCGCCGACCCCGGCGGCCAGGTCGAGCGCGAGGAGGCCGGCTCCGCCCAAGGTGGCGACCCATAAGAGGAAGATCGTCAGACGACGCATTCCTGCGACACTATACAGATGACGTGATAGAGTGCCCGCGATGCTGGGCCAGGTCCTCGACGACATCCTGGTGTCGCGATCGACCGGCGCCTGCATCACCGCCACGCGCCACTTTCCCGCGCGCGCCGCCGTCGAAGCGCCGTTTCCCGCGTCGCTCGATCCGCGACTCGGTGAAGCGCTGCGCGCCCGCGGGATCACGGCGCTCTATTCGCACCAGGCGCGCGCCTGGGAGCTCGTGGAAAAGGGCGAGCACGTCGTCGTCGTCACGCCGACCGCCTCCGGCAAGACGCTCTGCTACAACCTGCCGGTTCTGCAGGCGCTCGTCCAGCAGCCCGACGCGCGCGTCCTCTACCTGTTCCCGACGAAGGCGCTCGCGCAGGACCAGCTCGCGGAGCTCGAGCAGCTCGCGAAGCAGCTGCCCGAGCTGAAGATGTTCACGTACGACGGCGACACGCCGCAGGACGCGCGGCGCGCGGTGCGCGCGCGCGCGAACCTCGTGCTCACGAACCCCGACATGCTGCACTCGGGGATCCTGCCGCACCACACGAAGTGGGCGACGCTCTTCCAGAGCCTCCGCTTCGTCGTGATCGACGAGCTGCACGCCTATCGCGGTGTCTTCGGCAGCCACGTCGCGAACCTCCTCAGGCGCCTGCGGCGCATCTGCCGGCACTACGGGTCGGATCCGCAGTTCATCATGGCGTCGGCCACGGTCGCGAATCCCGGCGAGCACGCGAGCGCGATCATCGGCGCGCCCGTCGAGGAGATCACCGAGAGCGGGGCGCCGACCGGCGATAAGCTCTTCATCTGCTACAACCCGCCCGTCGTCAATCCGGAGCTCGGCATCCGCGCGCCGTACCTCGGCGAGACCGCGCACCTCGCGCTGCGATTCCTCCGCGAGCGCATCCCGACGATCGTCTTCGCGCAGAGCCGGCTGTCGACGGAGGTGCTGCTCACCGCGATCAAGGCCGGGGTCGCCGACAAGACCGGGGACAGCGGCATCGTGCGCGGGTACCGCGGCGGCTACCTGCCGACGCGCCGCCGCGCGGTCGAACAGGGATTGCGCGTCGGCGACGTCCTCGGGGTCGTGTCGACGAACGCGCTCGAGCTCGGCGTCGACATCGGGCATCTCGACGCCGCGGTTCTCGCCGGCTATCCGGGGACGATCGCCTCGTTGTGGCAGCAAGCGGGCCGCGCCGGCCGCCGCAGCGAGCGGTCGGCCGCCATCCTCGTGGCGAGCAGCGCGCCGCTCGATCAATTCATGATGAGCCACCCCGACTATCTCTTCGGCGCGAGCCCGGAGCACGCGCGGATCAATCCGGACAACCCGTTCATCCTCGTGAACCACCTGAAGTGCGCGACGTTCGAGCTCCCGTTCCAGGACGGCGAGCGCTTCGGCGAGCGCGACGTGAAGCGCGAGCTCGCGGCGCTCGAGGACGAAGGGGTGCTGCATCGCGCCGGCTCCCGGTGGCACTGGGCGAACGAGACCTATCCGGCCGATCACATCTCGCTGCGCACGGTCACGACGGACAACTTCCTCGTGATCGACACGACCGCGCGCGACGAGAGGCAGACCAAGCGGCGGCAGATCATCGCCGAGGTCGACTGGGGCAGCGCGTTCGCCACGATCTATCCCAAGGCGATCTACCTCGTCGAGAGCGATCCCTACGAGGTCCAGGAGCTCCACTTCCGCGAGGACGAGGAGAAGGTCGCGTACGTCAAGCGCGTGCACGTCGACTACTTCACCGACGCCGTCAGCGCGAAGGGCGTCTGGATCCTGCGCCGGCTCGAGGATCGGCCGCGGCCCTCGTTCCTCGCGGAGCAGGGCGAGGTGCTCGTGGCGGAGAAGGTCGTCGGCTTCAAGAAGATCAAGATGACGACGCTCGAGAACGTCGGCTCCGGCGAGGTCGAGCTGCCGCAGCAGGAGATGCAGACGACGAGCGTGTGGCTGACGGTTCCCCCGGCGGCGCTCGCGCGCGTGAGCCCCTCGCGCGAGGAGCTCCTCGACGGCCTGCGCGGGGTCACGCACCTCCTGCACCACCTCGCGCCGATCTTCCTGCTCTGCGACGTCCGCGATCTCGGCTCGTGGCTCGGTGACACGACGCCGGCCGAAGCCGGGACGACCGTCGCGACGCGCGAGTCCGCGCGCCGCCGCCTGCTCGACGCGGACACGTTCCAGCCGACGATCTATCTCTACGACTCCCATGCGGGCGGCATCGGTCTCGCCGAGCGGCTCTTCGAAGTGCTGCCGGAGCTGGTCCAGCACGCGAGCGCGACGCTGCGCGCGTGCCCGTGCGCGTGGGGGTGCCCGTCGTGCGTCGGTCCGGTGAACGAGGTCGGACGCCGGGCGAAGGCGACGGCCGCCGCGATCCTCGCGCTGCTCGCGTCCTGACCGTCGTGCCCACGCTCGACGACCTGCGCCGCGTGATCCGTCGCATCGAAGGCGCGCGGCCGCCGCGCCCCGCTCCCGGGCGCGTCGAGACCGTGCTCGGCGGCGAGGTGCTGGAAACCGACGCGGGCTCGATCCTGGCCGTGCAGCACGACGTCGCGCTCGCCGCGTCCTACGGCGCCGTGCGCCTCGGCGAGATCACGACCGTCGCGCCCGCCACGCTCGCGCTCCTGTCTCCGAACGTCGGCGCGCAGGTCGATCCGCGCGGGCTCGTGTTCCTCGACACCGAGACCACCGGGCTCGCCGGTGGCACCGGGACGTACGCGTTCCTCGTCGGCCTCGCGCGGATCGACGGCGACCATCTGCGCCTCACGCAGTTCTTCATGCGCGACCTCGACGAGGAGCCGGCGTTGGTCGCGGCGCTCGCTCCCCGCCTCGCCGGCGCCAGCGGCATCGTGACGTTCAACGGCGGCGGCTTCGACGTCCCCCTGCTCGAGACGCGCTTCATCCTGCAGCGTCGCCGGTGGCCCGGCGCGCTGCCTCATCTCGACCTGATGCACCCCTCGCGTCGCGTGTGGGGGGCATGGCTCGACGACTGCCGCCTCGCCACGCTCGAGCAGCGCGTCCTCGGGGTCGAGCGCGAACGCGACGTGCCGGGCTCCGCGATCCCGTCGCTCTACTTCCAGTTCCTGCGCCGGCGCAACGCCGTGCCGCTCCGCGACGTGCTCGCGCACAACCGTCACGACGTCCTCGCGCTGGTCGGGGTGCTCGGATGGCTGACCCGCGCGCTCGACGGGGCGGTGCCGCTCCGTCCCGAGGAGCACGCGGGGGTCGGGCGGCTCTGGGAGCGGAGCGACGTCGAGCGCGCCTGCGCGTGCTACGAGGCCGCGCTCGCGGCCGGCCTGGACGGTGCGCTCGCGCAGCTCGTGCGGCTTCGACTCGCGCGGTGGGAGAAGCGGCGCGCACGCTGGGCCGCGGCGCGCGCGCTGTGGGAGAGGGCGACGGTCCACAGGCCCGCCTCCGGCGGGACGACCACGTTCGATCCGCGGCCGTGGGAGGAGCTCGCGAAGTTCCACGAGCATCGCGCGCGGGACCTCGCCGCCGCGCGCCGCATCGTCACCCGCGCGCTGGACCTCGCGACCGACGCGGGCGCGCCGGGCCGGATCCTCGACGCGTTCACGTACCGGCTCGCGCGCCTCGAGCGCCGGCTGGGATGTGATCCACATGGGGGTGCGAGACGCCCGCCCGATCCCCCTGCGCTCCGGGCCGGGAGTGAATCCCGGCCCTCCGCGAGTGCCCTAGCTGACCGGCGTTAACGCCGCCTTGCCGTCGAGGACGGCGAGGCAGTTCTGCACGGCGAGCGTCGACATCGCGACGCGCGTCTCGAGCGATGCGCTCGCGATGTGAGGGGCCATCACGACGTTCGTCAGCGGCAGAAGCTCGGGATGGATCTTGGGCTCCTCCTCGAAGACATCGAGCCCCGCGGCCGCGATCCACTTCTCGCGAAGGGCGCGCGCCAGCGCTGCCTCGTCCACGATCGGCCCGCGCGCGGCGTTCACGAGGATCGCCGTCTTCTTCATGCCCCGCAGCGCCCGCTCGTCGATCAGATGCTGCGTGTCCGCGGAGAGGAGCACGTGGAGCGTGACGAAGTCGGCGTCGCGCAGGAGCGTGGCCTGGTCGACGTACGTCGCGTTGAGCTCGCGCTCGACGTCCGGCGACACGCGATGCGTGTCGTGATAGAGCACGCGCATGTTGAAGCCGTGCGCGCGGCGCGCCACGGCCCGGCCGATGCGGCCGAAGCCGATCACCCCGAGCGTCTTGCCGTGGACGTCGGCGCCCCAGAGCAGATCCCACTTCCACGACGTCCACTGCCCTGAGCGCGCGTAGCGGTCCGCTTCGACCACGCGCCGCGCCGTGGCCATCAGCAATGTCCACGCGAAGTCGGCGGTGGTCTCGGTGAGGACGTCGGGCGTGTTCGTGACCGTGACGCCGCGCCGCTTGGCGGCCGCGACGTCGATGTTGTTGTAGCCGACGGCGATGTTCGAGACGACCTTCAGACCCGGCGTGGCGAGGACCTCGTCGTCGATCGTGTCGGTGATCTGGCAGATGAGGCCTGCCTTGCCGCGCAGCCGGCTGCGAAGCTCCTGAGGGCTCAAGGCCAGCTCGTGGCCGTTCAGATCGACGGTCACGTCCTTGGGGATGAGCGTCAGCGCCTCCGGAGACAAACCTCTCGAAATCAAGATGCTTTTCGGCATTTAGGTCTCCCGACTTTTTCGCTTGCCGCCCCTGGAGAGCGCGGCTATATTAGCACTCGCTTTTGTTGAGTGCTAAGGTCCAGAGAGTCATGATGCGGATGCATTCTGCAGGAGCCCAACGCTCGGGTCCATCACTGCTAACCCAGGAGGTACCAGAACTATGGCCATGAAGATTCGCCCGCTGCACGACCGCATCCTCGTCGAGCGGATCGAGGAAGGGGAAGTCAAGAAGGGCGGCATCATCATCCCCGACACCGCGAAGGAAAAGCCCCAGGAGGGCAAGGTCATCGCGGCGGGCAACGGCAAGGTGACCGAGGACGGCAAGAAGATCCCGCTCGACGTGAAGGCCGGCGACCGGATCCTCTTCGGCAAGTACTCGGGCTCGGAAGTGAAGATCGACGACAAGGAATACCTGATCCTTCGCGAGGAAGACGTTCTCGCCATCCTCGAGTAGCGAATTCAGAGCGATCATCAAGGAGGAACGCGATCCATGCCCAAGCAGCTGAAGTTCGACGAGGAGGCGCGCGCGAGCCTGCTCCGGGGTGTCAACATCCTGGCGGAGGCCGTGAAGGCGACGCTCGGGCCGAAGGGCCGGAACGTCGTCATCGACAAGAAGTTCGGCAGCCCGACGATCACCAAGGACGGCGTCACCGTCGCCAAGGAGATCGAGCTCAAGGAGCCCTACGAGAACATGGGCGCCCAGATGCTGAAGGAGGTCGCCTCGAAGACCTCCGACATCGCGGGTGACGGCACCACGACCGCGACGGTGCTCGCCCAGGCCATCTTCCGCGAAGGCCTGAAGAACGTGACGGCCGGCGCGAACCCGATGGGGCTCAAGCGCGGCATCGAGACCGCCGTCGAGGCGGTGACCGAGGAGCTCAAGAAGCTCTCGAAGTCGACGAAGGACAAGAAGGAGATCTCGCAGGTCGCGACGATCGCCTCCAACAACGACCGGACGATCGGCAACCTGATCGCCGAGGCGATGGAGAAGGTCGGCAAGGACGGCGTGATCACGGTCGAGGAGTCGAAGTCGGCGGACACGGTCCTCGACGTGGTCGAGGGCATGCAGTTCGACCGCGGCTATCTCTCGCCGTACTTCGTGACGGACCCCGAGCGCATGGAAGCGGTGCTCGAGGACGCGATCATCCTGATCCACGAAAAGAAGATCAGCGTGATGAAGGACATGCTGCCGCTGCTCGAGCAGGTCGCTCGCGCCGGCCGGCCGTTCCTCATCATCGCGGAGGACATCGAGGGCGAGGCGCTCGCCACCCTCGTGGTCAACAAGCTCCGCGGCACGCTGAACACGGTGGCTGTCAAGGCGCCGGGCTTCGGGGATCGCCGGAAGGCGATGCTCGAGGACATCGCGATCCTCACGGGCGGCAAGGCGATCACCGAGGATCTCGGGATCAAGCTCGAGAACATCAAGCTCGAGGACCTCGGCAAGGCCAAGAAGATCGTCGTCGACAAGGACAACACCACGATCGTGGAGGGTTCGGGCAAGGGCTCGAACATCGAGGGCCGGATCAAGCAGATCCGGGCGCAGATCGAGGAGACGACCTCGGACTACGACCGGGAGAAGCTGCAGGAGCGGCTGGCGAAGCTGGCGGGCGGCGTGGCGGTGATCAAGGTCGGCGCCGCGACCGAGACCGCGATGAAGGAGAAGAAGGCGCGCGTGGAGGACGCTCTGAACGCGACCCGCGCGGCGGTCGAGGAAGGCATCGTCCCCGGCGGCGGTGTCTCGCTGCTCCGTGCGTCCAAGGCCGTCGACAGCCTGAAGAAACTCGAGGGCGACGAGGCCGTCGGCGCGCGCATCGTGCGGCGCGCGCTGGAGGAGCCGATCCGCCAGATCGTCGAGAACGCGGGCCTCGAGGGCAGCGTGATCGTCGAGAAGGTGAAGGCGGAGACCGTGGCCACCCGCGGCTTCGACGCCGACAGCATGGAGTTCGTCGACATGCTGCAGGCCGGCATCATCGACCCGACGAAGGTCGCGCGCGTGGCCCTGCAGAACGCGGCGTCGATCGCGTCGCTGCTGCTGACGACCGAGGCGCTCATCACCGAGATCCCGGAAGACAAGCCCGCCGCGGCGCCCGCGATGCCGCACGGCGACATGTACTAGGACCACTGCAGTCCGCGCGACGCGCGGACGGGCGGCCCGGGTCGCAGATGCGGCCCGGGCCGTATCCATTTATGGGCATTGACGTTGCGGCCGGACATGGCGTTTGTTATCGTTAGGCGCTTTGGAGGGAGGTGAGTGCACTGCGACCATATGAAATGCTCGTGATCCTCAACGCCGCGCTCACGGACGAAGAGAGCGCCGCGCTGCTCACCCAGCTCGGCGAGACCGTGAAGGGCCTCGGCGCCGAGGTCACGAAAGTCGAGAACTGGGGGAAGCGCCGGCTCGCGTACGACATCAACAAGCAGCGTGAAGGCACGTACGCCGTCCTCGAACTCTCCGCCGAGCCCGCGATGGTGAAAGAGTTCGAACGGCAGCTCAAGCTGAACGAGAGCGTGCTGCGCTTCCTGTCGACCCAGATTCCGATCCACAAGAAGGTGCGTGGCCGACCTCAAGAGGCTTCTCCCGCCGGCGGCGACCAGCCCGTCGGAGACGGCGACAAAGTACTCGAGGAGGTTCGGTAAAATGGCCAGCCTCAACAAGGTCCTGTTGATCGGCAACCTGACGCGTCCCCCGGAGCTGCGTTACACGCCCAGCGGCACCGCCGTGGCGGATCTGCGCCTGGCGGTGAACCGCAACTACACCACGCAGTCGGGCGAGAAGCGTGAGGAGGCGTGCTTCCTCACCGTGATCGTCTGGGGCAAGCAGGCGGAGAGCTGCGGCGAGTACCTCGACAAGGGCAGCCAGATCTTCGTCGAGGGGCGCATCCAGACCCGCGACTGGGAAGGCAAGGACGGCCAGAAGCGCACCGCGACGGAGGTCGTCGCCGAGCGCGTGCAATTCATGAGTCGCACGAAGGGCGCCGGGGCCGGCGCGCCTGCCGCGGTCGGCGCGCCCCAGGGCTTCGCCGACGAGGCGCCGGGCGGCGACGACGACGTTCCGTTCTAGTGCTCGCGTAGAGGAGGAGTAGCCATTCCCACGCCGCAGAAGCCCGTGAAGCGCCGGCGGTTCGGTCGCCGGAAAGTCTGCAAGTTCTGTGCGGACAAGGTGGATCTCGTCGATTACAAGGACGTGCGCCGGCTGCGGGGCTTCGTGACCGAGCGCGGCAAGATCATTCCCCGGCGGATCTCGGGCAGCTGCGCGCGCCATCAGCGTCAGCTCACCCACGCCATCAAGCGCGCGCGGACGGTGGCGCTCCTGCCGTACGCCGCGACGGACTAGCGCCATGAAGGTCATCCTGCTCGACGACGTCGCGAAGCTCGGCCGGCGCGGAGAGGTCCGCGACGTGTCCGACGGCTACGCGCGCAACTTCCTGATCCCGAAGAAGCTCGCGCTCAGCGCCACGCAGGGCAACCTCACCAACCTCGACCACATCAAGAAGCAGCAGGAAGCGAAGGCGGGCCGCATCAAGTCCGACGCGGAAGGGCTCCGCGCCCGGATCGAGGCGTTGTCCTACGAGGAGCGCCGCCAGGCCTCCGAGGAAGGCAAGCTGTTCGGCTCGGTGACGTCCCAGGACATCGTCGAATTCCTCGGCAGGAACGGCATCAAGATCGAGCGGCGCCGCGTCCATCTCGACGAGCCGATCAAGACGCTCGGCGAGACGCGTGTCCAGATTCGGATTCATCCCGACGTGACCGCCGAGCTTCCCGTCAGCGTCGTTCGCACCGAATAGCGCGTTCCGTCGCGCGGGGACTCACGACCCCCGAGACCGATGCTCGGGGGTCTCCTTTTTTCATCCACTCCCCGTCCACGCGCCATCCACCGACGCGTGTGAGTTACTCACCGACTATCCACGCGGCTGTGCACAGGAGGTCACACACGCGCGTTTTTTGTTGACCGGTTCGCGGCGCCGCGCTCAAGATCGCGGTGCATGCTCCTCGTGTGCGGTGACGAGGGTCGATGAGTCCCCTGGAAATTCCCGCACGCATTCCGCCGCACAATCTCGACGCCGAGCGCGCCGTGCTCGGCGCGATGCTCCTCGAAGGCCGCGAAGCCGTCCCGAAGGTGATCGAGATCCTCCGCCCGTCGGACTTCTACACGGAAGCGCATCGCGCGGGCTACGACACGATGCTGCGGCTCTTCGATCGCGGCGAGCCCGTCGACCTCATCACGCTGAGCGAAGAGCTGCGGCGGACGGATCAGCTGGAGTTCGTCGGCGGGCCCGCGGCGCTCGCGCTGCTCGTCGAGCAGGCGTCGATCGCCGCGCACCTCATGTCGTACGCGAGCATCGTGCGCGACATGGCCGTCCTGCGCGAGCTCATCCAGACGTCGACGCAGATCATCACGCAGGCGTTCGATGCGAAGGAGGAAGTCCAGACCGTCGTCGACGACGCCGAGCGGCGCATCTTCAGCCTCGCCGAGCGGCGCCTCGAAGGCAGCGCGCTGCCGGTCGGCCGCATCCTCAAGGACACGTTCGAGCACATCGAGCGGCTGTACGAGCGGAAGGAGCACGTCACCGGGGTCGCGACGGGGTTCGAGAAGCTGGACCTCGAGACGTCCGGCTTTCAGCCGTCGGATTTCATCATCATCGCGGCGAGGCCGAGCATGGGGAAAGCGCAGCCGCTCGATGCCAAGGTGCTCACGCCGACGGGGTGGACGCGCATGGGCGAGCTGCGGGTCGGCGACGCGCTCGCGTCGATCGACGGCGCGCCGTCGGAGGTGCGCGGGATCTTCCCGCAGGGCAGGCGGCAGGCGTTTCGCGTGGTGTTCTCCGACGGCCGCTCGACCGAGTGCACGGGCGACCATCTCTGGCGCGTGCACTGCCGCAGCTGGCGCGCACCGCGCACGTTGACGACGGACGACATCGCGCGTCTGCTGCGCAAACGCCTGTACCAGGGACGCGTGGAGATCGATACCCCCGTCGGCGACTTCGGGCGCGACACCGCGCTGCCGATCGACCCGTGGGTCCTCGGCGTGCTTCTCGCCGGCGGCGGCACGGCGGGCACTCACGTGCGCGTCGCGACCGCGGATCCCGAGATCCTCGCGCGCGTGCAGGAGCGCCTCCCGGACGACATGACGCTGCGCGCGCGGGGACGCGACGGCTGGGAGATCGTTCGCGCGAGCGCGGCGCACCGGTGCGGCATCCCCGGGGCGGAGCGCCATCCGTTTGTCGCCGCGCTACGAACGTTGCTGCTGTGGGGGCTGAGCGCCGACTCCACGTTCGTCCCCGACCTCTATCTCGACGCGAACCGCCAGGCGCGACTCGACCTTCTCAAGGGCATGCTCGACGTCGGCGGCGACGTCGACCGCCGAGGCGTCGTCCGCCTGTGCACGCCGAGCCGTCCGCTCGCGCACGGCGTCGCGATGCTCGTCCGCTCGCTCGGCGGGTGGTGCTCGGTGCGCGCGTGGTGCGGGAGGGCCCCCGAGAGCATCCAGGCGGGCCAGCACCGGACGTACGCCTGCACGATCGCGTACCCCGAGCCGAAAGCGCTGTTCTCGGTCTCCGCGAAGATGCACCGCGCGCTGACGGCTCCACGGCGCCCGATCCGGCCCGCCTTCGTGTCGATCGAGGCGGTGGGCGTGGTCGAGACGCAGTGCCTCGCCGTGAGCCACCCCTCGAAGCTCTACGTCACCGACGACTACGTGGTGACGCACAACACCGCCTTCGCGCTGAACATCGCGCAATACGTCGGCGTGCATCTCCGGCAGAAGGTCCTGGTTTTGAGCCTCGAGATGTCGGCGCAGCAGCTCGTGCAGCGCATGCTGTGCTCCGAGGCGAAGGTGGACTCCCAGGCCGTGCGGACGGGCTACCTCACGTCGGCCGACTGGCATCGGCTGACGGCGGCGGCGGGACGCCTCGCGGAAGCGCAGATCTTCATCGACGACAGCGCCGGGCTGACCGTGCTCGAGGCGCGCGCGAAGGCGCGGCGGCTCAAGGCCGAGCACGGGCTCGACCTCATCATCATCGACTACCTCCAGCTGATGCGCGGGCGCGCCAACCAGGAGAACCGCCAGCAGGAGATCTCGGAGATCTCGCGCTCGCTGAAGGCGCTGGCGAAGGAGCTGAACGTCCCGGTCGTCGCGCTCTCGCAGCTGTCGCGCGCGGTCGAAGCGCGCGCACAGCGCGACTTCCGTCCTCAGCTCTCGGATCTTCGCGAGTGCGTGACGGGCGACACGCTCGTCGTGCTGGCGGACGGTCGCCGGGTCCCAATCCAGGATCTCGTCGATACCGCGCCCGAAGTACTTGGAATGTCACCTGACGCCCGGATCGTCGAAGCCAAGTCCGAGCGCATCTGGAAGGTCGGGACGAGACCGGTGCGGTCCGTGCGTCTCGCAAGCGGCCGCACGCTGCGTGCCACCGAACGTCATCAATTCTTCACAGGGGGAGGATGGAAACGACTGTCCGATATCGCAATCGGCGATCGCGTTGCGATCGCCCGTTCCTTGCCGGAACCGCGGTTCCCAGATATCTGGCCTGATCTGCGCGTTGCCCTCCTCGGGCATCTCATCGGCGACGGGAGCTACTTGCGCGGCCAGCCCATGCGATATGCCACGAGCTCCGAAGACAACAGCGCACTCGTCACTGCCGCTGCGGGGCACGAGTTCGACAGTTCGGTCAAGCGGTATGCGGGGCGGCGTACCTGGCACCAGTTGCTCATCAGCGGCAATGGCACGCGGTGGAAGCCGGCCGGCGTCAACGCCTGGCTGCGTGCCCTGGGAGTCTTCGGTCAGCGTTCATTCCAGAAACGTGTGCCCGAAGCCGCGTTTCGTCTCGGAAACGGACAGATCGCGCTGCTCCTCCGCCATCTCTGGGCAACGGACGGCAGCATCGTGGTTCGCACGAAGGGCCGTGGTGCCCATCGCGTGTACTACAGCACCACGAGTCGAAGGCTCGCGGAAGACATCGCCGCTCTTTTGCTGCGCCTCGGCATCGTCGCCAGACTGCGCAAGAGTCAGAAACGCGGCTATCGCCCGTCGTTCTCGGTCGATGTGTCCGGAGGATCCGATCAGCGCCGGTTCCTCGCACGTGTGGGCGCCTTCGGGCCACGAGTCGCACAAGCGGAACGTGTGTTGAAAGCGCTCGACAACGTGCGCGTGAATACCAACGTCGATACCGGGCCACCAGAGGACTTCGTCGCGGTGAAGGCGGCGATGCGGCGCCGTGGGATTTCGCAGCGGCGCATGGCCGCGCTGCGCGGCACGGCATATGGCGGGACGTCCCATTTCAAGTTCGCGCCGTCCCGCGACATGCTCAGCGAGTACGCCGAGTTGCTCGACGACGAGACGCTCCGTGCGCGCGTCCGCGCGGAGGTGTTCTGGGACCGCGTGGTGTCGATCGAAGATGGGGGGCACGAAGACGTCTTCGACATTACAGTGCCCGGCCCGGCATCGTGGCTCGCGGACGGCATCGTGAGTCATAACTCGGGCGCGCTCGAGCAAGACGCAGACTTGATCCTCTTCATCTACCGGCAGAAGGTCTACAAGGAGGACGTCCCGCCGGACGAGGAGAAGATCGCCGAGATCATCATCGGCAAGCAGCGGAACGGGCCGATCGGCACGGTGAAGCTGATCTTCCTTCCCGAATACGCCCGCTTCGAGAACGCTGCGGACTCGCATCGCCAGCCGCAACCTTTCTAGCGCCGCGACCGGCTTTGCCAAGGAAAGGACCGATGACCAGAAAAGCAACCGGGTGCCCAAGAAGGGGAAACGGATTTGATTGCTGGTGACCACATCAAGGCGGCGGTCTTTTGATAGGCCGCCGCCCGAAGCTCCCGAGATTCACGAGAAAGGGCCAACGCCACGAGCGTGGCCCTTTCGCTTTTGAGGCGCAATCACGCGCGCGAAAGGAGGGTAGGTGGAAGCGAGGGGCCGTATCGGGAGTCAGGCCCACAGCATCGTGCCGCGATCAGATTGAGCAGAGCCCCCGAGCCCCGGCTCATGAGTCGCTCGCGACTCATGGCGTGGTAGGCTGACCTCCGTGACCACCGTCGTCATCGTCGGCGCGGGAAAGGGTGGGCGAGCGCTCCTCGAAATGCTCGTCGGCGATCCCACGGTCACGATCGCCGGGATCTCGGACGTCAACCCGTGGGCGCCGGGCATCGACCTCGCGCGCCGTCTCAACCTTCCCATCACCACCGACTTCCGCGAGATGGTCGCGGATCCCCGCGTCGACCTGGTCATCGACGTGACCGGCGACGCGGACGTTCACCGGGCGATCCTCGAGAAGAAAGCGCCCGCGGCCGAGGTGATGGGCGGGATCGGCGCGCGGTTCATGTGGGACCTCGTCGCGGAGCGGAAGCGCTCGGAAGAGCTCGAGGATCGCTACTCGCTCGTCGTGCGGGAGCTCCAGGCGCAGTCCGAGGCGGACTTCATCATCGGCCAGAACCCGAAGATGCGAGAAGTGGCCGAGCTCATCGCGCGCGTCGCGCCGACGCCGACGACGGTGCTCGTTCGTGGGGAGTCGGGGACAGGTAAGGAGCTCGCCGCGCGCGCGATCCACAAGTACTCTCCGCTGCGCGACAAGCCGCTGCTCACGGTGAACTGCACCGCGCTCACGCCCACGCTCATGGAGTCCGAGCTCTTCGGTCACCGCCGCGGCTCGTTCACGGGCGCCGTCGCCGACAAGGCCGGCCTCTTCGAGAAGGCGGACGGCGGCACCATCTTCCTCGACGAGATCGGCGACATGCCGCTCGAGATGCAGGGGAAGCTCCTGCGCGTGCTGCAGGCCGGCGAGATCAAGCCCGTCGGCGACACCGTGACCCGTCGCGTGCGCGTGCGGGTGATCGCCGCCACCAATCGTGATCTGGAGCAGGCGATGCAGCGCGCGGAATTCCGCGAGGACCTCTTCTACCGCTTCAACACGTTCACGATCACGCTCCCGTCGCTGCGCGAGCGTGCGGAAGACATCCCCGTCCTCGCGTACCACTTCCTGCGCAAAGCCGAAGCGAAAGTGAACAAGAAGGTCTCGCGCGTCTCGAACGACGCGCTCGAGCTGCTGAAGCGCTACACGTGGCCGGGCAATCTCCGCGAGCTCGAGAACACCGTGGAGCGCGCCGTCGTTCTGGCGTCGGGCGGCGCCGTCGAGCCCGCGCATCTTCCTCTCCACATCCAGGGCACGCCCGCGCTCGGGATGCGCGCGGGCGAGGGGCTCGTCGCCAGCAAGAACCGCCTCGTGCGCGAGTTCGAGCGTCAGGCCGTCGCCCGGCTGCTCGCGCAGAGTCGCGGAAACATCTCCACGGCCGCGAAGCTCGCCAGGATCACGCGCCGGAACTTCCATCACCTCCTGGCCAAGCATCGAATCAACCCGAGAGAGTTCCAGAATAGAGTCGAAACAGACTCAGTATGAGTTGGTCTCGACTCGCAGCGAATATCTATACTTTGCAGCGATAATTCAGATGGTTATGTCGATTCTCTCCCGCAGTAAGACGCTGATTGATGTGTCTATATCGACACATATATTTCCTAAGTATTTGGAAATATTGAGTAGCTATCCTGGAAACACGCTGGAACGGGTCTTGTAGAGAGACTGTCTCACAAGGGGCCACCGGCCCCCCGGAGGGAGTCATGGCGAATTGCGGGTGTGCTCACGATTCCGGCGCTGCGGCGTATGAGCTCGGATGCATCGACTGCGGCGCGGCGTGCTGCCCCTCCTGCGCCGTGCCGCTCGAGTCGGTCACGTATTGCCGGAGCTGCGCCCGGTCCCTGCTCGGCGCGGGGATGGTCCAGCCCGCCGGCGCGTTCGACCTCCAGTAGTCCTCGGCCGTCAAGGAGCGATCCATGAACGGTGCATGCCCGTGCGACATGCCCCTCGAATCGTTTAGGAACAATAGTTACAACGAGTGCGTCGCGTCCCTCGGACGCGCCGCGTGAGGAGACCCGCGTGGCGAACATGGGCCGGAAGTTCCGCGCGCTGCTGACCGACGAGGAGTACCTCTTCACGGGCGGCGTCTACTCGCCGCTCGACGCGCAGATCGCCGAGCGCGTCGGCATGAAGTCGATCTACCTGTCCGGCTACTCGATGGCGCTCGCCAACGGCTGGCCCGACATGGGCTTCCTCACGCAGACCGAGGTGACGCGCATCGCCTCCATGGTCGCCGGCGCGGTCGACATCCCGGTGATCGCGGACGCCGACGACGGCTACGGGAACGCGCTGACGACGATGCGCACCGTCCAGGAATACGTGAAGACCGGCGTCGCGGGCATTCACCTGGAGGACCAGGTCTTCCCGAAGCGCTGCGGACACATCGCGGGCAAGACGATCGTCAGCCGCGAGGAAGCGATCGGGAAGTACCGGGCCGCGGTCGAGACGCGCAACCGGCTGAACCCGGACTTCGTGCTCATCGCGCGCACCGACGCGTACGGCGCCGTCGGCGGCAGCATGGAAGAGGCGATCTGGCGCGGGCGCGCCTACGCGGACGCCGGCGTCGACCTCGTGTGGGCGGAGCTGTCCAATTCGTCGCGCGAGCCGGCGATCGAGTTCGCCAGGGCGATGCGGAAGACGCATCCGAACCTGCCGCTCGCGTTCAACTACTCGTCGTCCTTCAAGTGGCACGCCGATCCGAGCCCGCTGCTGTTCCGCGAGCTCGGCGAGCTGGGCTACAAGTTCATCTTCATCACGCTCTACGCTCTGCACGCCGGCACCCATGCCGCGTGGAACGCGCTCGAGGACCTGGTGAAGAACCAGGAGCAGGCGCAGTGGATGCTCGAGAAGACGAAGGCGGGCCATCCGACGGAGAGCCACCACGTGATGGCGCGCGTGGCGCACTTCCAGGAGCTCGAGCGGCGGTTCATCCCCGGCAGCGAGGACCGCATCCGGGGGTCGCACGGCTTCGACGACCACCGTCTGATTTGATCGACGCGGGGGGGGCCGCCTGCAGCGGCCCCCCAAGCCCCCCACGCGGGTGATACACTCCACACCCGCGTAATCTCCCGCCATGAAAGTCGTTCTCCCCGTCGACGGTCCGCTCGATCCCGGCGCGACGCTCGCGCGCTACCGGATCTGGGGAGAGGACCCGGCGAATCGCGTCACCGACACGAGCTTCCGCCGCGTGCTCCGCGCCGACGGGCGTCTGGTGCCGTACGAGGTGCGCTGGAGCGGGCCGGTCGACGAGCCGTGCCTCACGATCGACCTACCCGGCGAGCGGGCCAGCGGCCTCGGCGATGCCGCGACCGCCGAGGTGCGGCGGATCTTCGGCCTCGACTTCGATCTGCCCGGCTTCTACCGGATGGCGAAGGCGGATCCGTCGCTCGCGCCGCTCGTGACACCACTCCATGGTCTGCGGCCCACGCTGACCCCGACCGCCCTCGAGATGCTGGTCGGCGCGATCACCGCGCAGCAGGTCAACCTCACGTTCGCGTTCGCGCTCCGCGCGAGCCTCGTGCGGCGCTTCGGCACCGCGGTGCCGTTTCGCGGCGAGACGCTGTACGCGTTTCCCGAGGCGGCCGTGCTCGCGCGGGTGCCGGTGCGCACGTATCGCGCGATGAAGTTCTCGACGCGCAAGGGGGAGTACGTCCGCGGCGTCGGGCGCGCCATCGCCGACGGCACGATCGACGCCGCGCGCCTCGCCGCGGCACCGAGCGAGGCCGTGATCGAAACCCTCACCGCGCTCCACGGGCTCGGCCGCTGGACTGCGGAATGGTTCATCGCGCGGTGTCTCGGTCGTGGCGAAGTCTGCCCGGCCGGCGATCTCGCCGTGCGCAAGGTCTTCGACCGCTTTTACCCGCGCCGTCGGCCGTACACGGAAGATGCGATCCGGCGCCGGGCGGCCGACGCGTGGGGGCCGCATCAGAACCTCGCGATCCACTACCTGCTCGCCGGCCTTCGTCTCGCAGGCGCCTCCACGGGAGGCGGCTCGTGACCATCAAGAAGCTCAGCATTCCACTGCTCGGCCAGCCCGATCCGAACGTGCCCGCGGACGTTCACCTGGTCGGCCGCTACGCGATCGGTGTGACGTGGGCCGACCAGCACGGATCGATCTACCCGTTCGAGCACCTGCGGCGCAGTTGCACGTGCGGCCTCTGCGCGACGACCGAGGAGGTCGCTCCCGCCGCGGCGTGGCCGAAGGACGTCGCGCGCGAGGCGGAGGCGCTGCAGGTCACGTGGGCCGACAGCCACGTCAGCCGCTATCCCTATCCGGAGCTTCGCGCCATCTGTCGCTGCGCCGGCTGCATGGGCGGGCATTGAACATGGGGCCCCGAACCTGAGGACCCCAAACCCCCCGATGGACGATCGCCTGAAGCGCCGCGCGCTCCTCGGCGTGATGCTGTCGGTCTTCCTCGCCGCGATGGAGTCCACGGTCGTGGCGACGGCGATGCCGATCATCGTGAAGAGCCTCGGCGGGCTCGCGATCTACGCGTGGGTCTTCGCCGGCTTCATCCTCACGTCGACGGTCACGATGCCGCTCTGGGGCCGGCTCTCGGACCTCTTCGGCCGCCGCTCCACGTTCCTCACCGGCCTCGCGATCTTTCTCGTCGGCTCGGCGCTCTCGGGCGTGTCGCGGGACATGACGCAGCTGATCGTCTTCCGGATGCTCCAGGGCCTCGGCGCGGGGTCGCTCATGACGATCGGCATGACGATCGTCGCCGACCTCTTCGGCCTCGAACGCCGCGCGAAGATGCAGGGCTACATCTCCGGGGTGTGGGGCCTGGCGTCACTCGTCGGCCCGCTGCTCGGCGGATTCCTCACCGACCAGATCTCGTGGCGGTGGGTCTTCTACATCAACGTGCCGTTCGGCCTCGTCGCCATCGCGTTGCTCGCGGGCGCCCTGCGCGGAATGCCGCCGTCGCAGCGTCGTCCGGTGATCGACTACGGCGGGCTCGCGTTCTTCACCGTCGGCATCAGCGCGCTCCTCTACGGCGTCAGCGTGGGCGGCATGCAGCGGTTTTCGACGCCGGGCGCGCTCGTGCCGATCGCCGCGGCCGTGATCTCGCTCGTCGCCTTCGTCCAGGTGGAGCGCCGCGCGCAAGAGCCGATCGTGCCGCTCCGGCTCTTCCGCAATCGCATGGTGCGTGCCGCGGTCACGACCGGCTTCCTCTCCGGCATGGCGATGTTCGGCACGCTGTCGTTCGTGCCGCTCTTCCTGCAGGGCGTCGCCAACGCCTCCGCGACGCGCGCGGGCCTCGTGCTGACGCCGTTCGTGCTCGGATGGGTGACGATGTCGATCGTGAGCGCGCGGCTCGTGCTGAAGATCGGCTACCGGCCCGTGGTCACCGCCGGGATGCTGTCGCTCACGATCTCGTTTCTCTTGCTGACGCGCTGGGACGCGGGCCTGACGACGCTCGTGGCGATCCGCGACGCGCTCCTCGGCGGGATGGGCATGGGGCTGAGCATGGTCCCGATGCTGATCGGCGTGCAGAGCGCGGTGTCGCGCGCCGATCTCGGCGTCGCGACGTCGCTGACGCAGTTCTTCCGCAGCGTCGGCGGCGCGGTCGGCGTCGCCGTCATGGGCGCGGTGAAGACGCAGCGGCTCGACGCCGGGGTGCCGCTCGAGGGGGCGCTCCATTCGGTCTTCGTGGTCGGGCTGATCATCTGTCTCGCGGCGCTGGCGTCCGCGTTCCTCGTCCCGGCAGGCCGCGCGCGCGACCTCGCGCGCCCGGAGCTTCGCAGCGAGCCGACCCGCGTGGGAGGATGAAGCGTGCCTGATGTTCCGCTGCTCGAGCGACTGGCCCAGCTCCCGGCCCTTCCGGCGTCCGAGGCGCTCGCGATCGTGGAGCGCCTGCGCGAGCCGCAGAAGGATCCGGTGATCGGTCCCCTCTTCGGCGTCGACGACGAAGGCGACCCGACGGTCAGCGCGCTGGTCCCGCTCGTGCTCCAGCAGTTCCAGGCGAAGCCGGACCTCACGTGCTACCAGGCGCTCGTCGAGGGCCTGACGGGCATCTGGAACGCGGCGGTGCGCGCCGCGGTCGTCGCGCGGCTGCGCGCGTCGGGGCTTCCGCCGGACGACCTGCTCCTGAGGCTGCAGGCGCTGTCGCCGACGCTCGGCTTCGCCGCCGAGAAGGGCGACACCAAGACGCAGTGGCTCTCGGATCCGTTCACGCAGGACGCGGTGCTGGTCCAGCAGTGTGTCGTGCGCCTGCTGTTCGCGCTCCGCGCGCTGGCGGAATCACGCGCGAACGAGATGACCTCGAAGGGTTAGGAGGACACCGATGCACATCCACGAGCGCAACACGGAGAAGAAGCGGCTGAACGGCCTCATGGCCAAGTCGTCCATGAAGGTCTACGCGGCGTACGGCGAGCTCGGCAAGCGTGTCTTCGCCGACGGCGCGCTGTCGAAGAAGCACAAGGAGCTGACCGCGCTGGCGGTCGCCGTCTCGCAGAACTGCTTCGACTGAGTGGACCACCGCGTTGAGGAGGTCCTCAACCTCGGGGCGACGGACGACGAGATCAACGAGACCCTGGACATCGGCGTGCTGATGGGCGGCACGCTGGCGGTGAAATCGGTGCGGCACGCGTTTTCGGTCATCGAGCAGCTCCGCGGAGGGAGCACGTAGTCCATGGACGCGACCCTGCAGAAGTACCGCGACATCTTCGACAAGAAGACGTTCTGTTACGTGGCGACCGTCGGCAAGGACGGGGCGCCGCAGGTCACACCGGTGTGGTGCGAGTTCGACGGCACGCACGTCGTCTTCAACACCGCGCGCGGCCGCGTGAAGGACGCGAACCTCGCGCGGAACCCGACGATCACGCTCGCGGCGTCCGATCCCGACAACCCGTATCGCTACGTCCAGGTGAAGGGCCGGGTCGCCGAGGTCACCGAGCAGGGCGCCGACCCGCACATCGACAAGATGGCGAAGAAGTATCTCGGCAAGGACCAGTACCCGGGCCGGAAGCCCGGCGAGCGGCGGATGATCGTGAAAGTCCTCCCCGAGCGCGTGCAGGGAATGGGATAGTCGGCGGAGAGTGATCCAGCTCGAAAGCATCGGCAAAGGCTACGGGGGCCAGGACCTCTTCCGTGACCTGACGTGGACGATCGCGGGCGGCGAGCGCATCGGCCTCGTCGGCCCGAACGGCGCCGGCAAGACGACGCTCTGCCGCATCCTCGCCGGCGCCGAAGAGCCCGACGAAGGCCGCGTGAGCCGGGCGCGCAGCACGACCGTCGGGTATCTCCCGCAGGAAGTGACGGTCTCGGGCGACCTGTCCGTGCTCGCCGAAGCGCTGAGCGGCTTCGACGAGGTGTGGCAGCTCGAGCGCGAGATGGAGACCGTCGCGGCGGCGCTCGCGACCGCGCCCCCCGATCACGACGCGCTCACCGCGCGATACGGTGATCTCCAGCATCGCTTCGAGGCGCTGGGCGGCTATCGCCTCGAGACCGAGGCGAAGACGATTCTCGGCGGCCTCGGCTTCCGGCCGGACGACGTCCATCGCCCCGTGACGGAGTTTTCCGGCGGCTGGCGGATGCGCGCCGCGCTCGCGCGTCTGCTGTTGCTCCGGCCGTCGCTGTTGCTGCTCGACGAGCCCACGAACCACCTCGACCTGGAATCGCTCGGCTGGCTCGAGTCGTTCCTCGCGGACTACGACGGCACGGTGGTCGTCGTCTCGCACGACCGCTACTTCCTCAACCGGATGGTGACGTCGATCGCGGAGCTCGGCACGGCCGGGCTCACCGTCTATCCGGGCGACTACGACGACTACCTGGTGGAGCGCGAAGCGCGGCGCGAGCTGCTCGAGGCGCAGGCGCGCAACCAGGCGAAGCGCATCGCCGAGATCGAGCGCTTCATCGAGCGCTTCCGGTACAAGGCGACGAAGGCGCGCCAGGTCCAGAGCCGCATCAAGATGCTCGACCGCATCGAGCGGATCGACGTCGGCCGCGACGCGCGGCACATCCGGCTCGTGTTCCCGCAGCCGCCGCGGACGGGGCGCCGGGTCGCGACGCTGCGCGGGATCCGCAAGGCGTACGGCGACAACGTCGTCTACCGGGGTGCCGACTTCGAGGTGGGGCGCGGTGAGAAGGTGGCGCTGGTCGGCGTCAACGGCGCCGGCAAGTCGACGCTGCTGAAGATGCTCGCCGGCGCGCTCGCCCCGGACGCGGGCGATCGGATTCTCGGCACGCACGTGCACGTCCACTACTACGCGCAGCACCAGCTGGATGCGCTGGATCCGACACGCACGATGCTCGAAGAGCTCGAAGGCGTCGCGCCCGATCTCGGTCACACGCGCCTGCGCACGATTCTCGGCGCGTTCCTGTTCTCGGGTGACGCGGTGGAAAAGAAGATCAGCGTGTTGTCCGGCGGCGAGAAGGCGAGAGTCGCGCTGGCGAAGATGCTGGTCCGCCCGGCGGCCCTGCTGTGTCTGGATGAACCGACGAACCATCTGGATCTGGCGTCGCGGGAAGTCCTGGAGGAGGCGCTCGCCGCGTTCCCGGCGACGATCGTGTTCATCTCTCACGACCGCTACTTCATCAACCGGATCGCGACGCGAGTCGTCCACGTGGATCGCGGCACGCTGACGGATTACCTGGGCGGCTACGACGACTACCTGGCGGCCATCGCGGATCCGACCTCGGTGCGTGATCGAACCGAAGATCGGCCGCCGCGTGAGACGGCGGGGGCGCGCGGCGGCGCCGCGGACGCGGGCGGGTGGCGCCGTGAGCGGCGACAGGACCCGCCCGCGCCGCCGCCCGCGGCCCCCGGCGCCCCGCGCAGGGACGCACCTGCCGCTCGATCGACGGCCGACGTGAGTGCAGCGAGCGGCGCGACACCGGGCGTCCGGCTGGTGAAGAAGAGGCCGAGCGCCGAGGTGAAGCAACTG